>Ga0310122_10000824_pt1 | contig 19711 bp, 18 predicted proteins | sample CB6_Bottom_1051__FD_203503 | JGI IMG/M metagenome (GOLD analysis project Ga0310122, IMG submission 203503) | Marine microbial communities from Western Arctic Ocean, Canada - CB6_Bottom_1051 | ecosystem: Environmental > Aquatic > Marine > Oceanic | place: Canada: Western Arctic Ocean | collected...
TCAAATTCAGATAATTCAAAACCGTATTCTAGAGGCTGTGCTCGTATAATGAAAGATAATGAAAAGGAAAGAACAAGTATTCCAATAATTAGCAGATAACGCGCATAACGTGATGACTTTTCAACTTTAACTAATCCTTTATTTGATTGCAACAAAACTGATGGAAATTAACCATCTTAATACTCTTTATCGAGTTTGTAATCTATTTTTAAATTTTTTACAGTGAATTTTTAGTACAAATCATTACTAAAATTTAAAAATATATGATTTAAAGTTAAGTTGATTTTTGTGATAAAAACAGTTCTTACGGCTGCAGGTAGAGGTACAAGACTTCTTCCCTTTACTAAAGAAATGCCAAAGGAAATGATGCCTATTTTTACAAAAATTCATAATAATCAGAGATCTGTAATTCCACTTTTACAATATATTTTTGAACAATTTTATTCAATGAAAATTAGAGATTTTTGTTTTGTTGTTGGAAGAGATAAAAGATCAATAAAAGATCACTTTACCATACAACAATCATATCTTAATGAATTTTCTGCGAATCACAAAAAAATAATGTCAAATTTTTATAAAAAACTAAAAAATTGTCATTTAATATGGATAAATCAAAATAAACCACTAGGATTTGGCGATGCGGTTAAAAGAGTTGAAAAATTTGTCGGAGAAGAAGATTTTATACTTCATGCCGGTGATATATCAATTGTTTCTAGGTTTAAACATCCAGTCTTACGTTTAATTGAAACTGCAAAAAAAAATCCAGACGTTTCTGCTATCTTGGTTTGTAAAAAAATAAAAGATGCTCAAAGATATGGAATACTACAAATTAAAAATAGATCATCACAAGTATATTTCGTTGAAGGAGTTGAAGAGAAGCCTGTTAGACCCAAATCTAATCTTGGTATTTTGGCATTATACTATTTTAAACCAGAAATTTTTCATAGTCTTAAAAAAACTAAACTAGGAAAAAATAATGAGTTACAATTAACTGATGGAATACAACAGATGATAAATGATGGAAAGAAAGTCTTAGCCATACCATTAACTAAAGATGATATAGAAATTGATGTAGGAACAGTTGAATCATATAGAGACGCACAAGTCAGTTCGTATAAAAGAGCATAATTTTTAACTTGAAATAATTGGTATCAGATATGAAAATTGCAGTAATCGGTTTAGGCTTTGTAGGACTAGCACTTAGTTCGGTTTTGGCTTCTAGAGGAATTATAACTATAGGAATTGATTCTGATAGAAAAAAATGCTCAAAAATTGCAAAAGGCATACCTACATTCTTTGAACCAAATTTAGAAAAAACATTGAAAAAAGCATTGAAGAAAAATCTGATCATTACAGACAAACTATCTTCAATTAACAATTGTGATTTTATTTTTATTACGGTAGGTACTCCACAAAAGAAAAATGGCGAGATAGATCTGTCATTTATAAAAACAGTTGCTAGGAGTGTGGGTAAACTAATTTCGGAAAGAAAAAAGAAACCAATCATACTAGTCAAAAGTACAATAATACCGGGAACAATGAAGAATGTTGTATTACCAATTTTAGAGAGAAATTCCAAGAAAAAAGCAGGGAAAGATTTCGGTTTGATTTCAAATCCAGAATTTCTACAAGAAAGTCAGGCAATACAAGATACAATAAAACCTCACGTAGTGGTACTTGGAGGATATAGAACAAAATTCATGAAGAAAACTGAGAAATTCTTTTCACAGTTTAATCCAAATGTCCCTATAATTATTACAAATCATCAAACAGCTGAGATGATAAAATATGCAAATAATTCATTTTTAGCTACTAAGATTAGTTTTATCAATCAACTCGCAAACATTTGCCAGGAAATTCCGGATACAAATATTGACTATATAGCACAGGCAATTGGATTGGATCCTAGAATAGGAAATCTATTTCTTAATGCTGGACCAGGATATGGTGGTTCTTGTTTGCCAAAAGATATCAGGGCAATTATCAATTTATCATCTAAAATTGGTGTTCAGCCTATTCTGCTTAATGCCGTAGAAAAAACCAACAAGCAACAGATTAGCAATATTATGAAATTGATAAAACATAACATTGGAAAAATCAAAGGAAAGAAGATTACAGTTTTAGGCGTAGCTTTCAAACCAAATACTGATGATATACGAGATTCAACGAGCATTGAACTCATTCGTAGATTAATGAAATCAGGAGCAATAGTAACAATTCATGATTCAAAAGCTCTAGACAATGCTAGAAAAATTTTCCATGATAATGTCAAATATGCAAAATCTATTCCATCTGCACTAAAAAATTCTCAATGTGCAGTCATAATGACTAAATGGAAAGAGTATGAAAGAATTAATAATAAAATTATAAAACAAATGGATAAAAAATTCATAATAGATACTAGAAGAATTCTTTCTAACAAAAATTTGGATGCAAAATATTATGCAGTTGGATTAGGCCAAAAAATATGAAAAGTCTTGTAACAGGCGGTGCTGGTTTTATTGGAAGCCATATTGCAGAATATTTAGCTCAACGCGGTGACGATGTAACAGTTTTAGATAATCTCAATACTGGAAAGAAAGAAAATCTTGCAGAAATTAATGATAAGATCAATTTTGTAAATGGTGACATCAGAGATCACAAACTTCTTGAGAAATTAGTTAACGATACAACTAATGTTTTTCACGAAGCCGCATTAGCTTCTGTACAACAATCGTTTAACATGAAGGATGAATATTTCGATGTTAATGTCAATGGAACAGAGAATATTTTCAAATTAGCAAAGGAATATGGATTCAAAGTTGTTTATGCAAGCTCTTCCAGTGTATATGGTAACCCAAAAAATATTCCAATTAAGGAAAGCGATAATAGAAAACCAATTAATCCATATGCTCAAACAAAACTCGATGGTGAATATTTAGCTAAAAAATATTCTGATATGGGTGTGCACATCATCGGTCTTCGTTATTTCAACGTTTTTGGACGTAGACAATCAAAGGAATATGCTGGAGTTATCAAGCTGTTTTTACAGAGGATTCAACAAAAAAAATCTCCAAAAATCAATGGAGATGGTCTACAAACTAGAGATTTTGTGTACATAGATGACGTAGTCCAAGCGAATGTTTTGGCCATGGATAGTGACATCAACCATAAATTCTTTAACGTCGGAAGTGGTTTACCTATATCAATTCTAGATTTGGCTAATCTAGTCATTGAGGCATCTGAATTATCTTTAAAACCCATTCACGGTCCCGAATTACTTGGTGATGTAAGAGCAACTCAAGCCGATATAAAATTAATAAGAAAATTGCTTAATTGGGAACCAAAAATGAGGCTAAGTGATTGGTTAACCAAAATTATCTCAAAAAAAGATTTTCAAGATATTTAGTATATTTTAATCGACTATCTATTATAATTGAGAAAAATCTGGTAACAAAGGGAAAAATTTGAGATTACTAATAGGCGGTTCAAGTTCATTTTTTTTTCACTTGCAAGAATTTTCTGATGCACTAAATAGTTTGGGCGTTGAATCTAAATTAGTTTTTGATAATGATTACGCAGATGGATTTCCAAGTAGAAAAATATCAAATTGGTTTCAAACTAAAAAAAAATTCAATAAATTAATAGATGAATTTAAACCAGATGCAATTTTTGTTGATAGACAACGGCATTTTGGTATTAATGCATTAAAAGCCAATATACCTTTGTTTGTTCTCCTACGAGGTCATTATTGGTCAGAGTTTTTGTGGAACAAAAGAACAATGTATAAACCATTTCATAAGCGAATTGCGTTACTGCAATGGGACAAAATAGGTAAGGAAATCTTTAGTAATGCAACTGTAATTTTACCAATCTGTAAATATTTAGAAAAAATTACGAATAAATTTGTCCCTGGCAAATCTACCGAAGTATTTTTTGAAGGTGTTAACGCATCAAGGTGGTATCACGTAAAAGGAATGAATCTTAAACACCCATGTGTTGGTTTATTACAGCGTGCTACTTGGTGGGGAAAGACTTCTGAAATGCTAATTTTAAAAAAGGTTTTAGAAAAAATGCCTGATGTTAATTTTTACTGGGCGGGTGATGGTCCACTACGAGAGCGTATACTTTCTGAACTTGGTGAATATGAGAATTTTCATTGGTTGGGAGACCTGCAATACCCTGATAAAGTTAGAGAATATCTAAGTGAGATTGATGTTTATGCTTTGGTAACAGGCATGGATTTAGCGCCACTGTCTCTAAAAGAAGCACAGTTAATGAGAAAACCTGTTATTGCAACAAATGTAGGTGGAAATTCTGAAATGATGGTAGATGGTAAAACAGGATTTTTAGTAGAAAAAGGTAATGACGAACAATTAATTGAAAAACTTAGATTATTATTTGAAGATGTAGATATGGCAAAAAAAATGGGGAATAAGGGTCGTAAATTTATTGAAGAGACATTTAACTGGGAAGCAGTCACAAAATTTTTTATTAAAACTCTAGAATCTTATTTGAAATAAGTTAAAAAATTGTAAAAAAATTTATTGTACTTAACGCAAAAGTTTTTCATAAGTATCAAGGTAAAGTTTTCCAACTTCCTTCCAATCATATTGTTTAACAATTTCAAGTCCTTCTTTAGCCATCCTTAATCTTTTTTCTTTTTTTGGTAATAATTCTAGAATTTTGTTTAACAATTCATCACTGTTATTTGGTTCTACAAGTACGCCAGTTTTCTCGTTTTCAACTATCTCACTAATTCCCTCTATGTTGCTAGCTAAAATACAAGTACCACATCCCATCGCCTCTAGAAGTGTAGAGCTCATTCCTTCTTCCAAAGAGGGTTGAATAAGCAAATCCGAACTATGTATAAGAGAAAGCACATCCGGTTTTGATTTGTAACCTAAATAATGGACGTTCGATTTTTTAGCGGCCAGATTTTTGACCTTCTTTTCTAGAGGACCAGAACCAGCAATGAGTAGATGATAATTATCGGGTAATTGTGCAACGGTTTCGACTAGAGTTTCAACTCCTTTCTCTTTAGACAAACGTCCTGCGAAAATCATTTGATTCTCAAATTGTTTGGTAGATTTTTTTGGAATGATATTAAGATCAATAGCATTTGGAATTTGTACAACGTTAAATCCCATTTCAGTGTAGTAATTATATCCCTCTTTGGAATTTACTGTAATAGCATCTGCCAAATTTAATGCTGTCTTTTCATATTTTTTTGATAGACCTGAGGTTGTTTTGCCATAAAGTTGTGCTATATTTTTTGAATAAACACCATGAATAGATAATATTTTTTTGCAAGAGACATTTTTCATTGCTAAGGCACCAACCAGATGATGAGAATGAACAATGTCCTTATTCTTCTTGAATTTAGTTTTTAAGAACGATGAAAGCATAAAACTTGGATTTTTTAGACGCTTAATTGGTATAGTTAATGTATTTGCAGATGATATAATATCAACCTGATGACCTACTCCGGTTAAAAATTGTGACAACCCATCCACATGTTGTGCTATCCCGCCAATACCTCCAGAGGTTGGTGAAATTAATAGTATATTCATTGGGAAAAAATTAGATTGATGAAATAAAAGCTATTGTATTGATTCATTATTACAGAAAATTCTTTTTATTTGATTTTACAATAAAATATACATGTTACATCAAATCCCAGTTAATAATTAGAAGGATAGTTTATCTAACTGAAGTTTCTGGCAACAATTATACAAAAATGAAGAAAATGAGTTTAAATTTATCAGGAGAATTTAAGGGAAAAAATATTCTGATTACAGGTGGTACTGGTTCTATTGGTATGGGTCTTGCTAAACAACTAATAAAATATAATCCTAAAGAGATTCGAATTTTTTCAAATGACGAAAATTCCATATTTGAAGCTAAAGAGAGTCTGGGTGTAAACCATATTTACAAATTTATGGTAGGTGATGTAAGGGATAAAGACAGACTAAATTTAGCTATAAGAAATGTTGACATAGTTTATCATACTGCTGCTATGAAGCATATTGAGATTTGTGAAGACAATCCTTTTGATGCAGTTAAAACTAATGTAGTTGGAACAAGTAATATACTAGAGGCCTCAATTATTGAGGGAATTGAAAAGTTTGTATTCATAAGTACGGACAAAGCAACAAATCCTACATCCACATTAGGGGGAAGCAAATTACTGGCAGAAAGACTAACTCTTGACGCTGGTACATATTCTGGAAAAAGTAAAACAAAATTTGCTATTGTTAGATTCGGTAATGTTTTGGGTTCACGTGGTTCTGTATTTCAAATATTTCAAAAACAGATCAAGATGAAAAAACCTCTCACTGTTACGGATAAAAGCATGACACGCTTCATCATGTCAATTTCCGATGCTGCATCCATGATACTAAACGTAACAAAAATTTTGAACGACGGCGAAATCTACATACTTAAAATGCCCTCTATTAGGATAGAAGATTTAGCTAAGGGCATGTTACATGTTTATGGATTAAGATTTCCAGATTATAGAAACACTTCTTCTCTTAAAATTACTAAACCACGAGGAGAAAGATTCCACGAATCATTAATTTCTAAAGAAGAGATATCTTATTGTCATGATATAGGTAATATGTATAAAATATCTAAAACTGCTAGCAAAAAACAATTATCAAGCAAAGAATTTAGTTCAGAAACCGCCTCTAGGATTTCCCAATCTAAGTTACATAAGACAATTAATGAACTAATAGATGAATATGTTTCGTTTTAAAATTTAATTCTGACAAAGTGTAATTAAGAAAGAATATCGAAAAATCATGTTAAATTCTGAACAAGGACTATCAAAAGTTAAACCTCATTCAATCACAAATATTCTAACCCTTAGATATGATCCTAGCATAAAACCAAACTTACCTAAAAAAACTTGGAATCATTTCAAACCATCAATTCAAGAACCTTCGATCGAATTTATTGAAAAATCAGTTAAAGAGACTATAAGAAAACAGCTAGATACTTCAGATGTAAAGAAAGTTTGTGTTGCATTAAGTGGAGGAATTGATTCTACCTTGATTCTCACTTTGATAAAAAAAACCATGCCTGACATACAGATCGATGCCATCTCGGTCAAGTTTGCAAATAGTGTTGATGAGACAGAAAATGCCTCAAAAATTGCTGCTGAATTGGAAGTTGATCATCATATTGTCTATGTAGAAAATTATATGCGTGAACTGCCTAAAGCCATCAACATAATCAAACTTCCCTTTTGGGATCTTCATTGGTATCATGTTGCTAAAAAATCACAATCTATTTCAAAACACCTTGCTTCTGGTGATGGTGGAGATGAGTTGTTTGGAGGGTATACATTCAGATACAAAAAATTTCTGTCTTTAATAACTAACAGTTCTACTCCATTACAAAAGACTAAGGCATACTTGTCATGTCACGAAAGAGATCGAGTTCCTGATCAAGAAAAACTATTTGGAAAAAAATCTGGATTTTCTTGGGAGAACATTTACAAAACATTGATTACATATTTTGACAACCCTTTGTCTCCTCTTGAACAAGTATTTTTGGCGGATTATAATGGAAAATTACTGTATAATTTTAATCCAATCAATACAAGAATATTAAATCATTTTGATATTGAATCTATATCCCCATTATTATCCGAGAAGATGATTTCCTATGCTTTAGGTATACCCTTTCAACACAAATACAATAAAACTAATGATATAGGCAAACTGTCTTTACGAAAATTGTTATCAAAATACAATATGGATAAATTAATTCCAAATGAAAAATTAGGATTTAATGTAAACACGCTTAATTTATGGAAATCCTTTGGCCAATCTCTGTGTCAGGAATATTTGATCGACTCTGAGATTACAAAAGATGGATGGATAAACAAAGATTGGATTAATAAATACATACACCAGGACGATTTGGACGTCAAATACGTAAATAAGTTCCTTGGATTGTTAGCGTTCGAGATTTGGCATAGGCTATTTGTGACAAAAAATATGAGTGCAAATACTACACTAAATTAATTTAGAAGCAAAAACTCAAAAAATCAAACAATGAATAAAGATGTTGTAGCTGGATTGGGCGAAATAGGAAAACCAATTTTAAAACTATTATCTAGGGATGGTATTATTGTTGGTTTTGATCTGAATCATGGTTTGATGGATGAAAGAAAATTTGAAAAATATAAAAAACTTAAAACCTCTTTTTTACACATAACCATTCCTGTAACAAACAGGTTCATTAATGATGTTCTAAAACTTTACAAAAAATTTCAACCAGAATGTATTGTTATTCATAGCACAATAAAACCTGGGACTACAGAAAAATTACAAGGAAAATTATCCATCCCTGTAATCTATAGTGCGACAAGAGGAGTACATAAGAGAATGTCAAATGATATTAAACGCTATACGAAATTTTTTGTAATATCAGCAAATGCTCCTAGAAGTAAATGGGCATCATCAAAGTATGTAAAATTGATGAAACGCTGTGGTATCAAAACAAAAAAAATGTCAAAACCAGAAACTTTAGAATTAGCAAAAATAGTTTGCGATACATCATATTTGGGATGGTTGGTAAATTATGCTCAGTTGAGTAATTTAATTGCCATCGAACATGGAGTTAACTATGATGAGATGTGGAGCTTTTCAGATGAAATACATGAATTTTTAGGTAATAGGCCAAAGATGTATCCAGGCTACATTGGTGGTCATTGCGTCATACCAAATTTGGATTTGATACATTTAGACACACTCAATTTAATAAAAAAAATGAATAGTAGTTACGGCAAAAAAATTAAAAAGAGAAAAAACATTTCCTCCTAAATATTAATTATAAAATTTTTGAATAAATTCCTCATATTCCAAAAATTTGTATTGATTTGAATAGTTCTCAATTTGTTCACGGTGTTTCTGATCATAAAAGTAATAATTATTTTCACTGTCAGAAATTATATCTACCTGAACAACTCTATGATACCAATCTCTTAATGTGCTCTCGTTTGAATTAATACTTTCAGCAAAAAAAGCATAATCATATCCATCATTTCCTTTGAAATTGGATATGTCATTTTTTGTATCATCGGCAAGAAAATGTATGTTATAGTTCCCTTTGTCTATCGATTCATGAAATTCTAACAATGATAATGGTATTTGGTTTGCAGAAAAATATGCATTGTTATCTAGATCATATAAAACCCATTTGTTGAAATCATGTCGATAAACTTCAATCATTGTATGGCCGTTGTTATAACTATTCCAATCTTCTATCGTTAATGTTTGGACAACCCTGGACTTAATTTGGCGGTCATCTAAAATATGCTTTATCCAATGCGAAATATTATCACAAGTTCCAAAAATTTTTGAGTGTGAGGCTTTGTCATACAATTCCTCTACTGATTTGTTATTATCCGAATTTCCATGCGAGTAAATCCATGCAATTGACGATAATAAAGAGTCAACATTACCATCAAAGACAATCCTTTGCTGATTTTCAATTTCTGGTAGGTAGAATCTGTAAAGTCCCTCCGTTGTTAAATCATAACTAAGATTTTCAAATGTATAATATCCTGGTAAAATTAAAAGTTCATCAGGTAGTGGTTTTGAATCAACTAACGAGAGATCAGCAATAATTTCATTGATAGATGTTTGGTAAGCAAAGTATGCTTGCGGAATGTTATCATCTTGAGAATATGGTCTGGAAATTGGTTCCTTTAATTGCATTTCGATTAATGACTCCTTCACGGAATTTCTAACATCAGTATCATTTTGTAAAGTATAGAATACAGTAAAAATAATAATAAAACCTAGACCGCTGGCAGCAATTATTTTATTATTCATATTTATCATCACATTTTATTGATTTTTTAACCATGATAGTGTTTGTTCTAATCCATCTTTTATGGAAGTATTTGGCTTTTGTCCAAATGTTTTTTCCAGTTTTCTAGTGTCAGCTATAAAATTTCCGATCTCTCCCTTGCGAACTGGCTCACGTTGAATTTGTAATTTTGTATCAAGCATCTCAGCCATTTGTGTGATGACATCATAAATTGTTGTTCCAACACCCGTCCCAATATTGTATATTGAATTATTTGCAAAGTTATTTGATATCGCTTTTTCAAAAAACGACAATATATCTTCTATATACACAAAATCTCTTAATTGTTTTCCATCACCAAAAATAGTGACAGGTTCGTTCGAACTTATTTTTTTATATAGTGATGGAATTAAACCATTTTTTTGATGTGGTCCATAAATATTGAAAAAACGAAATATTACAAAATTAATTTCGTATAACTCTTGAAATAATCTCAAATAATGTTCTGAGATCAATTTTGTTATACCATATGCTGTTTTTGGTTTAGCAGAATGGTTTTCAGAAACCTCAAAAGATTCTGGTTCACCTATTAACGAAGATGCCGATGTAAAAATTATTTTTTTAATATTATTCTCCCTACATGCCTGTAAAATATTCAGCAATCCAATAATGTTCACTTCAGCATTCTTAGTTTCTTCTCCTAATGATGATACTAGAGAATGCGTGGCCAGATTGATTACAACATCAACATCCTTTACCGTCTTAACCACTTGATCATAATTAGTAATATCACATTGCGTATAATTATCCAATCCATTTTTTTCTCCAATATCTGATGTCAGAATTTGAAATTTTTCTGACAATCCATGTACTAGGTTATATCCAACAAATCCTTCAGAACCAATAATTAGAACCTTCAACACAAAAATTCAATATGTAATTTTAAAAAGTCTTCCCACCTATTCTACTACTTATACAGACTAAATGGTTAAAAGCCGAAAATTTGTTTTATGATGTAATATTTGGAAAAAAAAATTAAGATTAGGGTAAACCCAGTTTCTATAAGAAATACACTAACAATTAGATATAATATTACAGAAAAACCTGTTAAAAAACCTGCCACGATAGAAGATTTCAAAGAATCATTAAATGATCAGGATGGTTACATAACCGAAAAATTGTTAAGCAATTCTTTTAGAAAAATTAGGAAATTTAATAAATTTTCAATATCACTTAGTGGTGGAATTGATTCAAGTTTATGTTTAGCATTGTTACGAAATAATTTCCCAAAAGCGAAAATTACTGCAATTTCTGGTGTCTTTGAAAATGCATACGATGAATCTACACACGCAAAAAAATTAGCCGAAAAATTTGATGCCGATTTTTATCCAATTGATATGGAGTCAATTTACACTAAAATGCCAGAAATTGTCTATATTGCAAAGAGACCAAGATGGAATACTTATAATCACTTAATTGCAAAGCAGGCAAAAAAATTTTCAAAAATATTAGTAACTGGTGATGGTGGTGATGAATTATTTGGTGGCTACACGTTTAGATACAAAAAATTTTTAGATCTACTAAAACCAAACGATAACTGGAAAACAAAAACTATCAAATATTTAGAATGCCACAATAGGGATTGGGTCCCAGACCAAAAATTTCTTTTTAATAAAAGGATCAAATTTGATTGGAACGAAATTTATAATTATTTCAAGCCCTATTTTAAAAACCAACTGGAACCACTCAGACAAGTTATGTTGGCAGATTTCAATGGAAAGCTTTTACATGATTTTATCCCAACAGGTGATGCAATAGCTTCATACTACAATATTGATAGATTTTCACCATTTCTGGATAGCGAAGTCCAATCATTTGGTCTTGGTCTTCCTACAAAATCAAAATATAATTACGTGACTAATCAAGGCAAAATTATTCTACGTCAGATTAACAAAAGATTGAAAGTAAAATTTATGAGAGCTAAACGTGGTTTTTCTCCAAGTCTTGTTTTTGATTGGCAAAAATTTGGTAAGGAAATTTTTATGAAATATGCGTTTGAAAAAAAATCTAATATTTATTCTAAAAAAATTATTAACCGTGATTGGGTTATTCATGCTTTAGAACTTATTGAAGATGATGGTGATATTAGGTATCTTAATAGAATCACTTCTATTCTTGCTCTAGAAATTTGGTATAGAATTTTTATAAAAAAGGATCTTAATCCTAGAAAGAGTTTTTGAGTATATCCTAATCATTTTTTGTATATAATGAATGGCGGCATCGCCAATACATCAATTCCATCTTTTATTAGTAAAGATATTGCTTCTTTAGGAGTTTGAACAATAGGTTCCTCATGTAAATTAAAACTGGTATTAATTAGAGAAGGAATTCCTGTTAATTTATGATATTCTTTTAGAATTTGATAGAGTTCAGAATTAATGGATTTAGTTACAATCTGAGGTCTTGCTGTTCCATCAATATGAACCACGGCAGGAGAGATCTTTCTTAATTCATTTGATGCTTTGTAACAAGATGTCATATAGTAAGAAGTATGCTCATTTTTATTCCAATCTTTGTAACTTTTCTTAGCATATTGTTCTAATGTAACAGGAGCAAAAGGCATGAACTCTGTTCGAACTAATCTTTTGTTTAATGAAATATTTATTGTGGGATCTGTTGCTTTCACAAGAATACTCCTTCTTCCTAGTGCTCTGGGTCCAAATTCCATAGAACCACAAAATAGACCAACAATTTTTCCTTCGTTTAGTAATTTTGCTACTTTTCTAGAAAATCCTGATGGTTTTTCCATCTTAACATTATGTTTTTTAATTTCTATAAGATATTCCTTCTGAGAAAATGATGGACCTAGATATACGTGTTCAATAGATTTTATTTTCTCCTTGAAAAGATCTGATACATATGCTGCACTACCAACAGAAATTCCTCCGTCACCCATATGAGGAAAAACGAACAACTGTTTAACTTGTTTTAATTCCCTTAACCTCATATTCACTAAAACATTTGCAAAAATTCCACCAGCTAAACACAAATAGTTTTCCTTAGTCTTTTTAAGATAATATTTAACATATTTTACAACAATTTCCTCAGTAAGGAATTGGGCAGCTGCAGCAACCTCTTCCCTTGAGTATTTTTTTAACTTTCGTTCAAGATTATGTAGTTTTGCTTTCATATATGGAGCATAATAATCACCAACGTTTCCAATTATTTTTCCATTTTTAGTGGATATCATTTTTTTTAGAATTGGTAAACATTTTCTTGGATCTCCTCTAGCTGAGAGACCAGTAATCTTACCTTCATGACGATCTGGAGTGAATCCTAGATAGTTGGTTATCCAGCCATAAAAAGCACCTAAACTATCAAGCTCAGATTCATATCTAAGAATCTTTGGTGCTTTACCATTTTTCCAGACACTAACTAAACCAGATTGAAAATCACCTCTACCATCTAATATGATAGTTAGAGCATGTTGAAATGGACTAAAAGCAAATGCTGTATAAGCATGTGCTAAATGATGTGGAGTATAATAATGCGGAATTTTTTCCAAGTTTAATTTTTTTAAACCATTTTCTAATTCTATTTTTTGTTTCGTATCACTCTTAGCAGATCCCGCCAGCCTCGCAATAATACGTTGTTTTGAATTTGGATTTTTCTTGGATATAGTTAAAGCATTCGAAACATACTGAGGCAAAAAATTAGTTTCAATACCCTTCCAACTACCAAAACTAATTGCATCTATATCATCATTAGTGAGTTTATGTTTTTTAAAAATCCAGTTTATACTATTCTCAGGAAATTTTCTCGTTAATTTTTCACGATTGAATCGTTCTTCGTTTACTGCTGCAACAAGTTTACCATTTTTAATAAGACAGGCTCCACTGTCTTTTGTATTTGAGATACCTAAAATAATCATATTTTACCTTCTCTTCAGTTAACATTTTTTATTATAATATAATACTATTCAGTGATTAGTAACCCTACTGATCATTTCATTCAAACCTGTTTTAAGATCAATTTCATGTTCAAAATTAAAAGATTTCATTTTATTTGTTGAGCCAATAAATACAGCCTCCTGGTCATTAGTAAAATCTATAATCGGATTCTTTTTCAAAATTTTTGATAATATTTTTACTACATGTTCCAATGAAGTTTCTTCAAGTCCTGCAATGTTACATATATCAATTTTTTTTTTATCGTCAGATATTGCTTGATATACAAACCTTGCTGCATCAGTAACATGAATTGGATTAAATATTATACCTTTTTTATTAGCTAGTTTTATGGTTTTTCCATTCTTAATTGAATCAATTATTCGTGGAAATAACATTTTTTTATTTTGATTTGCTCCGTACATAAAAAATGGTCTGAATATTACAATTTTCTCAAATTTTTCTGCCCAGGGTCTAATAAGTAATTCAGCAGAATATTTTGTTGCCTTGTAAGGATTTGATATATCCATGGAAATTTTCTCATCTTCTGTATGTTCTTTAGAATTATTATCATAAACCGAACCAGTTGAACAATATCCAATTTTTTTAACACCTGCCTTGATGGATTGTTGGATTATTTGTATAGGAAGCATAGTATTTACAAATAGCAGATCTGATGTCATGTCGTGTTCTTTATAATCTGATGATTGGGCTGTAATTATTACTACATCAGAGTCATTTGGTATTACTTGTTGTCCATGTTTCACATTTTTTATTATTTTTACATTATCTCCTTTTTTTTCAATGACTTTTTTTAATTCATTTCCAAGTAAACCAGATCCAATAACCACAAAATTATTCAACATTCAGATCTTTCCTAACTTTTTTTTTAGCAATGTTAATTTTTTTCTAATATCTTCTATCTCTTCTTCTACATTCATTCCTAATCTAGTATGAATAGTTTTTATCAGTGTAGTAGGTTTGTTGTAGGTTCTACCTTCATATTTTACTTTTGATAAAATAAGAAATCTATCTGAGCATGAAATTATTACTTCCCCTTCTTTTCGTCTTTCTATAACTTGCCCATTAACTGACGAGTATCTAGATTTAGGGCGTTCAATTCTAGCTTCAAGAATAAATAATTTTTTAGAGTTATAGAAAGTATATGCACCATAGAATGGTTTACCCGCAGCGCGGATAAGCCTATGAATATTGATAACAGAATCATTCCAATTGATTTTACCATCAAACTTATTCCTTGGATAAGTGCGTAGGATTTGTTTAGGATCTTTAGTTTGTTTTTTTCCTCGTTTACCACTCCTGATAATCTTTATCGCAGATGAAAATAATGTTGGAACTATTTCTTCCGCATAATTATAAAATTCTTGAATAGTAATTCTTTCATTTAGAGGAAAATATTTTTTAATTATAATATTTCCCGAATCTAAACCTTCATCCATAAGATGAATTGATATCCCTATTCTTTTTTCACCATTTAGTATAGCCCAATTAGGACATGCATTTCCTCTATAGCGCGGGAGATCACCAAAATGACAGTTTAAAACCCCATATTTGAAAAAGCTGAGAGTTTTTTTATCCAAGAGAATTGTATTGTTCATTGAAATTCCCAAATCAAATTTATATTTTTTAATACTGGACTGTAGTTCTTTTTGATTAATTTTTTGAGTTTTTATAAATTTGGCACCAACTGTGTGTGCAAGATTCATGAAATCCTTACTTGAAACATCATCATGATCTGAATGCTTTGATGTGATAATCATTTCAATCTTATGGTTTTTAGCTAGTAGTTTAGCTGTTTCAAGTAGAGGTTTTGTTCTACCAATAATGCATACTCTCATCATATTTCACTCAAAAAAATTATCTTTTAGTTCTTGTATTGTGTATGATTGTTTATCGGATAAAGAAGAAACTAAATCTCTGAAAAAAGTCTGCACTCCATTATTATTTCTATTAATAAAAGCATCTACATTTGATTTATCTGAGAAGTCATATCCATTCTTAATTTTAAAATTTTCATATTGTTCTATATTATGAAAATTAAAATAGATATGAAGTGGATGGAAATTAAAAATTTTTAATCCATTTTCTTGGAATAGTGATTGTGGCAAACTCCAAATTTTATCTTCAGTCATATTGATATCATCCTCCCAAAAATATGGGAAGCGATATAATTTTGCAAATTTTAGGTAGTGGGGCGTAATGTTAGAATCTGGTATGAATAACGATACATCGTTTTCCAGTCTGTATTTATGAAATTGTTCAAGTATTCTAGTAGATTGGTATAAGCCATGCGTTCTGACTGATTTAGAATCCGGCACAATTTTTTTTAGATATGATAGAATCTCTTCAATACTATTTCCTTGTGTAGAGGTATTAGCAAAATTTGGATGAATTCCTAATTCAAACAATTTGTTTTTTCCTAACTCTTTCAAATAATTTGAATTATGAGTAACAAACCAAGTTGCCTTAACGTTATTTTCTACTAGAATATCCTTCACAAAATTTATCATAAAATCTGGTGCCCAATCTATATCCAATGTGATAACAATCTGATGTTTCATAGAAATCGGAATCGCTAAACATTAATCTTCTTTGCCATCAAATCAAGCCTAATCATTCGTTAGGAATATTTAATCAATGTGAAAAACATCAAGTTCATTGAAAATTCTTGCAATAGGCGATACTGCAGATAACAACCATACATTGAAAAAATTTGCTAAAAAATCAGAAATTGATCTAATCGACTTCCCGAAAAAAGAAGTAACAAAAACTTCTAATGTACAAACTCAAAGAGAGTATTTTGATTCATTATTGGTCTCAAAACAAGTTAAGAAAATTAAGGAAATTAAGGACAATTATGATCTTTGTATTGTATTATCGTGGGCTGCAGCTAGGGTAGCATATCTTTCTGGAATAAATTATATAATGTATTTTGTTGGAGGCGATATTGGAAACCCACCTTTTGTAAAAAATAATGTTCCGATATATACTGATTTTAAAAAACCTCTACCTAATTTGAATTGGGTTGAAAGAAGTTTCTATAAAAAAGTGTTTGATACTGCAATAGCTCATGTCGCCTCAAATTTTGAATATTTATTTTTAAAAAAATACAAACCTAATGCAATAAGATTGGATAGAATGTTTGTTGATACTACGTTATTTAATGATAAAATAAAACCTATTAACAGACCTAAAAAAAAATTCACATTCCTAATGCTAGGAAGAATTGGTAAAGCAAAGGGAGTTGACATAATTTGGGAGGCATTAAAACTATGTAAAACAGATTTTGATGTTTTACAGGTCGAATGGTTTATGCAAAGAACTGAGGAGGAAAAAAAAGATAATGAGATATTAATTAAAAATATGCCGAAGCAGGTAAAGATAATTCCTTTAATTAAAAGGGAAGAGTTGGGCAGATATATTGTTTGGTCTGATGCCATAATGGGTCAGATCTCTGGTATTACTGGAGCGATAGAAAGAGATTCCGCTTTTTGTAAAAAAGTGGTTATACATTATGTAGATACTAGTAAACCATCATTAATAGATGGCAATGAAATAATTCCACCGTTTGAACCAAAATCAAAAGATCCACGTGTCATTGCGGAATTAATAGACAAAGTTGTAACTTCAAAAGAATACAGAGAAAAATTAATTCAAGAACAATATGATTATATTAAAAAATTATCAGATCCTAAGGTTGTGATTAGAGATTGGGAGAATTTGTTTGAAAAAATGATAAAAAAATATCCCTCCATAAACAGGCAAGATTCTAATTTGGGTTTAAAATTTCAAAATATACTTTCAAATTTAGCGGAAAATTTGATCTATAAGAGAACGATGAGAGAGAGAAATATACAAGGTTGGGGTGAGGAGAACTACAAGCTATTAACAAAGTAAACGTGATATCTACATCTTTAATTGAGAAAGTTTCAAAATTTTATTGAAACGCTAAATTTTTTGATAGCATTATTGAAATACGGTTAATTTTTGTGTTAATTGATTGAGTTACAGACAACCTTTTCGAGTATGGTTCTATTTTAGGCAGGGATGGACAGCCTACTTTGCCTTCATATTTGCTGCCGTGAATATGCTAACAGTTACCTATTTTCTAGCAATTGAGAATTATCCTGTTTTAAATACAATATTTCCATCATTTCTACATTACGTAGCTATCGCTGTTTTTACTGGAGTACCAATATTGGTTTTGGTCGGTTATGTCCATTACAAAAGAAGTTCAGCATTCAAAGCAGAGGCGGATATTAATGTGGAATCAAATCCTTATTGGTATAAACTTCCACCTGGCTGGAATAAGGAAGTTGTTTTCCCATTATACATTCTGATGATAAACCTGATGATAAAAATATCAAAAAACGAGAAACTTAGTACTGATGAAATGAAAGAAATGTCCAACATTCAGAAATCATTATCATCTCTGATTGAAGGTGGGTATGTTGGAAAACCAGCTAGAATGAAGGTCGATTAAATTTCTTGCAACAAAATACGTCTAAAGGATTTTTAATCCTTAGTTGACATCACATGAAACTTGATAATAGATTAATACTGATTTTAATTGCAGTAGTTGGAATTTACGCTGTTTTTTTATTCATATCAGATTATAATATAATCTCAGAAAAAATATCTAATTTTAAAGTTAATTATTTACCCCTCATTCTTTTTCTTGTATCCGCTAGTTTGGTTCCTCTTATCATAAAATGGCATTTTTTACTTAAAAACTGTGAAATAGATATACCATTAACAAAAAGCATAGCGGTTTTTTTTTCAGGAATAGCTTTTGAAATTACACCAGGTCAAATTGGAGCACTGATCAAATCTCAAATACTTAAAACGAGTTATAACATTCCACGCACAAAAACTGTGCCGATTGTAATAGTTGAGAAGGTTTATGATCTCATTGGTGCTATTTTAGCTTCTGTAATAGGAATAATTATTCTAGGAATGGAGATCTATCTTATCGCTATTGCAATTTCCGTTTTGGCTTTTATTTTTTTCTTTATGTACCATAAACCCGCTACTGAATTATTTTTTAATCGAATTATGAAGTTAAAATTTTTTTCAAAACACATTGAGAATATATCAGTATTCTATGAAATTGTCCAAAAATCTACAAGTGTAAAAATTGCTACAATATGTATTCTACTTGCCGTTACATACTGGTTCATAATTTCAACTGCAGTTTACTATACTTTGATAGCTTTTGACGTCAACACATTAGATTATTTGAAAGTTCTTGCTATTTACGCAACTTCCGCTCTTTTAGGAGCTGTATCATTAATTCCTGGTGGAGTTGGGATTGCTGAAGGTACAATTGCTGGTTTATTAACTCTAGAAGGAATAGACATTTCTATAGCGCTAGTTCTCAGTGTAGTGATTAGAATTTTTACATTTTGGTTTGTGGCGGCCGTTGGATTTATTTCGTTGAAATTTACTGGTGGGTTCTCATTTAGGAAGGATTTTCCTAAAGAAAGTAAAACTTTCTAAGTTTTTTTATTTATAAAATTAATAATTATGTTTGCTATAAATTCTCTCTCGGATTCTTTGATCTTATGGTGATTTCCTATAAGGAATGAATGTCTCATGATATATTGAGCATTTTTAAGTTTAGAGTTTTTTCTAAATTTTATAATTTTACTAACAGGTTGTTCAAGAATATTTCCAGCCATTATTGGCCTAGTTTCTATTCCAACTTTTTCTAAACGATTTACCAGTTCTTGTTTTGAAAAATAATTATTTTTAATAACAGTCAAAGAATAAAACAGGAATGATTTTCTGTAATGTTTTTTTAATTTAGGCAAAATTAAAAATTCTTCATATGGCGATAGTTTCTTATTCCAGAAAGTAGCGTTTTTAATCCTAATTTTAACTAGATTCTCTAGTTTTTTAATTTGATGAATACCAAAAGCCCCCTGTAATTCTGT
>Ga0310122_10000825_pt1 | contig 19709 bp, 24 predicted proteins | sample CB6_Bottom_1051__FD_203503 | JGI IMG/M metagenome (GOLD analysis project Ga0310122, IMG submission 203503) | Marine microbial communities from Western Arctic Ocean, Canada - CB6_Bottom_1051 | ecosystem: Environmental > Aquatic > Marine > Oceanic | place: Canada: Western Arctic Ocean | collected...
TCGTGCTCCCAACGCTCGATCCGACGATCCTTTCCTGTCGTGCACTGCGCCTTTAACGGACAGCCGGGACATTTGAACGTGCGGTACACAAGTAGCTTCCTGCCTTTCTCTTCTCGAGAGCGCTTATAGGTGAGCCGCTCCCCCGCAGGGTAGCGGTACTCGTTATGGCACTCAGGCTCGCGCTTATCCGCTTCATCGAGCACCGCCATGTAACGATCAATATGCCCCTGAAGGTTCTTCATCCGTCGCTTGATACTCTTGCGGGTGAAGTTCTTGTCGCGACTGTTCACCGCTTTGAATTTGCTGCCGTCGATCGCGACGATCACGCCGTTAAGTAGCTTCAGCTCCCGGCACAGCCCCACGAATTCCGTGCACACACGCCGGACGGCCCATCTCACTCGGCTCCGCCCGTTCAAATCCCAGATCCTTTAGATCCAGTCGATTCACGAATGCTTCGATGACCCGGACTGGGTTATCGTCTGCGATGTCTTCGTCGGGGCGTTGGGGGAGTAACGTGGCCTGGAATCGGTTCTCACCTTCAATGAATCGAGTCATTTCGGATACCGCACCACTTAGACCTTAGGATAATACTAGGTATGCTGAGGACTTTTGACGCAGCCTCGGCCGACTGCCGACGCCCGTTAAGAGTTAAGCTTCGATTCTGAGAGGAGAATAATGATGTCGATTCGGGGGATGGCTTGTTGGTCCGTCAAGGATGCGGAATTCGGCGAATTCTGGCAGACTGTCAGGCATGAAAGAATCGCAGCAGCAGCGGGACAGAGTAAGTAATGTGAACGCGCCCGATGGGACTATAAACGATCCGGCGTGCACGCGAGAAGCAGAAGTCAAGGCCACAAAGCCTCGAGAGATCGGCGGCCCCAAGGGTGTCGAGCCGACTCGTTTCGGCGATTGGGAGCGAGCTGGCCGGTGTATCGACTTTTAGCAGGAGCGGCACCGGGCTGCGCCCTCTTGCTTCACCCTTGTTAGACCATTAGAAAGGACGTCGCACTATGGACAGGGTCGAGCGACCTTTGTCGCCGCATCTGCAGGTCTATCGGCCGCAGATAACGAGCATCTTATCGATTCTGCACAGGCTCACGGGCCTGGCGCTCTCTGTCGGCGCGCTCGTACTGGCGTACTGGCTCGTGGTACTCGCTACCGGCCCGGTAGCCTATGCTCAGGCCGCTGCAATCCTGTCGAGCGTTTGGCTTAAGATCTGCTACGCGGGATGGAGTTTCTGTTTTTTCTATCATCTGGCGAATGGTGTTCGGCATCTCTTCTGGGATGTCGGCTGGGGGTTCGAACCGAGCCAAATTCAGACCAGCGGTTGGTTCGTCCTTGTGGTAGCCAGTATGGCTACCACGGTCTTCTCAGTGTCGGTCATTCTCTAGAGGAGTATTCGTGAGTCTCGTTACACCGCTCAATCGAGTTCTCGGGCTTGGTTCCGCCAAGGATGGCATAGAGCATTGGTGGGCCCAACGGCTGTCCGCCATCGCGCTCACAATGTTGGGTCTCTGGCTGGTTTTTGCCTTCATTGGTCTGGCGGATCTTCGCTATGACACCGTCGTGAATTGGCTGCAGGCGCCGTCCTCCAGCATTCTCATGATTCTCACGCTGCTGACTTTGGGCTACCACTCTCAGCTCGGCGTGCAAATTGTTATCGAAGACTACGTGCACGCCTCGGGTTTGAAGGTGTCGGCGCTGATCCTGACGACATTTGTGCACTTCGGCATCGTCGTAGCGGGCGTATTCGCGGTCCTCAAGGTCGCGCTTGGAGCGACAGGATGAGTACCGATTATGAATTTATCGAACACAGCTACGACGTCGTCGTTGTAGGCGCCGGTGGCGCCGGTTTGAGAGCCACGCTCGGCCTCGCTGAGAAGGGCCTGCCTACGGCCTGTATTACGAAGGTATTTCCGACTCGCAGCCACACCGTCGCCGCGCAGGGAGGTATCAGCGCCGCGCTTGGGAACATGGGCGAAGATGACTGGCGCTGGCATATGTACGATACCGTCAAGGGATCGGACTGGCTCGGCGACCAGGACGCGATCGCCTACATGTGCAAAGAGGCGCCCGCGTCGGTGCTGGAACTCGAGCACTATGGAGTGCCGTTCTCGCGCACGGACGACGGGCGGATCTATCAGCGCCCGTTCGGCGGAATGACCACTCGATATGGCGAGGGAACCGCGCAGCGAACCTGTGCCGCAGCGGATCGTACCGGTCATGCAATGCTGCATACGCTCTACCAGCAGTCGCTAAAACACGATGCGGAGTTCTATATCGAGTATTTCGCTATCGATCTCATCATGGAGGACGATGAGTGCCGAGGTGTCGTTGCGCTGGATCTGGCTGACGGTCGTTTGCACCGTTTCCGCTGTCAGTCAGTGATTCTTGCGACCGGTGGTTACGGCCGCGCTTACTTTTCCTGCACGTCGGCGCATATTTGCACCGGCGACGGAAATGCAATGGTGCTGCGAGCCGGATTGCCACTGCAGGATCTCGAGTTCGTGCAGTTTCATCCGACCGGAATCTACGGTCCCGGCATGCTGATTACCGAAGGCGTCCGCGGCGAGGGAGGTTATCTGACGAATTCGGACGGCGAACGCTTCATGGAGCGTTACGCCCCGAATGCGAAGGATCTAGCATCCCGCGACGTCGTCAGCCGATCGATCACGATAGAGATCCGCGAAGGCCGTGGGGTCGGTGCGGAGAAGGATCATGTCCACCTGCATCTGGAGCACTTGGGTACCGACGTCATCGAGGAGCGGTTACCAGGAATCGCCGAGACGACCCGAATATTCGCCGGGGTCGATGTCACCAAGGATCCGATACCGGTCTTGCCGACGGTTCACTACAACATGGGGGGAGTCCCAACTAACTATCACGGCGAGGTCGTCTCGACGAACGCCGCCGGCGAGGAGCAGATCGTTCCGGGCCTGATGGCCGTCGGAGAAGCAGGTTGTGTCTCCGTGCATGGAGCTAACCGGCTTGGCTCTAACTCATTGATTGATCTAGTGGTATTTGGCAGAGCAGCCGCTCTCCGCTGCGCTGAGATCATCACGCCGGGTAGCGGGGGTCGGCCGCTGGCGAAAGGCGCGGGCGATGAAGCGGTCGCGCGTCTCGATCGGCTTAGGAATGCCCGCGGATCTTCGACGACGGCGCAGATACGCTTGGCGATGCAGCGGACGATGCAGAATCATGCGGCGGTGTTCCGTACCGGCGAGTCCCTCCAAGAGGGCATCGACGCGTTGGAGTCCATTTTTGCTTCGTTCGCTGACGTATCGGTCGCGGACCGCTCGCTGATCTGGAACACAGACCTGATTGAAACCATGGAGCTCGAGAATTTGCTGCTCCAAGCGATGGGAACGATCAAATCTGCCGCTTATCGTACTGAAAGCCGCGGCGCGCAGGCACGTGAAGACTACCCGGACCGCGACGACGCCAACTGGCTCAAACATACATTGGTCTGGGTCGGAGCCGATGGGGGCGTACGTTTCGGTGATCGGGCCGTGCAAATGGATACAAAGACGGAGGAAATCGATACGATTCCTCTAAAGGCGCGGACGTACTAGTGCGCAGCTCGCATATCGATCTAATCGGTAGTCACGGCAAGAGAGTAAGGGTAAAAGATTAAGCATGGCTAAGTTCAGTCTTCCAGCTAACTCACGGGTAAAGCCTGGTCGGTCCTATTCTGCTGCCGAAGGCGCCAGCAACAACCGTGAGTTCCGCGTCTACCGCTACGATCCTACGTCGGGCGAAAACCCGAAGCTCGATACCTATCAGGTTGATATGGATCACTGCGGTCCGATGGTTCTGGATGCGCTCATCAAGATTAAGAACGAGGTCGATCCGACGCTCACGTTTCGGCGGTCCTGTAGAGAGGGGATTTGCGGGTCCTGTGCGATGAACATCGACGGCACTAACTCACTTGCGTGTCTGAAGATCATCGACGACGTAAAAGGGCCGGTCAAGATCTATCCTCTGCCGCATCTGCCGGTTGTGAGGGATCTCGTCCCCGATCTGACGAATTTCTACGCCCAGTACGCGTCCGTGAAGCCGTGGCTCGAAGCTCGAACGCCGCCGCCGCCGGATCGAGAGCGACTGCAATCCAAGGAAGACCAGGAGAAAATCGACGAGCCGTCGGCCTGTATTCTCTGTGCGTGTTGTTCAACGGCCTGCCCGAGCTACTGGTGGAACTCAGATCGGTTCCTGGGTCCAGCGGCACTGCTGCAAGCGTACCGCTGGATCGTTGACAGCAGGGATGAAGCGACCGGCGAACGTCTGGATGCGCTGGAAGATCCGTTTAGACTCTATCGATGTCATACCATTTTGAATTGCGCGAGCGCTTGCCCCAAGGATCTTAATCCCGGCCGAGCGATCGCCAAAATCAAGAAACTGATGGCTGAGCGGCGTCACTAGTGTCCTGTCCCACAGCGAGCTAGCAGGGAAACATGTCCGACGATACCGCCAGACTACGGTGGCGCTGCCGTCGAGGAATGCGAGAGCTGGACGCCATACTGGCGAACTTCCTACGCTCATCGTACGCGTCGTTATCGGCAGACGATAAGACTCGGTTTAGCGCACTTCTAGAGCTTCCGGACCCAGAGCTGCACGCTTATCTTCTCGGCAGGTATGACGCTACCGACCCGAGCCTCGAGAACCTCCTCGGCCGAATCAGAACGAACTTTCACCGTTAGGCCGCGGGTCTCGCTGCTGCTTGCCTGGTGGTGGCGGGCGTTACACGTTGTTGGCGCCGCAGGCATCATCGGTCTGCCCGTATCGTGGCTGATCCGGTGCCCGCTTCTGGCCGCACTGGTTGTCCACTGGTGGCGGCAGCTTCCCGAGACCCCGCCCGTACTGATTTGCCTTCCGAACGGAACCTGGGCCGCACCCGGACTTGGCCGTACAGCGGGTACGGCTGACCTCTGGATCGATGGTGGCGACATGGTGGGTTCGTCTGGTGTTGCGCGATGGCCGCGGACGGCTGCCGGTTTTGCTACTCCGCGATCAGCTCTGAGCTGATATTTGGCGCGCTTTGCAGGCGTTTCTTCGCCGGCCGCAGAACGCGCCGACCGACGTCTGAGAGGCGCGAGGAGGCCCTATAGACCCCCTTTGGGCCACTCTCCGCGCCGGCGAGGCTGTTAGAATGGCGTTTAAATTGAATTCGGTCACAAAATGCCGCTAAGGGCGTTCTACTGTCCCGAATTCACAGAACTTTTGGTGTGATATGGGGTCTACCGAGAAGCACAAGGCTGTATCCGCAGCACCACGCGCGCCAAGCGACCGCGCCGCGGATTATGCGCTGATAAAGCGGGTGCAGCAGGGTGATAGGTCGGCGTTCGACCTATTGGTAATCAAGTATCAGCATAAGATTATTAAGCTGATTATGAGATATGTCAGAGATCCGTCCGAAGCGCTCGATGTGGCTCAGGAGGCCTTTCTGAAGGCCTACCGGGCAGCGCCGTCGTTTCGCGGGGACAGCGCGTTTTATACCTGGCTTTATCGGATAGCGATTAACACGGCGAAGAATCACCTGGTGGCCGCGGGACGAAGGCCTGCATACTATGATCTGGATCTTCAGGATCCTGAGCAGTATGAAGTCTTTGCGAAGCTGAAAGACCTTGATACGCCGGAGGGGCTTACGCTATCGGAAGAGCTTCGCCAAACCGTCAATAAGGCGATTTGCGACTTGCCTGAGGACCTGCGAACAGCCATCCTTTTACGCGAGATAGAGGGAATGAGTTATGAGCAGATCGCTCAGACCATGGAGTGTCCGGTGGGTACAGTCCGTTCACGAATTTTTCGCGCACGCGAAGCAATCGATAAACGTATCAGTCCATTACTGTAGGCAGAGATTTTGAGATGACAGGAAAGATCCAGGATCAGATTTCGGCTTTTAACGACGATGAACTCTCCCCGGACGAGTGCGAGTTCCTCGTGCGACGGTTGGAGCGCGATCCTGAGTCCCGTGAGAAGGTGCTGCGCTACGCTGTGATCGGAGCAGCGTTACGCGGCGAATTACTCGGCCCTGACCCGGATGTTCTGCGCAATCGGCTGCGACAAGCCCTGGACGGTGTAAGCCTGGTTCCAAGACGGACGATCGACTCGCCCGGTTTGGCGGCGCGAATGATCCGACCCGCGCTCGGGGCGGGTATCGCAGCGAGTGTCGCTGCTCTAGGACTACTGGCGCTCAATAATCTCGCGTCGATCGAACTGCGCGGTGGCGCACCGCTCGTGGCCTCTCAGCAGATCGCGGCCGGCGACCGCATCACTGAGGCTCCGAGTTATGTGGTCCCCCAGGAGTCGGCCGTTATTCTCGGCGTCGCTGAACCGCTCATCCAGCAGCCGATTCTCCTGACTAACTATCTTGTGCGACATGGTGAGTACGCGTTCGGTATCGGGCGCACATCTATCCACTCGAGCGTCGTCAGTGGCCAGGATACCTGGCGTGTGACCGACGACCAGGCCCCGGTCGAGGAGTAGGCCGTGTCTCGTCGCATAGTGATTGTCCTGGTGGCCTGGCTCGCAGTCGGTGTAACTTCGCAGCCGGTTGTTGCCCAGGAAGCGCAGGCCTGGCTGGCACGTATGAGTCATGCTGTCGAGGAATTAACCTACCAGGGGACCTTTCTGCATATGCAGGGAGGTGACGCGGAGACGCTCCAGATCACCCATCTAAACGATGATGGGCGCGTTAGCGAACGAATTCTCGCATTGGACGGTGTCGCGCGCGAGATTATTCGTTACGAGGACGAGGTGCAGTGCATTCTGCCGGATCGTCAGATAGTGCTGTTGGAAGAGCGTCGGGATGTGAGCCCGCTGGTGTCGGCACTACCAAGCTATTCGGACGAGTTACTTCGTCATTATGACTTTGCTCTCCTTGGGGAGGCCCGAGTCGTCGAGCGTCAAACCCAGATCGTCAGTATCAAACCCAAAGACGGCTTTCGCTACGGCTATATGCTCTGGCTGGACCAGGAGACGGCGATGCCGCTGAAGTCGCAGCTTGTGGACGAACAGGGAACCGTCCTTGAGCAGATCTTATTTGCGCAGCTTGAGATATCCGACTCTATTCCGCGTTCCGAGCTGGAGCCGACGATTAACACCGATGGCTTCACGTTGCTCCGCCCGCGTGCAGCGGAGGAGCAGACGGACGAAACTCTTCGCCTGCGGGCGGCGCGCGTTCCCGAAGGCTTCCAGCTTTCGGCAACGACTCATCGCCCGATCGCCGGGTCTGACTATCCGGTCGAACACTTAGTCTATTCAGACGGCCTCGCTACGGTCTCGGTCTTTATCGAGGATCCCAAGAGCGAGCCTGAGGTTGCGGCGGGCCATTCCCGGGTCGGCAGCGCAAACGCCTTCTCACTGACGGTCAGTGGTCGCCAGGTGACTGCGGTAGGCGAGGTGCCGAGGCGGACTGTGGAGACGATCGCAACGTCTCTAAGGGCCCAGTAATCGACCACTGCGTCAACCGAATGTTCACAATCGTCATGTGTCATGAGTTCTGAGGAATGCATGACAGCGCGCGCTCGGGTCCGTGCCATTCACGTTGGGAATCTGGTGGACGTTGAGTTTCTCCCGCCGGCTCGCTGCCGGGGCTGTGCGGGGTCTTGCACCTGGTTTCGAGCCCCGGATGCGGGCGAGCTCAGGCTGCGCGCCGCGGCCCCTGTCACGGTAGGGCAAACTGTGCAAGTCTCGCTGCCCGGCCGTTACGTTTTACTCGGCGCCGTTCTTCTGCACGGTCTGCCATGGGGCATGCTGCTGCTCGGCGCCATCACCGGTGCGCTGATCGGTGGCGACGATCTGAGTTGTCTTGTCGGCGCAGTGCTGGGATTTGTCGGGGCTTTGGCCGTTACGCCCGGCTGGCATCGTCAGCTCGAGACGAGAACTTCAGGCGAGCTCCGTGTCGTCCCGATGGCGTGAAGATCCTGAATCTCTACAGCCGGCCCGGGTGTCACCTCTGCGATGAGTTGGCCGAGCAACTGGCGCCGCTGCTGCGCGGGCGGGCCGACGTTCGAGTCGCCGATATCGACGGTGACCGTGAATTGAAGAAGCGCTACGGGCTCAGAATACCGGTGCTGACGGCGGCCGATCGGGAGATTTCGGCGTATCCACTGGATATTAAAGCCGTCGAAGCCTATCTGGCCTCTCCATAGGCGATGGCCTTGTCGCGAGTCAGCCTTCCTGCAAATGGCGGTCGCAATAGTCCATGGCTCGCTGCGCCTTACCCACCACGCGCTTATCGGGCGTTACTGCCAGCGGCTGCGTTCGCCACGAACTATTACACCCGCCGGTCATGGGCACCTCAGGACCCGTACCCAGGTATAATGCCGCCCTTTTTGCGCACCCCCATCCTCCACGAGGCCTCCGACTGAAGCGACAGGTGTAGCTATTCTTCTCCCTATGAACCGAATCAGAAACTTCTCGATCATCGCTCATATCGACCATGGAAAGTCGACCCTCGCGGATCGGCTTATTCAGATCTGTGGTGGGTTAAGCGATCGGGAGATGGCGGACCAGGTGCTCGACTCCATGGATCTCGAACGGGAGCGCGGTATCACGATCAAGGCGCAGAGCGTCTCCCTGAATTATGAGGCGCAGGATGGCCAGACGTATCACCTCAATTTGATCGATACGCCGGGGCATGTAGATTTTTGCTACGAGGTGTCACGCTCTCTCGCCGCATGCGAAGGGGCACTACTTGTCGTGGACGCAGCCCAGGGCGTAGAGGCGCAGAGCGTCGCGAATTGTTATACGGCAATCAAGCAAGGTCTCGACGTCGTTCCAGTCATCAACAAGATCGATCTTCGTGCGGCGGATCCCGAGCGAGTCATCCAGGAAATCGAGGAGATCATCGGTATCGACGCTCAGGACGCTTTGAGAATCAGCGCGAAGACTGGCGAAGGTATTATGGATCTTCTCGAGCATATTATTGTGGCGGTTCCGCCTCCCGAGGGCGATCGCGACGAACCGTTGCAGGCGCTGATCATCGACTCATGGTTCGATGCGTATGTCGGCGTTGTGTCGCTGGTCAAAGTGGTTAACGGCGCTCTGCGGCGGGGAGGGCGGATTGAAGTTCTCTCGACCGAGCGTCGCCACACGGTCGACCGTCTAGGCGTGTTTACACCGAAGATGAGCGATCGGGAGGCTTTGCGCGCGGGCGAAGTCGGGTACGTCATCGCCGGCATCAGAGAAATCAACGGTGCGCCGGTCGGGGATACTCTTCGCGATGCGGGAGCAGTGGATACCTTGCCGCTGCCAGGATTCGAGCGCATTCGACCCAGAGTGTTCGCCGGCATGTTCCCGATCAACTCCGAGGACTTCGAAGCGTTTCGGGATGCTCTGGGAAAACTCCAGCTGAACGATGCTGCGTTTCATTTCGAGCCGGAAGGAAGCGCGGCGTTGGGGTTCGGGTTTCGCTGCGGCTTTCTTGGGATGCTGCACCTGGAAATCGTCCAGGAGCGGTTGGAGCGGGAGTACGCCTTGGAGTTGATCTCGACCGCACCGACCGTGGTGTACGAGATTCAGGCAGCTAACGGTGACGTACTGAAGGTCGAAAATCCGGCGCAACTTCCCGAGCCCAATCAGATCGAGGAAATTCGTGAGCCGATCATCCTGGCGACTTTTCTACTGCCGCAGGAATTCGTCGGTGCCGTTATTAAGCTCTGTATGGAGAAGCGCGGCGTGCAGAAACGGCTCCAGTATTTAGGTAATCAAGTCTCCATCGATTACGAATTGCCTCTGGCGGAAGTCGTGCTGGATTTCTTCGACCGGTTGAAGTCCGTCAGTCGTGGCTACGCGTCGTTCGACTATCAGTTCCTTCGTTTTGAAGCCGCCGACCTTGTGAAGCTGGATATACTGATCAACAGTGAGCGCGTCGATGCGATGTCCATCATCGTGCATCGAGATCGCGCGGATAGGCGCGGGCGGCAGCTTGTGGAGACGCTTCGAAAAGTCATTCCCCGACAGCAATTCGAGGTCGCAATTCAGGCGGCAATCGGTGCGCAGATCATCGCACGTAGTACGGTCAAGGCGCTGCGTAAGGATGTCACGGCTAAACTCTATGGTGGGGATGTCACCAGGAAGCGCAAACTTCTTGAAAAGCAAAAGGCCGGCAAGCGCAGGATGAAGCAGTTCGGCGCGGTTGAAATTCCACAGGAAGCCTTTCTAGCTGTCTTGCAGGGCGATAGAAAATGACCAATACTCCGCAGCGGCTGGAGCTTTAGACACAGGACCGATCCCTTTGGACTTCGCATTAATTCTTGTTGTCGCTACCTTCCTCACCGGGTTGATCTGGGCGTTCGATGCGCTAATTCTGAAGCGGCGGCGAGGCGCCAGGAGCGGAGCCGGGCACTCCACATCTGGGAGTGAGCCGGTTGTGGTGGAGTACGCCCGCTCGTTTTTTCCTGTTCTTCTGCTGGTGCTGGTACTCAGATCGTTCCTATTCGAGCCCTTCAGAATTCCCTCCGGATCGATGATGCCCACATTATTGGAGGGAGATTTCATTTTTGTGAACAAGTTCACGTATGGATTGCGGCTCCCGGTTATAAATACCAAGATATTCGAGATTGGTGAGCCTGAGTACGGCGATGTGGTCGTGTTTAAGCTGCCGTCCGACCCCCGTATTAACTACATCAAGCGGGTTGTCGGTCTTCCAGGTGATGTGGTGACCTACGACCAGGGTAGCAAGCGGCTGCAGATCAACGGCCAATCGATACCCCTCGACATGCTTGGTTCCTATGAAGAGAATTCGGGACTGCAGCTGGCTCGCGAAGGACTCGGTGACGGCGATCATTTGTTGCTGCTCACCCGAGATCGGCTTAGCCCGGGCGGGACCTATGTGGTGCCGGAAGGGCACTATTTCGTGATGGGAGACAATCGCGACAATAGTAGAGACAGCCGCTTTGAGGGCGTCCGGTTTATCCCGGAATATCGCCTGGTTGGAAAGGCCGTGCGCGTCTGGATGAACTGGCGTTGGCCCGCCCAAGGAGGACCGTTATGGAATCGCATCGGCGACCGTATCGACTAACAGGCCCAAGCCACCAGCGTCAGGCAGGCATCACTGCGCTGGGCTTTCTACTGCTCGCGACCTTGTTCGGCTCGGTCGGCCTGGCGGCGTTGAAGATTACACCGTTGTATCTCGAGAGCGTAAGGCTCAAGACCGTCCTGGCGGGTCTGAAGGAAGAGCTGGATGGTGCAGGCACGACGGCCGGTATTCTGCGGCTCAATCTTGCCAGCCGGCTCTATGTCGAGGGGATCGTCCTGGGTCCCGAGGCCGTAAAGATTACGCCCGGGACGAACGGTTACAACGTGCTCGTTCAGTATGATAATCGCACTCGGTTTGTTGGCAACATCTGGTTCCTGGTTGTCGTCGATGAGCAAATAGAGATTCGCCGGTGACAGATCGGCTACGTTGGGCCGAGCAGCATCTACAATATCGTTTTCAACATCCAGAACTATTAGAGCAGGCGCTTACTCACCGCAGCGCCTCCCCACAGAACAATGAGCGGCTCGAGTTCCTTGGCGATTCGCTTCTAAACTTTGCGGTCGCGCGGCGACTATACGAATTACATCCATCGGAACCGGAAGGAAATCTCAGTCGCTTACGCGCGGAATTGGTTAAGGGCGTCACGTTAGCGGAACTCGGGAGGGAGCTGACGTTGGCGCCACAGATCATTCTTGGGCCGGGCGAGCATAGCTCAGGTGGTGCGTGCCGCGACTCGATACTCGCGAACGCCATAGAGGCCGTCATCGGCGCGGTTTTTCTCGACGGCGGTTTTGAGGTCGCCGATAGGTGTGTCACACGCCTGTTTGCCGAGCGACTCGAGCGGCTACCTGACGCAGGTAGCCTGAAGGATGCGAAGTCGAAGCTTCAGGAATGGCTCCAGGGGCGCGGTCTCGGGCTGCCGGTTTACACAGTAGAATCTGTCTCTGGCGACCCTCATCGACGATCCTTTGTCGTCGTGTGCGAAGTAGCCGAAATATCGGCCCGTATAGAGGGGCAAGGTCAAAGTCGTCGGCAGGCCGAACAAAATGCCGCGGAACAGATGCTCTTGATATTAGACAGTGACAGCAACAGATAACCCCCGCTGCGGTTACGTCGCGATTGTCGGGCGACCGAATGTCGGCAAATCAACGCTGTTGAATGCTCTGGTCGGCGAGAAAGTCAGTATCGTTAGTACGAAAGCGCACACGACCCGGCATCGAATTCTCGGCGTGCTGAATCGCGGCTCAGATCAGGTGATCTTCATGGATACACCGGGGCTACAGCGTGACAGAAAGCACGCGCTGCATCGGTTGATGGCGAGAACGATCAATCAGGCTCTGGCCGACGCGGACATCACGCTGATGGTGATTGAGGCGCCGAAGTTTACCCGACAGGATCGCCAGCTCGCGGAGCTGCTCCGGGACTCTGCGGATAGGACGATTCTGGTCCTGAACAAGGTCGACTCGATCGGAGCGAAATCCGAACTTCTGCCGATTCTGGAATCGCTAGGGGCTGAGTATCCGTTTAGTGCGTTCGTGCCGATCTCGGCGCGTAGCGGCACGAACCTGGGCGGGTTGTTGGCCGAGATCCTTCGGCGGCTTCCGGACGGGCCGCCGTTATTTCCGCGTGAGATGTTGACTGATCGAAATATGCAGTTCCGAATTGCGGAGGTGATACGCGAGAAGTTACTAACCGTATTGCACCAGGAGGTGCCCTATGGCCTGACGGTCGAAGTGGAACACGTCGGGAAGCGGGGCGAGAATCAGACGTTGATACATGCGTTGATCTGGATTGAAAGCAGGAGCCACAAGGCTATCGTTATCGGCAAAGGTGGTAGAGTTCTTAAGGTAGTTGGCAGCGCAGCCCGCCAGGAGCTGACGGGATTAGTCGGTGAGCGAGTTCACCTCGAACTCTGGGTCAAAGTACGCGAGAACTGGGCCGACAGTGAGCGGGACCTGAGGAGTTTGGGGTTCGATCTGGGAACTCTTTGAGACTCCCGCTGCGACGCAGCGCGGGTCGAATGGATGCGGGGTGTATCGTCTTCGATCATGACCGATAGAGAAAGCGTCGAGCTGGAGCATGCCTACGTCTTGCATCAGCGCCCGTATCGAAACACCAGTCAGATTATTGAGTGTCTGACCTACAACCACGGCTTGGTGGCCTTGGTTGCCCAGGGATCGCGGCGTCCGAAAAGCGGTCAGCGAGCGATCCTACAGCCCTTCCTGCTGCTGCAGATCTCATGGATACGTCGAGGCGATCTTGGTCGTCTGACACACGTCGAGCTGGTACCGCCGGCGAGCGAGCTCAGCGGCGAGAGACTGCTCGCCGGGTTCTATCTCAATGAACTGTTGTTGCGCCTAATGGCCAGAGGCGATGCCAATGTCCCGGTCTTCTCCTGTTATAGTCGAGCTCTCGCCGATCTCATGATTCGAGCCAAGACCTCGAGGGTGCTCCGACTGTTCGAGCTGCGCCTTCTCGAAGCGTTGGGCTACGGGCTCAACTTGGGTCACGACGTTGAGACGGGAGCGCCGATTTCCGCGGAGCGCTGCTACCATTTCATACCGGAACGCGGCTTCCGATCTGAGTCAGAGCTTACGAATGGAGAAGACTACTATTCGGGGCGCGACCTTATTTCACTACAGGATGGAACACTGGATGATGACAATAGTCTGCGAGCAGCGAAGCGGTTGCTGTCGACAGCGCTACGCGTCTATCTCGGGGAGCGGCCGTTGAAAACGCGGTTGGTTCTCAGAGACATCCTAGATCGGGGCGTGGAGCTATGAGCCAGCACGCACCTATCCTGTTGGGCGTCAATGTCGATCATGTGGCGACGCTTCGCCAGGCTCGCGGCACGCGTTATCCGGATCCGGTGTCGGCTGCGCTGCTGGCTGAACGAGCAGGCGCGGACAGTATCACTATCCATCTGCGCGAAGACCGACGCCATATCCAAGAGCGGGATCTGCAAGTCATGGGACGCGTAGTGGAAACTCGCGTGAATCTCGAGATGGCCGTTACGGAGTCGATGCTGGCTATCGCTGTCGACGCCCAACCGGCAGATTGCTGCCTGGTGCCGGAAAGTCGGCAGGAATTGACCACGGAAGGCGGACTGGATGTTGCCGGTCAGTCCGACAGGATCACGGCGGCATGCGCACAGCTCGAGTCAGCCGGCATCCGGACGTCGTTGTTCATCGACCCGGAGCCGGAACAGCTTGAAGCAAGCCTGGCTTGTGGCGCAATCGTGGTTGAATTACACACAGGCGCGTACACCGATGCCAGTGACTCCGCAGTTCAGACTCGCGAGTTAACGAGGATCACGACGGCCGCTGAGCTCGGAACAAGACTTGGTCTGCGAGTCCACGCCGGTCACGGGCTCCACTATCACAACGTGCAGCCGATCGCGGCTATAGCGGGGATAGTTGAACTCAATATCGGTCATTCGATCGTCGCCAGAGCGATCTTCGATGGCCTTGCCAAAGCAGTCGCGGACATGAAGGCGCTCATGCAGGAAGTTCGCTGAGGATGGTTTTCGGCGTCGGTACCGATATTGTGCAGTCGTCTCGCGTCGAGAAGATCTGGCAGCGATTCGGGGAACGCTTCGCGGATCGGCTACTGTTGAGCGAAGAGCGTGAGTTGTTCGATGTGAACAAGCGTCCCGTGCGGTTTCTCTCCATGCGTTTTGCGATCAAGGAAGCCGTGGTGAAGGCGATGGGAACGGGATTCGCTCACGGCATGTGGATTCGAGATGTCGGCATGGTACCGAACGCCTGGGGTCAGCCGCAGATAATCTATTCGGCAAGAGGGCGCGGAATGTGCGAGCGCCTCGGTATCGGTGATGGGCATGTTTCCGTGACAGACGAAGCCGGCCTTGTCGTTGCGATCGCCGTATTGATGCGTGCGGCCGACTCGGGAAGTTGAAGTGAATACGCTCGTCTTCGACATAGAAACTATACCGGATGTTGCGCTCGGCCGGCGTCTGCACGGCGTAGACGACCTGGACGATGACTCCGTCGCTAAGATCATGTTTTTCAAACAGCGTCAGGCGCGTCAGACGGACTTCCTGCCGCTGCCACAGCATCGGATCGTGGCCATTTCGGCGGTGCTAAGAAGTCGCGACGATTTGCATATCTTTACCTTAGGTGACATCGACGCGACAGAGAAAAAGATCGTGCAGCGCTTCTACGACGGTTTGCAGCGTTACTCGCCGGAACTCGTGTCGTGGAACGGCTCGGGATTTGATCTTCCAGTGCTGCACTATCGCTCATTACTTCACGGCGTCAACGCGGAACGTTACTGGGAGCTGGGCGATAGCGATCGAGAGTTTCGCTACAACAATTACCTGAGTCGATTCCACTGGCGACATGTGGATTTGATGGATGTGCTTGCCGGCTTTCAGTTCGCTGGGCGCTCATCGCTGGAGCAAATCGCTACGCTGCTCGGGTTTCCCGGTAAACTCGGAATGAGCGGCGATCAGGTGTGGGGCCGTTACCAGAGCGGAGATCTGAAAGCGATTCGAGACTATTGCGAGACGGATGCGCTTAACACCTATCTGATTTATCTCCGCTTCCAGCTCGTCCGCGGGATCCTCGACGAGGCTCGCTATCAAGCGGAGCTCGAGCTTCTTGAGACAAAACTGAAAGAGGCCGGAAGTCCTCATCTCGATGAGTTTTTAGCAGCATGGCGCTCGGTACGTGATGTCGAGTAGTCCAGGCCATGTAGAAGCGGAAATCATCGATCTAACCCACGACGGGTTGGGCGTTGCGGATCTGGACGGGCGCAGAATATTCGTCGCCGGCGCGCTAGTAGGGGAGCGTGTGCGCATCGCCCCGAGACGCCGCAAGCGGCGGTACCAGGAAGCAGAACTCGTCGAAGTACTGCGGCCGGCTGAGACTCGCGTCGATCCGCCTTGTCAATATTTCGGCCGCTGCGGCGGTTGCGCCGTTCAGCATCTCGCCTACCCAGCGCAGGTCGAATTCAAGGAGGCTGTTGTCAGGGAGACCCTGGCGCGGATCGCCGATCTCGAGCCCGCGGAGTGGCTCGCTCCGATTACCGGACCAGAGTGGCATTACCGCCGCCGTGCTCGTCTCGGTGCTAGATTCGTCGCCGGTAAGGACCGCGTCCTCGTCGGTTTCAAGGAGCGAGCTACGCGTTTCGTCACCGACATGTCGAGTTGTCGCGTGATCGTGAAGCCACTGGACGCATTGCCCGAGCCACTTGCGAAGCTGATCGATCAGACGACGCTGACGAAGCGACTGCCACAGGCGGAGTTCGCTGTGGGCGAAGCGGCTCGAGCCGTCGTCCTGCGGGTGCTGGATGAGCCCAGCGCGGAGGATCTGAGCCTGTTTCGGACATTCGGACAGCAGCACGATATCGATATCTATCTGCAGCGCGGCGGACCGGGAACGGTCCAGGCGCTTGATCCGGATACGGCGAAGACGCTCGCCTACAGTCTGCCCGAGTTCGACGTCACGCTGGAGTTCGCGCCGACGGACTTCGTGCAGGTCAATGCGCAGGTTAACGAGGCGATGGTTCGCCGGACGACCGAGCTCCTGGACGTAGCGCCGACCGACCGAGTCCTGGATCTCTACTGCGGTCTCGGCAACTTCAGCCTGCCGCTCGCGCGACAGGCCGCTACAGTACTCGGTGTAGAGGGCGAGGGCGGTCTCGTCGCCCGTGCGGCGCACAATGCCCGCCGCAACGGCCTCAAGAACGCCCACTTCGTCACGGCCGATCTGTCTGAGCCCGACTGGAGTTTCATGCGGGAGTCGTGGGACCTGGTCATACTGGATCCACCGCGATCGGGCGCGCACGCTGCCGTGACGCAAATGAAGCGTATGGGGCCGCGGCGCGTGGCCTATGTCTCGTGCCACCCCGCGACGTTGGCGCGGGATGCCAAAGAGCTAATCGACCAGGGGTATCGGCTGCGCGCGGCCGGTATCGCGGATATGTTCCCGCATACGCATCACGTCGAGGCGATGGCGCTGTTCGAACGGCGCTAGCCGGCGTTAGCCTTTTCCTCTATGGCGGTCGCAATAGTCCATGGCTCGCTGCGCCTTACCCGCCACGCTCTTATCCGGCGTTACTGCCAGCGGCTGCGTTCGCCATGAACTATCACACCCGCTGGTCATGGGCAGCGGGGTGTTTCGCACGGCGGTAATCCAAGCGTCCTGTATCATGCGCGAATGTCGCTCGGACCCCTGATGATCGATCTTAAGGCCATCTCTATCGACGAGGTCGAGCTCGCCTGGCTCCGGTCGCTGTCGGTCTGCGGGGTCATCCTGTTCGCCCGAAACTTCGCGAGCCTGCAACAGCTCGAGGCGTTGGTCGACTCGATACACGCCGTGCGCGAGCCGCCGCTCCTCGTCGCGGTCGATCAGGAAGGTGGCCGAGTACAACGCTTCCATGAGCCGTTTACGCGACTACCCCCGATGCGCAGTCTGGGTCATCTCTACGATGAAGACATGGGGCAAGCGCTACAAGCGGCGCGGGCGTTCGGTTGGCTGATGGCGGCGGAGCTACGTGCGGTCGATATCGATATCAGCTTCGCACCCGTCGTCGATCTCGATCGCGGGCTTGCCGAAGTAATCGGCGACCGCGCGCTGCATTCGAGTGCGACCGCGGTAAGCCAGTTGGCATCGCAGTTCGCGTCCGGCGTACACGACGCCGGCATGGCCGTCACGGCGAAGCATTTTCCGACTCATGCGGGAGCCGTCAGTGACTCCCATACCGAATCCGCCACTGATTCGCGGGACTTCAGCGCTCTGTGGGACGATCTCCAGCCCTACCGGCATCTCATCAGCACCCGGCTCGATGCGGTCATGGTGGCTCATGTCGGGTTCCCTGCGGTCGATCCTCTTCCTGCGAGCTTCTCATCCTGGTGGCTCAAACAACAATTGCGTGACGGGCTCGGCTACGGTGGCGCGATCGTGTCGGACGACATTGCCATGGCGGGCGCGAATGCCGTCGGCAGCTGTGCGGATCGTGCCCTCAAGGCTCTCGCGGCTGGGTGTGACATGATTTTGTTGTGTAACTCGCCGGGCGAGATACCGGCCGTCCTCGATGCGCTGGAAAATTATGTTAGCCCTCCCTCGCAGCTGCATCTGATGCGACTGCGCGGTCAGACTCGGCAAAGATGGGAGGCGCTGCGAGCCTCGACTGAGTGGCAAGACGCGAGCGACACGGTAGCGGCGCTGTCCGCCACGCCGGACTTTCGGCTTGAAGGCTAACGACATGGGCGACGCCGAAATAGTCGAGGACGCAGCGGCATCGTGATAGGTGGTGATCTCGGGCTCATTGTAGGCAGCGGTTTTGAGTCTCTCGATCTGCAAATCGCCAGTCGTAGCCCGACCAAAACGCCGTACGGACCGGCTTCGAGCCCGATTCTTGCTGCCTCGTTCGGCGAAGACCGGGTCGCGTGTATCGCGCGTCACGGGGAGAGCGGGAAGATTCCGCCTCACGCAGTGAACTATCGAGCGAATATGTGGAGTTTGCATCAGCATGGTGTCAGGCGCTGTCTTGCGATCAACACTGTGGGCTCGATCGACTCCGGGTTTCATCCCGGGGAATTTGCGATACCGGATCAGCTTATCGACTACACCTGGGGCCGCGAGCACTCGTTCTACGACGGTAGCAATGACGAACTGGATCACGTCGAGTTTACGGAGCCGCTCGACCCGGAACTGCGCGGACGGATCGCGGCAGCGGCACAAGCGCTTGGCTGCTCCGTTCACCTCGGAGTCTATGGTGTGACCCAGGGCCCGAGGCTGGAGACGGCTGCAGAGATCAACCGTTTCGAACGGGACGGTTGCACGATGGTGGGAATGACCGCGATGCCCGAAGCGGCGCTGGCCCGGGAACTCGGTATCCACTACGCAATGTGTGCCGTCTCGGTCAATTATGCGGCCGGCCGCGGGTCGGGCGACGAGCCGATCCCTGCCCAGTTTGCGCGCTTCGCCGCTATCGGAATGCAACGCGTCGGCTTGCTACTCGATTTGCTCGTTCCGGAACTGATCGCCGCTGACTGAGTATTCTGTAATGTCGGTGCTTTCGTTCCGATGTGATCTGAGTCCTTGATCCTCCGGCGGCCTGTCGGCGAATATTGAGCGGATCTCTCTGGGAAGGAACCCGGACTCGCAGTGAAGCACCTAAGCCGTAAGATTCTGGAGCAAATGCTTGCCCACAGCTCCGAAGGAATCATCGTTGCGGCTGCGAATGATCCCGAATTTCCGGTCGTCTACGCCAACCCGGCCTACGAGCGCCTTACCGGCGCCAGCGCCGACGAGCTACGGGGCAGTGTCTGCCACTACTGAGCGGCAGCGACCTGGACGAGAAGGAGACGGAGCAGCTGAAGGCCGCTCTCATTCGCGGTGGTTTTTACGTGACGCATCTCGCCGGCCGGCATGAAGATGGCACGGACTCAGTCGGCCAGGTGCGGGCAGAGCCACTGTACGGTCCGCGTGGTGAAGTCCACTACATCATGGTCTCCCAAACTCCTGTCTCTGCAGCGCGCGGAGGCAGTTCAGGCGTCGAAGTTGGCGTGCTGCAGCGGGAATTTCGACGTGTACGGCAGAAACTTACGTCGATGGATCGATTGGACTCGGGCACCGGCGTGTTCCGCTACGAATACTTCCTGGAACTAGCGGAGCGGGATTTCATGATGGCCAGGCGAGATAAGCGACTGGTTGCCGTAGTTCTGTTCGATATCGTTGATCTGGACGCTTATGGTCAGACT
>Ga0310122_10000826_pt1 | contig 19707 bp, 16 predicted proteins | sample CB6_Bottom_1051__FD_203503 | JGI IMG/M metagenome (GOLD analysis project Ga0310122, IMG submission 203503) | Marine microbial communities from Western Arctic Ocean, Canada - CB6_Bottom_1051 | ecosystem: Environmental > Aquatic > Marine > Oceanic | place: Canada: Western Arctic Ocean | collected...
GTCGAGTCTCGGCATCCGATACGACCTCCGCGAGTGGAATGCGACTAACGCGGCTCGCAGATGAAAACGGGAATGGCCCGGTCCGTGCGCTTCTGGTAGTCATCGTATTCGTGGTAGTGCTCGACGCAGGTTGGCCAGAGCTCGGCCTTTTCCTCAGCGAAGACCTCGCGCGCGCGAAGATTCATCTTCTTGCTCTTGACCTGGACTACGACGTCGGGGTTGGCGACGAGATTGTTGTACCAGACCGGAGAGCGAGCCGAACCGCCCTGGGAGGCGACCACGAGAACGCCCTCTTTGAACGGGACGTACATGAGAGGGATCGTTCGCGGCTTGCCCGTCTTGGCTCCCGTCATCGTGACGAGCATGATCGGGCGACCTCGAAGGCGACCCATGACACGTCCTCCCGTGAGTTTGTAGAGCACGCCATTCAACTTGGAAAAGGGTCTCAAGAACCTCTTGAATCGCTTGTACTCGCTTTCCGACATCGTGTTCTCGGCCATTTTGGTTCCTCCGTTGCGGCGGCCAATCGACCACAGCTTAAAACGATCACAAGGCCTTGAAGAAGGTCTTGATGACTTCGAATGCGGTGGGTCCGCCGACGAGTCCCATCTGCATCTTGTTCATCACGAAACCAAAGCCCACGCCTGAGTCTGGATCGGCCATGCCGATCGATCCGCCGGCGCCCGGATGGCCGAAAGCGTTCGGGCTCGGCGATAGAGGCATGAAATCGCTGCGAAGCATATAGCCGAGTCCATATCGCATGGGGAGTTGACCGATCGTCGCGTCCGGGCCGGAGGCTTGCTCGGTTCGCGCGCGAACGATGGTCTCGGGCTCGAGGATTCGAATCCCGTCGACCTCGCCGCCGCAGGCGAGTGCGCCATAGATTCGCGCGAGCGCTCGCGCATTTCCGTGTCCGTTGGCCGCCGGGATCTCGGCGCCGCGCCAGGCGCGCGAGTGGACGGTATTCGCGCTCATCCTTGGGTTGTTGAAGGCCTTCCCGACCATCGTCGTCGGGTCCTGCATGTCGCGCATGAAGTCGCCCATGGGTCCCTTGATTCGAGCTTGGGGCTGTCCGGGCGCGCTCTTGGGCGGGCCGCCGATCGAACCGATCAACTCCGAGACGCGATGGTCTTCCGATTCGGCCAAACCGATATGGAAATCGGCGCCCAGGGGAAGGGCAACGTCTTCGCGAAACATCTCTCCGACAGTTCGACCGCTTACACGACGAATGACTTCGCCCACCAGGAAGCCGTAGGTCATCGGGTGGTAGCCATGTTGGGTTCCCGGCGTCCACCACGGTTCTTGTTCGGCCAGCGCCGCGCAGATCGCCGACCAGTCAAAGAGCGCTTCCGGCGGGAGCTCCTTTCGGATCGCGGGCAGCCCACTTTGATGTGAAAGCAACCAGCGAACCGGGATCTCTGCTTTGCCGGCGGCCGCGAATTCCGGCCAGTAGTCGGCGACCGGGGCATCGAGATCGAGTCGCCCCTGCTCGACCAGTCGATGGGCACAGATTGCCGTCATGCCCTTGGTCGTCGAGTAGGTGTTGACCAACGTGTCGCGTTCCCACTCGCGTTCGCTGCGGCCAGCCAGATAGCCGCCCCACAAATCGACGACCGGCTCGCCATGGAGCGTGAAGGCGATGGCAGCCCCCACTTCCTTTCCCACTTCGAAGCGATCCGTGAAGACTCGTCGAACCGACTCGAACCGGGGGTCGCAGTGCCCGGAAATGGGAATCGTCAAGCAGGCCTCCTCGAGGCGAAAAGGCGCTCGGCATTTCCGCGAAGAATCGCATGCCGAATGGCACCCCGTTCCTTGTCTTCCGTGACGATCAAGACCTTGGCAAGCGTGGCTGCCAGGTGATAGAAGGGCCAGTCGGTTCCGAAGACCACGCGCTCGCCGCCCGTTCGCTGGATGATTCGATCGAGTTGGGTGACGCCCTGGCCGTGGATTCCGATCCAGGCGTTTTCGTGGCGCGCGGCGATCTCGACCATCGCTTCGGCATCTCGTGCGCCGGCGTGACCGATTACGAAGGGGAGGTTCGGAAAATCGGCCAACGCGCCTTCGTAGTGGCGCGGCATGGCGTAGCCGTGTCGCGATTCCGGTTCGATGCCCGCGCGTCCGCCATGAAAGAAAATGATCAGACCCAGACGCTCGGCGGCTTCGTAAATCCTCGCGACCCGCGGTTCGTCGGGATAGAACGCTTGCATGGTCGGATGGAGCTTCACGACCCGAGCGCCCGCCTTGGCAAAGCCTTCCAGGCGTTCGACGGCCCGATCGTCATTGGGATGAACCGACGCGGCCGCGATGAATCGATCGCTCGTGTTGGACTCGCGGATCGCCTCGTGCCAGGAGTCGGTCAGATCGTCGCCGAACGGAAAGTTGAAAGCGATCGGTAGGATGAGGGCGCGCTCGACCCGCATCGCATCCATTTCGTGCAGCAGGTTCGGAATCGTCTGCGTCTTCGCGTGCGCGCTTCCCCAGGTGCCCTGTGCGAGCGTACCCAAACGCAGTTCTCGAAGAGCCGCGTCCGTGAAGTTGCCGTTGATGTAGATGTCGAGGTCGAGATCACATCCGGGATCGGTCTCGTCACAATCGAGTAGGTGTCGGACGCGGTCGGTTCGCGCTTGCAAGTCGAGTTCGGGCTTGAACAAGACGGAAATTCCAAAATGGCAATGCATGTCGATCGCCAGCGGGACCGATTCGTCCGCACATCGAAGCACCCCGTTCGCATCGAGTTCGAACCAGGGAAGCTCGGCGAGTCCCCGATACCCCTTGAATCGCTGCACGCCAAACGGGCCGAGTCCGGATTGCTCGCGTTCGGCCTTGATCTGCGCCGCGAGGAGGTCGACGTCGGCTTCCGTGTAGCGGTTGGCGTCGTGCGTGCTGCAGCCCGGGAACCCGAGACCGGCCGTCGTTGTGCCGATCAAGATGCCCGCGGAGGAAATGAATCGTCGTCGGCTGATCCCATTGGCCATCGCGCGAAACAGTAGCCCTTCTCAATCGAGACAGGGCCCGAAAACCATCGGCTGTTGCGCGCGGCAGGCCGGTCGGATTGCCCCTAGTATTGCTCCCCCGGCAAAATCGGAAGCGACACTGCTCCGGGTGGCCGAGCGCCGGCATCATTGATTGCGAGAGGGGGAGTTGCAAATGAGTTTCGTGCGCGAAGAGAATCTGGTCCTCTGCAACGCTCCGCTTGTCGGTGGCTCGATCGAAGTGACGGGCGAGCAATTGAAGACGATCGTGGACGCCAGCGCGGATGCGGGTTTCAAGGGCGTTTCACTGTGGGCGTTTCATCATCTAGCGGTCGTGGGCGGCGGCACGAGTTCTGAAGTCGTTCGATCCTGGCATCTGGATCGCGGTCTATCCGTTCCGATCGTCGAATCGCTGATCGGATGGGAGAGCGGAGATCTGGCTGCGATCGAGGAGCAGTGTGGCCCGACCTTCGAGGTCGCGAACTACTATGGAGCCAAGACTGTCGCCGGCGTGGTCATGAGCTCCGAAATCAATTCTGATGCGGCCACGGCCGGACTGGCGAAATTGGCCGAGATGGCTGGTGAGCGCGGACTTGGCGTCTGCATCGAATGGCTTCCCTGGACGGGTCTACCTGATTTGAAGAGCGCCTGGAAGCTCGTTCAGGATGCCGACGCAGAAAATCTCGGACTCGTCGTCGACACCTGGCATTGGTTGCGTCAGCCCGGGGGACCCGATGAAGCGACGCTTCGGTCGATTCCCGGCGATCGGATCCACTGCGTGCAGCTCGACGATACGACCCGTGTTGGATCAGGAGACGATGCCATGATGGAGTCGATGACGAACCGTCTCTTGCCCGGGGAGGGGGATGTCGATTGGTCCGGTCTGCTTTCGATCCTCGAAGAAATCGGCGCCGACCCGATCTGGGCTCCCGAGGTCTTCAGTCTTCAGCTTCTCGAAGCCGGCCCCGAGGACATGGCGCGCAAGATCCACGACGCCACGCGAAAAGTGCTGGGTCTATAGAGGTCGGGCCCGTTTAAGCGAAAGTCGTCCGGGAGAGATGTCCTAGTCGCTCTCTCGGTCCGGAGCGTTTCGCTCCGGTTGCGCGGCTCGATCGCGCAAATGGTCTTCTGTCGTCTGGGCCTCGATGAAAACCCGTCGCGCGCCCGGGATGCGCGCCTTGATCTCGCGTTCGATCGCAGAAGTATGACGTTCGATCGCGCCGATCTCGAGCCCATCTCGAAATTCGACGCTCACGTTGACGAGAATGTCATCCGGACCTTGATGCATCGAGAGGATTTCGTTCACTCGCTCGATGGCGGATTGCGTTCCCAGCACGCGCTTGATTTCTTCGATGACCGCCGGGTCCGCACCTTCTCCGATCAGGAGGCCCTTCGTTTCCCTCGCGAGCAACATCGCAGCGCCCGCGAGGATGCAGCCGATGGCAATCGAAGCGAAGCCGTCGAGTTCGGGAATTCCGAGCGCTTGACCGAGGGCGATTCCGACGAAGGCGATCAAGAGGCCGAGCATGGCCGCGGTGTCTTCGAGCAGGACGGTGAAGATCGAGGGATCTTTACTGTCTCGGACCGCAGCGAGCAGGCTCCGCTTGCCACGCGTCGAATCGAATGCGCGGAAAGCGATCCACCACGCGCCACCCTCGAAGACCATCGCGATCGACAGGACGATGTAGTTGATTTCCACATTACGAATCGGTGTGGGGTGCTGGACTTTGTGGATGCCTTCGTAGACTGAAACGCCGGCGCCGACCGCGAAGATCAAGATCGCGACGACGAAGGCCCAGAAATAGAGCTCTCGGCCATAGCCGAAGGGATGGAGATCGTCGGCGGGTCGGCCGGCGCGCCGCATACCGTAGAGCAGCAGAGCCCCATTCCCCGTATCGACGATCGAGTGGATCGATTCGCTCAGCATGGCCGAACTGCCGGTGTAGCTGGCGGCCGCAATCTTCGTTATTGCGATCGCCGAATTTCCCGCAAGCGCGGCGTAGATGACTCTCTTGTTCTGGTGGCCGGCCATTCTCGTCTCTTTCAGGGCACGATGACGGCGCGCCCAGTCAACTGACCGGATGCGAGTTTGTCGAGGGCTTTCTGGGAATCGGCGATGTCGAACAACTCGACATCGTTTCGAAGCATGCCCTGATCCGCCAGGGCGAGCGCGGCGTGCGTATCCGCAATGGTTCCTCCAATGAAGGAGCTGATCGAAGCGGACTTTCCAGCGAGCGCTCCGAAGAGGGGTTGGTCGAGTTTGCCGTCTCCGGCGCCGATCACGACATAGGAACCGAGCTTGGCGAGAGCGGCGATACTCGTTGCGATCGTTTCGTCGCTGCCGACGAAATCGAGCACGGCATCGACCCCTCGACCCTCTGTCAATTTGAGGATCTCGCCGGAAAGGTCATCCATTCGCCCATCGAGCGCGACTTCGGCGCCGAGTTCTCTGGCGCGTTCTCGTTGGCTCGGATCGACTTCGCTCACGATGATCCGAGCCTTCGTCAGGATTCTCAGATATTGGATCGCGAATCCACCGAGGCCACCGGCGCCGATGACCAGAGCCGTTCGACCTTGCGTGAGTCGATTCTCGACTCGGGCCACCGCATGATACGAAGTCGTTCCCGCATCGGTGTAGGGGCCGGCGAGTTTTGGATCGAGCTTGTCGAGCGCAATGATCGGGCGTTGATTCTCGAGGAGAAGATAATCGGCGATGCCGCCATTCATGCCGTAGCCTCGGCCGAGGTTGTTGGCCTCGCAAGTATTGTCGAAGCCGGCATCGCATTCGAGACAAGCTCCGCACGAGCGCGTGGAAACGATCGCGACCGGTTGTCCCTCGGTAAACCCGTCGACGTCTGCGCCACATTTGTCGATCCAACCGCCGACCTCGTGGCCCAGCGTAAAGGGCATTTGCCACCCCATCAGCTGCCCCATCGCTTCGGGGAGTTCCGGCATGTGCAAGTCACTCTGGCAGAGTCCATTGCCCGCAACCTTGATTCGAATTTCGAGCGGACCCGGCTCGGGAATATCCATCTCGACCAGTACCGGGGGCTTCTGCCACTCGACCACTCTGAATGCACGCATTGTATCCGACACACTCGGCTCCTCTTGCTGGAATGAGAACGCGAACTGACCAAGTTGCTCCGGGTTAGGTGGCCGCGCTGCTGGGTGGAGGCGACCAGCGGACGCGCTCGAAGAACTTTGCGAGTCGCGGTAGCTCCGGGGTGATTTGGTCTCTTCCCCAGGCGACTGCTTTCTCGAGTGCACTTTCGCCAGGAAGGAGATTGATCGGGGACAGTGTCGGGTGGAACTCGATTCGCTGATGCGAATAACGCTCGTTCAAGGCGACCTGCAAACTGATCAGTCGAGTCACGGGTTGGAGCCAGAGATGACCGAGACCAAATTGCGGATGGAAGCAGTCGAAGGCCAGGAAGTATGCATTTCTCGTTCCGATTCGCCCTTGCTGCACCTGTCGCCACGCCGGTGCTGAAGGCACATTGTTGGCCACGCCCCCGTCGACGAGAGCGACGACGTCGTCGCGCTCCATGAGTTGCGTGAGCGTCGACTCCATATGGGGGTCGTCGCGAGTCATGTCATAGTGGAGCAGGCCGGGGATGGCTGCCGAAAAACCGGCCGCGTCGATGGCGTTGAAGTCACGCGTGAGCTCGTCGCGGCCGATCACGATTTCTTCGACGACCATGGGATTGATGAAGCCGATCATGCGGACGAGTTGTGCAGCGATCTGCGCGCGCAGCTGGAGTGGGCGAGGGCGCTTGTCCTCGTGCAGGTGATGGGTCTGTCCGTAGAGTTCGGGGCTCTCGTCCAGGGCTCCCCGACGAATGCCCGCTACGACGGCGTCGTAGGGAATTTCGAGATCGGGCAGCCGCATGTCTTCGCCGTCTTCACGAACGAAGGCTTCACCGATTCCAGCGCGAAGGAAGAGTCGCGCGATGCCGGGAAGTCCGTACCGCGTTCGCAGGCTTACGTAGCGAAACAAGACATCGGGTTTCATGCTCTTCGCCAGCTTCATGTAGGCATCGAAATCCCCCGTCTTGTCGCGGGCGCGAAAAAGACCGAGCACGGCCCCCATCGAGGATCCGATCAGATAGCCGGGCACCAGACCGGCGTCTTGTAGGACGTCCCAGGCGCCGACATAACCGTAAGCCGATCCGCCCCCGCCGCCGGCGACCGTCACGAGAGTCTTGATCCCGAGTTCCTGGTCCAGATGTCGGGCCGGGAATTCGCTGGCGTATTTGTCGAGCAATTCCGTTCGTGCTTTGTCGATCGAATCGAGCGAGCGTTCGACCACACTGGCCGCGCCTTCGAGGCGATCTCGCGTATCTTCGCTTTGAAGAAGAACGCGCCCGAGACTCTCGAGGATCTGTTTTCGCACGCGCGCGAGTTTGGGGGCACGGATGCAAACGTCCGGATGCTTCGTGCGGCCGCCCCGCCGTGCGGCGCCTGGTTGGAACGTGTCGAGCGCGGCGAGTGCAATTGCGTACCGGATCTGATGCTCGCGAGTTCGACTCATCAGATCGGGATGTTCGAGCAGAGCCTCGACGAGCCGAACCTCCATTCGCTGAAGACGGAGACGCTGGTCTTCTCGGTCATGGTGTCCGGTGGGGGCGTTTGCTGCGCTCATGCTTTGGCTCTAGCTCTTCTTTTCTTTCTTGACTTTCGCGACATAAGGGACGGTTTCGAATCCTGACTCGAGCCAAGCCGCGAATCCCCCCTCGAGATGGCTGGCGCGTTGAAGTCCAAGGCGGCCGGCGACGGCTGTCGCGAGCGCCGAACGCCAACCCGATCGACAATAGAAGACGAATCGCTTGTCCTCTTGGAAGATCTTTCTCGCGTAGGGACTATCGGGGTCGATCCAGAACTCGAGCATTCCGCGGGGCGCGTGAACGGCGCCCTTCAAGAGCCCCTCCTTCTGAAGTTCTCGAATGTCCCTGAGATCGACCAAAACGAGATCGGGATCCCCGATCTCGTCGGCGAGAACAGCGCAGGTGACCGACTCCACCGTTTCATTGGCTTCGTCGAGGAGTGTCTGGTAGCCAACGCCACCCTGAACCGTCATGTCGCCGTTCCCGCGGTAATCAATTGGGCGGTAGGCTAGCCCGAGTCACTCGATTCGGATACGAGGGGCACGATGAAAGCAGCGAGCTTTGAGAACGAATTGTCCGGACCCCCGGTTTCGCGGGATCTGGATCGGACTAGCTCGGTTCGGGCCTTGCTGCGCGCGCGCGAATTCGTCGCGTATAGGCCGCCGGCGGAAAGAAGCTCAGGCTGAGCGCTGCGGCCGCGATCGGAGCGATGACTTCGAAGAGGAGGAATACGAGAATCGATCCGACGAGAATCATTCGACAAGGCCCATCGGGAGCTCCATCGGATCAGAAGAATGAAGACTTGAGGAAACGGCCGGGTAGGGTAGGACAGGCCAGTTACTGTGCGACTTCGATGAGCTGCGGGCCGCTTTCCGCGTACGATGCTTTAAGGGATCGAACTAGCGACTCCGCGTCTTCGACGCGCATGCCGGGAACTCGATCCAGCGCCGCGACGAAATCCATCTCCGAGGTTCCCGGGTTGGCCACGCAGAGCTCGACGCCGCCGGCGACCAGGGAGCGAAGAAGACTTTCAGCACCATTCACGATCGACTCTCCTATTCGGAATCACCGGTCGACGCCTAGCGCCCTTTGAACTCAGGCTCCCGCTTTTCCATGAATGCGGCGACCCCCTCTCGATAGTCCTCGCTCTCGGAACAGAGAGTCTGAAGCTCGGCTTCACGATCGAAGGTCGTATCGAGATCGCTTTCACCCGCAACTCGTACGGCGGTCTTGGCATGACGCAGCGAGAGCGGAGCGCGCTTGGCAAGTTCCTTCGCCCAGGCAAGCGTCTCCTCGAGAAGTCGTTCCGGCGCGACGACTCGATTGCAGAGGCCCAATTCCAGGCAGCGCGCAGCGGAGAGCTTCTCGCCGGTCGCGATCACCTCATATGCACGCTTGCGGCCGATGGTTCTCGTGAGATGCCAGGTTGCGCCTCCGTCGGGGACCAATCCGATCGCCGAGAAAGCCTGATAGAGATAGGCGTCTTCCGCCATCACCGTGAGGTCGCAATTCATCGCGTAGGCGCTTCCGACGCCCGCGGCGGCGCCATTGACCGCGCTGATCCAGGGCTTGGTGGCGGATCGGATCGCCGACAGAATGGGTCGATGGTCGTTCTTGAGATGCTCTTCGACGGTTTGCCTCGCCGGAGATTTCATCTTGAGGTCGGCACCTGCGCAGAAGCTTCGTCCCGCGCCCGTCAAGATGACGACGCGAATGAAGTCGTCATCGTTGATCTTCGTTGTCGCGTCGAGCAATTCGCGCAAGAGAGCGTGGTCCATCGCGTTGAGTTTTTTCGGACAGTCGAGCGTCAGGATCGCAACCGAATCATCGATTGCGACGTTGATCGTTTCGTAGCTGGACATGGGGAGCGGAACCTCGTTTTCGATTGGGTGGCGGCGGCGTTGGTCGACTTGGACTGGAACACAGTCTCGCATAGGCCTGCGATGCGGGCAGACGATCGCGCTGGCCTGAAAACACATTCCGACACGGATCAGGATGAGCGGCCGCCCGATTCAATCCGGACGTGGAAGACGGATCTCGAAGCGCGAACCGCCCTCTGGACGGTTGACGGCCACGATCGATCCTCCGTGGGCACGAATCAACATCTCGGCCACACTCAGGCCCAAGCCGGTTCCCCCGCTCTCGGCGCGCGTCGTGAAGAAGGGCTCGAAGATCTTTTCCAGATGCTCTTCCAGAATGCCCGGCCCGTCGTCTTCGACGATGAGAATCCCTTCCTTGTCGGACTGGGCACAGCGGATGAGGACGCCGGCGATCGCGGGCTCGATCTCGAGTGCGTTTTCGATCAGGTTGTTGAGAACTTGTTCGAGTTCGAGCGCGTTGCCGCGGACTCTCACATTGCGCGTTGGTTCTTCGATGCGAACCTTGGTCTCGACGTTCGGAGAAACGACAGCGAGGCGTTTGACGACGCGGGCTGCGACCTCGCCGAGCGAGATGTCGGTTTTTTTCGACGAACGCTTGTTCGAAAACGATAGAAGCCCGCGTACGACCTCTCCGCAACGCTTGGCTTCTCGTTCGATGGTTTCGAGCGATTCGCGGTAGATGGCTGTCGGATCCGATTCTGGCGGTGTCGACAATGCGAATTGCGTGGCCGCCAGGATCGCGCCAGTCGGATTGTTGATCTGATGGGCAATTCCCGCCGTCAGGGTCCCCATGAACGCCATGCGTTCGGCTTCGATGAGCCGTTCTCGCGTGAGATCTCGCTCGCTCGTTCTTTCCGCGAGCAATTCTTCGAGTCGCTGTCGGTAGCGGAGCGTCTTGTGCTCGGCTTCTTCCCGTTCGCGGTCGGCGCGAACCGATCCGAGAATACCGGCGCAAGTCGTGACGACGGGCTCGAGATAGTGGACGAGTGCTTCGTCGTAACCTTCTTCGCGATTGGCCAGTCCAATCATCCCGACCAACTCGCCGCCGCGGTGAATCGGAAGTCCCAGGAAACGTCTGAGCGGCGGATGATCCGTTGGCAACCCGCCGCGGCGAGGATCAGTGGATGGGTCGTTGGCCAGGACAGTCTTGCCGGTCGTGAGGACCGCTCCATAGAGTGTCGAGAGCTTGTAGAATTCGAGACCCTCATCGGCTTCGCGATCGAACAGGGCCCGCGTCTCTTCGTTCCAGGCGATATTCGTAATCGCCCGCGTTTTCAGATAGGGGACATTCTCGTTCAGGAGAACTTCGGCGATGAAGCCATATTCCGAGTCTGTTAGTTCGAGCAGGATTGCCAGAAGTTTCTCGAAGGCGCTTCGCCCGGCGATGCCGGCCGCTCCGGGGGTTCTTGGCGTAACGTCGATAAAGCCAAGCTGAATTCGATGGATCGAGTCCAGCAGGCGGAGGGCGGGGTCGTTGGCCTCGATCGAATTCGTCGAATCAGTTGGCGATTCCATGAAGACTCCCCGTCGTCCAAGCAGAGAGTATCATGTAGAAGCGCAGAAAATCGAATTGAATAGGGCGGAGCGAGCTTCTACGCTCGCAGCGAGAGACTGAATCGAGATGACAATCACATTCGAGGTCGAAGACGTAATGAGCCAGGCGCAGGCGAGCGTCGGGCTCACCGAATTCGGGGACGACGCCTTCCGCGAGCCGCTCTCGAAGTTGCTGAAATCACTTCGTGAAGAAGCGCCGCTCAACGACTTTGGCCGAGCGACACTGCATGGGAGGATCGTCGAGAGCCTCGAGACGCGTCTCAAGACCGAAGAATGGATCAAGCGACATCCCGAAATCCTCGATGAAGAGATCGACGCACCGCTCGTGGTGGTCGGCTTGATGCGCACGGGCACGACGATGCTTCATCGGATCCTCGCGAGCGATCCGCGCAATCATGCGGCGATGTGGTGGGAGACGCGGTTTCCGGCCCCGCCGAGCGAGATCGATTGGGACGAGCCCGACCCTCGAATCGCGCCGGCAAAGGCGGAGGTCGCCGCGATCCTGGCGGCCGATCCTCGGCAGGCCTCGATCCATCCTTGGGACGCGATGGCACCGGATGAGGAAATCATGCTGCTCGAGCATTCGTTCCTGTCCCACGTGCCCGAGGCCTTCGTCAACGTTCCTTCCTACCGCAGCTGGATCGACGGCCAGGACTGGACACCCGCCTACCAATACTTGAAGAAACTCCTGCAATCGCTGCAGTGGCAGAAGCGACAGCGCGGTTTCATTCGAGAAAGGTGGGTCTTGAAGACGCCAGGACATCTCGGATATCTCGACACGCTCTTCGAGGTCTTTCCCGGCGCGCGAATCATTCAAACCCACCGCGATCCCCTCGAAACCATTCCATCCGCGGCGTCGATGAATCACGCACTCTGGGCGATCTACAGCGACTTGCCGGGTGCGAATGAAGCCGGCGAACAATGGCAGGAACGCCTTGCCTGGGGAACCCGACGCTGCATGGAGTCCCGAGACAGAGCGGCCAAAGATCGATTCGCCGACATCTGGTTTCGTGATGCCCTTCGCGATCCGATCGGCGAGATCGAACGCGTCTACGCGCAGTTTGGAATCGAACTGACGGGGTCCGCGCGTACGGCGATGGAGTCCTGGCGCACCGATCATCCACGCGACAACCGCCCGCCCCATGAGTATTCGCTCTCCGAATACGGACTCACGGAAGAGGGCATCAAGGCCGCGTTCGCGGACTACCGAGCCCGCTATATCGAGCCACACAAGTCATGAAATGCTTCCCGGATGGAGGCAGCGTTCGGCGTCGAGGGAGCCTCCGCCGATGGCGGGACCCCCTCTTTCGCAGACAAGTCTCGAGCCGGACCGCTGTCGCTGTCGCCGCATCTGTCGTTGTGGTGTTGTCGGGCGCGCTCGACTCGCTGGCTACCGAACGCGACGGCCAGGAGCCCGACGATGTTCGTCATGTGCAGGTCGATGCCTGGATCGATCGCGAATTGCCGGCCCTGCTCGATGTCTACCGTCATCTACATGCGAACCCTGAGCTCTCACTCGAAGAGGAGGAGACCTCGGCTCTGGTCGCCGCGACTCTTCGCGAGGTGGGCTACGTGGTCGAGACCGGCGTGGGCGGGTACGGGGTTCTCGGAGTGCTGCACAACGGGGCGGGTCCGCGCCTTCTCATTCGCGGCGACATGGACGCCTTGCCGGTCGTCGAGGCGACCGGATTGCCCTACGCGAGTCGTGTGCGCACGACGAACTCCGCAGGAGTCACGGTCGGAGTCATGCACGCTTGTGGCCACGATGTCCACGTGACGAACTTATTGGGTACGGCGCGTCTTCTCGCGGAAATACGCGACGACTGGCGTGGCACCCTCGTGATCCTGGCACAGCCCGCCGAAGAGTTGGGAAAGGGTGCCCTACACATGATCGAAGACGGACTCTTCGATCGGATTGCCGTTCCCGATCATGGGATCGCGCTCCATGTCGATGCTGGATTGCAGGCGGGATCGATCGGCTATGTCTCGGGTTGGGCGGCCGCCAATGTCGACCTCGTCAAGATCAAGATTCACGGTCGCGGTGGCCATGGCGCTCGGCCGCATGAGGCAATCGATCCGATCGTGATGTCCGCCCAGCTTGTCATGGCTCTTCAGACGATCGTGAGTCGTCGCGTCGATCCTTCGGAATCCGCCGTCGTCACCGTGGGCTCGATTCATGGGGGCGCGAAGAGCAACGTCATTCCCGATGAAGTGAAACTGGAGCTGACCGTGCGCTCCTATTCGAACGAAGTTCGCGCGCTCTTGTTGACTTCGATCGAGGAGATCGCCGCCGCCAATTGTGAGGCCTTCGCATGTCCGAGGCCGCCCGAGGTCTGGATCAAGCCCGAATACACGCCTGCGATGTGGAATGATCCGGATCTCGTTCAATCGGGCATAGAGGTGTTTCGCCGCCTGCTCGGGAACGAGAAGGTGCTGGAGATTTCGCCGACGATGACCGGTGAGGACTTTGGTCGCTATACCCGTTCCAGAGGGTTTCCGACATTTCTCTATCGGCTCGGAGCCGTATCGCATGACAGGATGGAGGCGAGTCTTGCCGGCGGTGAGCCGCTTCCATCGCTCCACTCCAGTCTCTTTGCTCCGGATGCGAAACTGACGATCAGGACGGGGATCCGTTCAATGTCGAGACTCGCGCTCAGCCTCCTCGATCGGCCGACCGTCGACTAGCCAGATGTCAGGCGGATCGCCAATCAGGATTGAAAGCCGGCGCGCCGTCCCGCCGCCAGGGCAACGATGATGTCGACTCGGCGAACGGCGTCGCGCAGTTCTTTCGCGAAATCACGTCGCGCTTCGGCAATCTCTGGTCCGCCCGACAGGAGTAGGCCGCGATTGTCGGCAAGCTTGAGAGCGGACTGAAAGAGAACCTTCGAAATCGAGTCTGCCCCGTGGATGCGCTTCTGCAGTTCATATTGGCGCCCGAGACCGAGACAATCCGACAGGAACCGCTTCTGATCGAAGACGGCATCCGTATCGATGGTCGTGAGTTGGTCGGCGGCGACGCGATAGCTTTCTAGAAAGGGGCGGAGAATTCGATGTGAGAAATAGGGTTTCGTGCGTCGCACCATTTCTTCCGGGTCGAGTTCGAAGGTCTCGATCCTCTTCTCCCAGTTCCGCGCCACCAGATCGATTTCTCGACGGATTTCTTCTCGAAAGATCTCCTTCTCCGGGAAGAAGAATTCGAATTTCAGCAGATCGCGCAGGTTCATGACCTCGGACCAGAAACGATTCAGAACCTGATCACGCGGACCTTCGATCGCGTGCAGCATCGCCAGCTCTGAAATCGCGCCCCCGACGAAGAAATGCACGATCGTGTTCCGATAGTAGGCGGCGGCGAGTTGCTGTCCGTCGCCGATGCCATAAACCGTCTCGAGTCCCTCGTCGAATCGAGTTAGCACATCATTTTCGACCAGCGCGTTCAATGTGAACTCGGTTCCCTCGTTGCTATCGAGGTGGTCGAAGTTGCTGGTCGTCGGCAGACGGCGCATTCGAACGTTTTCGAGCAGGCCTTCCAGACTGCGACGGGTTTCGGTGACCGTCAGCGCTTGCCCGGTCGTTCCGAGCAGCGCCAGAGTGACCAGCGAAGTCGGCGTGATCGGTGTCACGAGGTTGATCCGAACGGAAACTTCGAAAGCGAGTTTTTCGAGATCGAATTTGCTTTCCTGGAGACCGGAATCGGTCTGGGTCGGATCGCCCAATTGCTGTCGAAGGGAGAGTGGTTCCCCGAATGCGATGTGAATCTGGCCGTAGCGTCGTTTCAATGAGCGGATCCAACGGACGAGCCAGGAAAACCCCTCCTCTTGTTTGATTCCGCCACGCTGTTCGGCGACATAACTTCCGAGGTCCTGGATCTGGTCATAGGCAATCGAGACGGGAACCAGGTACACGTCGTCGCTCTTCCCACGACGAAATGAGTCGACGACGTTTGCGAGCAAACCGAATCGCGGTGGCAGTAGTTTTCCGGACCGGGACCGGCCGCCTTCGATATACCACTCGAGCGGGAACCGCTTGTCGATCAGATAGTCGATGTAGTGAGCAAGGACGTGTTTGTAGACACGGTTGTCGCGAAAGGTGCGGCGAATGAAGAAAACACCGCTTAGCCGGATCAAGGGTCCGAGCGGGAAAAAGTTCATGTTGATACCGCCAGCCGTGTGATTGGGCGGCAATCCATGAGCGTGTAGAGCGTATTGCAAAACCAGATGGTCGAGATTGGATTTATGAGTGGGTAGGAAAACTACGGGATGTCGTTCTTCGAGGGCGGCAATGTTCTTCAAGGCGGTCTGGTCGTAGACGAGCGTTTCGTCATATCCGCGCGTATAGAGCCAGCGGATCAGCTGGATGACGAGATCGATGACGAGCGGACTATGTGCGGCCGCGATTTCCTTGAGATAGCCGGAAGCCTCGGAAGCGAGTCGTGCGACCGAGACTCCATCCTTCCCCTGACTGCGGAGGTCGTCGACGATTTCTGCCAGTCCGCCACGAAACGCCGGCCGGCCGAGGATTTCTTCACGAACGATTCGGGGGACCTTGTAGCGCGCGCCGCGCACATGTCGTTCTGCGCGTTCCAGTGCCAGCGTCGCCTTTTGTGAAACGAACTCGGCGAAGCCAATGGTTTCAGCCGAGTTCGGACCGCAAGCGTCGAGCCATCGTTCACGTAGATTGGACGCGAGCGCTGGTTCGCCGGCGACGATTACGCATCGATCCGAATCGCGATGAAGGACCCAGAATTGGCGAATCCAATTCGGATCGCGGGGATCGCCCGCCGTCAGGAGTTCCAGCAGACTGACCGTGCGCTCGCCATTGCGCAAGCGACCCCGCCAGACTACGCGCAATGGCGCCATCAGAGGATCGCCCTTCGTGGCGAGCGCTTCCTCTAGTCGCGGATCGAGCCTTGCTCGCCGACCCCGTCGCCGCGAAGACGGAATCGCGATGACCTCGACGGATGATCCGCCATGGATCCCGCTCGAGTCCGCGGGCTCACCTTGTTCTCCGTGCTTCTCGTGATCGCGGGCATCGTCGGGGCGGTGCGATTCGATCCAGCGTCGGATGAGTCGACGCTCGACGCCACTCGCGGAGTCGACGAGGAACACGATCTGTTGATCCGGATGAGTGTCGGGCCAGTCTGGCTCGGTCACCGTCGTCGGATGCGATTCGGCTCCCATGCCGAGATTCTACCTGGAATCGGGGGCAATGCGCCGCCATTCTCCGCGCCATCTCGTCAATCGAACGGTAGATCCTCGACCGGGACGCCCCCATCGCAGGCGTGAATGGGTTCTCGTCGGTTGGGAAGTCTCTCCCTTTGATTCACTATCTTTGTCCGAATGTCGCTGCCCCATTCCTGTTCTGCCGAAACTGCGGCGCGCATGCTGCAATGCGAAGATCGACTGGGTATTCCTCTCGGGACCGGTCAGCCAGTCGCATTGTTGCACGCGCTCGGGGGTCGAGAGGACTGGACTCGCCTCGACGTCTTTGGCGCGTTGCTAGCCGACCTCTTTCCGCTATTCGCGCATCCCAATGTTCACCTCCGCTCCGGGTTCTTCGGCCCCGCTGAGCGTGCACTCCGCGCCGCCGGGCACGATGTTCGTTTCGTGCCCTCGGATTTCCGACGCTTCGCCGAGATTGCGAAGCGCTTCGCTCCGCGAGTTGTTGCGACCGCGGCTGCGCCCCCGGATGCAAACCGGCGACTCTCGCTGTCACTGCACGCGGGTGCGACCGTTTCGATGATCGAAGAGGCCAGTCGAGATCCCGACAGATTGTTGATCGTCGAAACCAGTCGGAGTTATCCGCGAACGATTGGAATCTCGCCCGACCATCCCCATTCCATCGCGCTCGAGGATGTGGATGTCTGGATCGAAAGCGACGCGGAGCCCGTCGTGCTTCCCGACACAGCGTCGGGGGAGATCGAGGCCGCGATCGCCGCCGAGCTGGCCCACTTCATCGGGTCTGGCGCGACTCTTCAGACCGGCATCGGCGGCATACCGAACGCGGTCGTCGAATTGCTCGCGAATGGGAGCGACGGCGACTACGGCGTCCACAGCGAAATGTTCACGACGGGCCTGATGCGTCTCCACCAAGCCGGGAAAATCACCAATCGGAAGGGAGTTTTCGACGGCGTCTCGGTCACGACCTTCGCGATGGGGTCCCGCGAACTCTATGACTGGCTCGACGGCAACGAAGAAGTTTGCTTCCTGCCCGTCGATGTCGTGAACGATCCCGCGATCATCGCCAAGAATCGAAACATGATTTCGATCAACGGTGCGCTCTCGATCGACTTGTTCGGCCAGATCGTCGCCGATTCGATTTCCGGCAGGCAGCATTCGGGAATCGGTGGACACGAGGATTTTCTGGCCGGCGCCGGTCGAGTCCTCGCCGGGCGTTCGGCGATCTGTTTACCATCGGCGATCGAGCTCGGTGGTCGCCTCGAGTCTCGAATCGTCGCGCAGCTGCCAAAGGGCTCGCTGGTGACGAGTCCGCGACATCAAATCGACATCGTGGTTACAGAATTCGGTAGTGCGGAACTCGCTGGCCGGACCGTCGAGGAACGCGCCCTCGCGCTGGCCGAAATCGCACACCCCACTTTCCGCGACGAGATTCGCGCTGCCGCTCGGGCGATCGCATAGGCCCAGGCGCATCTCGAACAATCCGAGCGAGTCGCCTGCTAGAGTCGTCGTGGCCCGGCCCAGGAGGAAAACCGATTGCGTAGCTCGACCCGCCTCGCGCCGATCGCCCTGATCGATTCCGCGACCGATCTGCCCGTCCGTCTCGGCGATCTGTGGCAGACCCGTACTGTCGTCCTGCTCTTTCTGCGGCATTTCGGTTGACTCTTTTGTCGTGAGCAAGTCGCGCAGTTGCGTGACCCGATGCAGTCCTGGCGTAGCCAGGGAGTCGAAGTCGTCATCATTGGGAATGGAAACCGAGAATTCGCAGAGGACTTTCGCGAAGAGTTCGAGATCGAAGGGCGATTGCTGATCGACCCGGATCTTCACGCCTATCGCGCTGCCGGTCTGCGCCGCGGCCATCGGGAGATCGCATCACCGCAATTGATCGGGAATGCGGTCCGCGCTCTTCGAAGTGGAGCGAGACAGACGGCGGTTCTGGGGGATCCTTGGCAGCTCGGCGGAGTCCTCGTCTTTGCACCGGGGGGCGAACTGCGCTTTCAATATATTTCGTCCGCCGCCGGCGATCACGCTTCGCCTGACGATATCGAGGCAGCGCTCGACGAGGCTGCAGAGGGTATCGAAGAGCAGAGTCCGGCGGCCTCGCTTCTGGCTCCCGCAATGAACGCGCTTGGGCCCGCGCTCGACGCGACGCCCTTCTTGTCCTTCGATCGCCTCGGCTTCCAACGGCATTCCATCGCCTTCGACCCCGTTGATCTCGACGTCGATCTCTACGGTCGTCGCTGTCTCGTCTCGGGAGCGAACGTGGGAATCGGGTATGAAACGGCGCTGGCGCTGGCCGATTTGGGCGCGGAGATCGTCTTGCTCTGCGCTGAAGAAGATCATGCGGACGATGCCGTAGGCGGCCAAGAAGCTGCTCAGTCGATTCGGGAAGCCACGGGCAATCGCCGCGTTTCGGTCATCGAGCTCGATCTTGGCAGTCGCCGCTCGATCGACGCGGCCGTCGCCGACCTGCGAAAGAGTCCCGTCGATGTGCTCGTGCATTGTTCGAGGCGCTACTCCGAAGAGCGAGTCGTGACCGAAGACGGCTTCGAACTCTCGTTCGCCAACCATGTCGCCGGCCCTCATCGACTGACGAGCGGATTGGCATCGGCCCTCGAAGCCTCCGATGATGCGCGCGTCATATGGGTGTCGTCGGGCGCGATGTTTGCCCGTCGAGTGAACGTCGGGGATCCTCACTGGACTGAGCGGGACTACGACGGCGGCGCTGCCTTCGCAGAATCAAAGCGCGCGCAGGTCGTGTTATCCGAACTCTGGGCCGAAGCCTTCGACGGCACATCCGTCCGTGTCAATGCGATGCATCCGGGTTGGGTCGATGCCTCGGCCATTCGCACTTCGATGCCCCTGCTTCGGAGATTGGCGAAGCCCATTCTGCGAACCTCGGCGGAAGGCGCCGATACGATCATCTGGCTCGCCGCATCACCGTCCGTCGAAGGGCGTACAGGACGTTTCTTCTTCGATCGACAGGCGGTTCGCACACATTGGCTGCCATCCACGCGTGAATCGAGTGAAGATCGCGAACGACTCTGGGAGCTTTGTGAAGCCGAACGGACTACGCGTCAGATGCGTCAGACGCTTCATTGAGCGGGTTGCTCAGGCACTGAGATCGAGCGGCAATCGAATCGTCACTCGCGTACCCGAACCCTCGCGAGCGGCGAGTTCGATCGTTGCCTTGTGGTCTGCCACGATGCCGTCCGCAATGCTCAAGCCCAGGCCGGTTCCCCCCTGCTCGAGTCGTGTCGTGAAGAAGGGGTCGAAGACTTCGTGGCGGCGCTCGGCTGACACACCACATCCATCATCTTCGATCTCGATCATCGCCGTGTCTTGGTTCGCTTCGAGGCGGATTTGAACGGGCGATTTTGGCCCGGATTCGATGGTATTTCGTAGGATGTCGATGAGCATCTCTTCAATGTCGACCTTGCTCATTTTTACGGGAATCGGCTCCGCGCATTCTTGGGTTTCGATCTGGACGCGCCTTCCCTCAGCATAACTGTCGACGAGCGGC
>Ga0310122_10000827_pt1 | contig 19706 bp, 18 predicted proteins | sample CB6_Bottom_1051__FD_203503 | JGI IMG/M metagenome (GOLD analysis project Ga0310122, IMG submission 203503) | Marine microbial communities from Western Arctic Ocean, Canada - CB6_Bottom_1051 | ecosystem: Environmental > Aquatic > Marine > Oceanic | place: Canada: Western Arctic Ocean | collected...
GAAAAGTTCTGAAAGCCGCGAAAGATCTTCATAATCAGGTCGAAAGCTCGGTCCCCATTTAGAGACGCAATGCGCTTCGTCGATGACGAATAGATCCACCTCAAGACGTTGTAACGCTGCGAGCATTCTGTCTTGCATGAGGGCTTCCGGAGAGAGGTAAAGCAGTGTTGCTGTTTTGTTCTGGAACTGCCTCCAGGCATCCACGTTCTGGGTGCGTGTTCTGTTTGAGTGAATGCGTTGTGCTCCCACCCCCAGGGCGTGCAGTGCGAGCACTTGATCGTCCATTAAGGCGACAAGCGGAGAGATAACGACGGCTCTTTGACGGGTTGCCAGTGCGGGGATCTGGTAACACAGGGATTTTCCGGAGCCAGTCGGCATCACGGCCAGCACATGGGCACGCTCTAGAATGTGCTGAATGACGCTCAGCTGACCGGGACGAAAGGCATCAAAGCCAAACACCGTTTCGAGGATTCGCTGCGGGTCTTGATGGTTCGGGTTCTTCAACATGAGCAACGGATCGGCTGTATTTTCCACGCTACAAAGTCGATGTCAGTGGAATGGTCGCTATAGACCTAATCGCAGGAGAGGGGAGGAAGATGCCATGACAAGTGAAATATTCAATTCATCCAGTCCATTGATTGCCCTCATTATCGATTAGGCTCTCGATGTGGTGGGGGCCGTCTTACTGCTAATCGCCGGATGGATTGTGGCCGGCTGGGTGCAGAAGCACACTGCCAGGATGCTGGGTGCGGTTGAGCGGGTCGATGCAACGCTGTTTTCCTTTGTGACTCAGTTGGTCCGCTATACGATTTTGATACTGGTGATGGTAGCGGTACTTGCCCAGTTTGGGGTCCAGACGACCAGTATCATCGTTGTTCTGGGTGCGGCAGGCTTAGCCGTCGGCTTGGCGCTGCAAGGCACGCTGGCCAATATTGCCGCTGGTGTACTGTTATTGTTTCTACGTCCGTTCAAGATTGGCGAGTAGTTTGATGCCGGCGGTATCGCAGGCACTGTGCGGGAGATCGGTCTTTTTGCCACAGAGTTTAAAAGTTACGACGGTATCTTTGTCATGGTGCCCAACTCCCAACTCCCAACTCCCAACTCCCAACTCCCAACTCCCAACTCCCAACTCCCAACTCCCAACTCGCGTCTGCGGCGATAACGAATTACTCGCGGCTGCCAACACGGCGCCTGGATCTGGTGGTCGGCATTAGTTATGGCGACAATATGAACCAGGCAATGACTGTATTAAACGATCTTTTGGTTAATGAGGACCGTATCTTAAAGGACCCGGCTCCTCAGGTGATGGTGAAGGAACTTGCCGACAGCTCGGTCAATCTTAATTTGCGTTGTTGGACTAACCGGCAGAATTACTGGTCCTTATTGTTTGATCTGACCAAACAAGCCAAGGAACGCCTCGACGAACACGGTATCAGTATCCCGTTTCCGCAGCGCGACGTTCACTTATTTCCCTCAGAAGCACCTGCTGTGAAAGTCGGTCAATCGGTTGCCAGTGCCGATTAGAGGGAATATGCAGCTCCGGTTCGCAAGCAAACCGAGAGGGAAAAGTCTGAGTGAGGTGGTCAGAGCGAATGGGTATCTGATACCAGGTTCTCAGGTTCCGTTTCAGCGCAGTCAGCCCTTTTTTGTCGATCAGGTAATGTTGCCACAGGACTGATCATCACAGTTAGGTCTGGAATGCCACTGACGTGTGTGCGTCGAATGCGGCTTTAGCGACGAAGTACAAACCCCTCGTAGCCGTTGGCCACGACCTCATCACATTTCTTCTTGTACGGGCCAAACCCGCCAACATAGGGCATGAAGACTTGGGGTTTGCCGGGGATATTGGCACCGAGATACCAGGAGTTCGCCAGCGGATACAAAGTAGAGTCCGCCACTTCCTTGACGTGAATCACCCAATTTTCTTCGGCCTCGGCCGTTGCCTCAACACGACTCAGTTCTCGAGAGCGGAGATGTTGTAAGCACTCGGCGATCCAGTCGGTGTGTTGCTCTGCTCCGAGAATCATCTGTGCCTTAACGCTTGGGCTGCCCGGTCCCATGATCATGAACAGATTAGGGAAGCCGGCGATCATGAGTCCCAAATAGGTGCGCGGCCCAGCGGACCAGGCTTCCTTAAGAGAGGGCCCGCCCTCCACACGAATATCGATATCCAGCATAGCGCCCGTCATGGCATCGAAACCTGTGGCAAAAACAATGGCATCGAGTTCATAACCCGCTTGTGCCGTGCGCAGTCCCGTCCTGGTTATCTCCTCAATGGGTGCGCTTTTGACATCGACCAAAGTCACATTGTCGCGGTTGTAGGTTTCGTAGTAATTCGTATCGAGAATCAGTCGCTTGGTACCCATAGGGTGTGTATGTGGCGCCAGTAACTCGGCCACTTCTTGATTCTTTACCGTGGAGCGGATTTTCTGGCGAACAAACTCTGATGCCGTGTCATTCGCCGCCTTGTTAGTGAGGAGGTCATTGAATGAATAAAGAAAGCTGATGCTACCGCCTTGTTCCCATTTTCGCTCATAGATCTGATCCCGCTCATCGGCCGAAACCTCCAGTGCTGATTTGTCCGGCAGGGGATAACCCGCAATACCGAATGGGGTGTCGTAGGCGGCCTTGCGACGAACCGGGTACTCAGCCTTGTGCGTCAGTTCTGTTTGCGCGTTCATTGGTTCATTACGCGCTGGCAGGCTGAAATTGGCCGTGCGTTGGAACACATGAAGATGCTTCGCCTGCGCCGCGATATGCGGAATCGACTGCACCCCGGATGAACCTGTGCCGATAATTCCCACTCGAAGGCCCGTTAAATCAACCCCCTCATGCGGCCACAGACCCGTGTGATACCACTCGCCCTGGAAATCATCGATACCGGGGAAATCCGGCTTTCTCGGAGTAGACAAATTTCCGGTCGCCATGACACAGAACGGTGCGCGGATAATACCGTTCTGATCTGTTGTGACGGTCCATAGATTACTGTTGGTATCGAACACGGCGGAGGTAACCCGCGTATTGAACTGGATATAGCGGCGAAGATCGAAACGATCGGCGACGTGATTAACGTATTTCAGTATCTCCGGCTGCGTGCCGTAGCGTTCGGGCCAATGCCATTCCTGCTGCAGGTCATTGGCAAACGAATAGGAATACTCAAGACTGTCCACATCACAACGACAACCCGGGTAACGATTCCAGTACCAGGTGCCACCAACATCACTGCCCGCTTCAAATGCTGTGACACTCAGTCCCAATCCCCTCAAGCGGTAGAGGAGATAAAGGCCAGCAACACCGCCGCCGCCGACAACCACTACATCAACGTCTGCCGACTTTACCGACATGCTATCTGTCGCACCCCATGCACTTCCCACCATGTCACCAACGCCTCCAACGCACTCTACTCATTCTCACCGTCACGCTCGGTAACAACACTCACATCTCTCGTCTGGCCCAGACATTGACGCCAGAGCCGCATGGATGATACCCACCCGGCAGGAATTTGAACAACTAGAACACAAATGCCCGATCACCAATGCTTACAAGGCCAACAGCTAGCGGACTCAGTCAAACCTTACAGCCACAGATGCTGGTATCGACACTTCCTGTGAGCAACCACAGTTAACTTGGCATAGCTAAGCGGGCACTAAGCCAAACATGAAAACGCCGAACACTGTCCTCTAACAGTGGTGCATAAGGGCCTGGACGAGCCAATGGCGAGGTCAGTCCATGCTGTTGGCGTTGAAGCACTTCTAGATCTTCCTCAAGCCCTTCCTGCATGCGCTGGCGGTAAGGCGCAAACCGTTCAGCGAAATCAGCCTGCTGTGTCACCTCCGGCGCGAAACAAACGGCCATAGTTACACGTGTTCTTTCTGGCACCAACGGCTCAACGCCAAACGACCACAACGCATCAGACGATGCCGCAAAAGCCAGTCCGGGAAAAAGCCACGTGTAACGTGTGCCGTTTCTATTGCGCCCCTTCAAACCCGGGAACATGGGCAAGGGTTTGCTGCCATCACTAACCTTGGCCACACTGCGCTCACCGTGATGACCACCAAACTGGGTGGCAAAGTTTCCCCTAACTTGCTCACCCGGGTCTGGCGTATCGTAGTACAAAGAAAAAGACCGAGGATGCACTTTGCGCAGATGATAATACTCATTAAACACCTCTAGAAATGCTTTCCAATTGCATTCCACTTCGAGCGAGATATCGTAACCTGTTAGCAAACGCGAAAGATCCCATGGCGTGTGGAGCGCTTCGAAGTCTCCCAACCATTCATCGATATCCCCCGCCTGCCCCAGTGGATCGACAAAAATGAATCCGGACCGAACTGCGATGGGAATCCGTTGTAAAGGGTAATCCGCTAAATCAAAGGCCGCTGCACCGGACATTTTCGGAGCACTCACCAAAGTACCATCGAGAGCGTAACTCCAGCCGTGAAAGGGACAAGTGAGCCGCTGACAATGTCCGCGACCGGCATTCAGCAATTGCGTGCCTCGGTGCCGACAGCTGTTGGCAAGGGCATGCAAATTTCCTGCGTCATCCCGTGTAATGATGAGCGGTATACGGGCTACCTCAAGTGCCAGATAGTCACCCTGGTTAGGCACCTGATCAAAGCGTCCAATACTGACCCAGCTGTGCCGAAAAAGCGTTTTGACCTCAAGCTCGAAGAAGCTGTTATCCCAGTAGCAGCGTGGATCGAGTGACAAGTTCTGCGACAAACGACCATCGCCACGAGTCGCATTCGAACTTTTTCCACCAGGGCCTGGCATAGTGACATTGATAACCTTAAACAACGATGATGAACCGTCGCTATCCCCTAGGTGCGATGCGTACTTAACCCGGTTCCGTGGTAAAGGATCTTGCGCCGTTCTTCGGCTGCAGTTTCGTGAAACGCCACCGCGACCGGATCGAAGTCATGTTTGGGCTCCGGCTCGATCTCAAAAAAACCATGGGTGTTGTTGCCACGAACCAAAGCCACGCTGTCGTGATCAGAACGCACCTGCCGGGCATCCGGTGGAATGTAGCGGATAGCCACACCAATGCGTCGATCTGCGCTGGGATTTGCGTGTGAGGCGTGTGCAATGCGAAACGCGAAAATGGCAGCCTGTCCAGTATCAACTTCGAGGTTCACGGCTTGTGTTTCATCGATACTCATGATGGCCTGACCGCGAGTCAACATATTGTCATCGTGATAGGTTTCAACATGCTCAAGGTCCGGTCCATTGTGACTCCCAGGGAGAACACGCATACAGCCAGTGTCCCTCGTTGATGGTGACAATGCGACCCATACCGTAACCAGTTTGCTGGTATCAAGCCCCCAATACTGACTATCCTGGTGCCAGGAAACGAACTGCGGGGAACGCGCTTCCTTGATCCACCAATCAGTCGACCAAACTAGAATATCTGGACCGATTAGGTCTTCGACTGCATCGAGAATAGCGGGTGTACGAATGAGGTCAGATAACCACTTGAACAACAGGTGACTTTTGTAGCGGCGCGCACCATGCAGTACACCACCCGCGCTTGCCTCATAGGCCTCCAACTGGCGGCGCATCTCAACGGCCGCTTCTTTGGACACCGCTTTAATCGGCAGGTGGTAGCCCTCGTTATGAAACTGTTCGATGGCTTCCTTGCTAAGCGCTTTTCCCATTGCAGGTGACTTTTTCTATTGGACCGGTTGATTGGCTAATTGTTCAACTCTACCTTGTTTTTCATCACCAATATAGATGCCAAATGCATCATTGCCCTTCTCCCGAACGTAGCGTTGGAGCATAGAGATAACCGCCGGGTCATCGAACTCAACCCAAGGGATGGCATCAATCGGCAGGAGATGCTCTTTCGCCGAGCGGCTTAAGTGACTAGCAACCCCGCGGTAATAGATGCACTGACTATGGCGCGTTTCATCTTCATACACAGAATATACAAAGGACAGTGTAGCCGTCACGCCGGCACTGGCCAGTAGCCCGTAAAGCCCATCATCATCGCCTGGCACACCCAATCGGTCAGCACACGGTGGCCTTAAGACACCAGCAGAGCTCTTCTGCAAAAACAGACAATTCTCGTATTCAATGATGGCACCCACCTCCACCGGATCACCCGTTGATGTCGATAACAACGCTTTACCGGCAAGATCAAAAGAAATGTAATTGCCGCCACAATACCCAAGCGGCGCCTCAGGGGTATAGTCGAAATGCTCCACTTCACCAATAAGAATCATATGATCTCCAGCATCGATCGACTTAACAGCCCTGCAGTCCAACCAACTGACAACGCCGTGTAGGAGCGGGTTTTGCAATGCCGACCACTGCCAGTCAATGGCACTAAACCGATCTCCCGTACCGGTCGAAAAAATGTCAGACACCACTCTTTGTTCTTCATGCAAAATATTCACAGCGAATTGCTTACAGGTGGAAAAAATCGGGAAACAATTAGCGCTTCGAGCAATGCACACCAGAATCAGGGGAGGGTTCAGCGAGACCGAGGTAAAAGAATTGGCGGTAAACCCCTGGGGAGATCCTCCATCGTCGCGGGTCGTAACAACTGTTACGCCAGTCGCAAACGTCGCAAGCGCATTTCGAAACTCCTGCACATCATCAACCACTCTGCCAGAGAACTCTTTCATTTATCTATCCGATGACCGACAGACGGATCACTTGGGCTTACTGACGGTAAACCGAATTCCACCCAGGTTACCGTCCTTGAACAGGTTAACCACGGCCTCATAAAAGCCATGCAACCCATCAACGATTGCATCACCGTGGACCACTCGATTGCGTTCACTCGCTGCCTGGAACCCCTGAAAACGATCCATCACAAACGAGAGCCAAGATGTCGTCATGTCAGTCAATGCGATGTTTTCAAACCCAGCGTCACTAAGCTCCATACGATAATCTGTCATGGTTGGCACACGATCACACCAGATGTCCCGGGCCAGGATTAATTGCTCCCGTTCAGACAAGGTACCCCGCTCAAAATAGTCCTCCACTAACATCTGTCCACCGGGACGCAGTGACTCGAAACATCGCCGGTAAAGTGTGTCTCGATCGGGGATGTGAAGGAACGCAAGCCAACTCACAATGACGTCGTACATTCCCCTCGACCCGATGCCGTCGAGCATATCGCCGCAACGATGATCTACCCGATCATCGAGTCCACAACGATGGGTCAATGCACGCCCCGTGGCATCGACATCCGGCTGTATCTCCAAGGCCGTGACCTTGCAACCCTGCCGATAAGCAAGATAGCGACTCGGTCCACCAATCCCCGAGCCGATCTCAAGCACCTGTGAGTCGGCTGTGATCCCCAATAACTCGATCGCCTCGTCTATGGCGTCGGTCCCAAAGTAATGGTACTGGTCATAATTGCACAACTGCTCAACTGGAATCGGGTCGTCATCACCCATACCGATAGCCTTTAACTCATTGAATACTCGATCAACACACTGGTAAAGCTTCATCTGTTTACTACGGGTGTCATCCATCTTTGTGTTACTCCAACAAAATTCATTAGCCTGGGCACGTTAGTATTGGGGGACCCCTAGACTATCTGGACGATCTAATCGACTCAAGCCTAAACAAACCCACTCGCCTTTCAAAACCCGGATATGATTTAGCAGACCAATCCCAAGAACTGTCATTCATGTCGAGATACCCCGTACAAGCCCGATAAGACAACCTGAAACCCATTTAATCAGGAAAATCCGTCTGCGAGCTTTAATGGGCTTCGAATTTTGGGATCGTGAAATCACCTTATACGGATAGTGGGCATATTGACGATGAAATGGACAAAACGGCGCCAGCGGTTTCGCTCTCAAATCGAAACCGAACAATGTGTTTATCCCGGTTCGGTCTACGACGCTGTGTCCGCGCGCATGGCCGAAGACCTCGGTTACGAAATCGGTATGTTTGCAGGATCCATTGCATCGCTGACCGTACTGGGCGCACCCGATCACATTGTATTGACACTGTCTGAATTCGCGTCCCAGGCCTACCGTATCTGTCGTGCCGGGGAACTGCCATTACTGGTTGATGCAGACCATGGTTATGGTAACGCACTCAATGTGATGCGAACGGTTGAGGAGCTTGAAAATTCCGGGGTGGCTGCGCTTTCCATCGAGGACACGGAATTACCACGCCCGTATGCGCAGGCGGAAAAGGCGCGTTTGATCTCACGACCAGAAGCGGTCGGAAAAATGAAGGCCGCGATCTCTGCTCGTCACGATCCAAACCTTGTGATCGCCGGCCGAACCAGTGCCACTGCGATCACCGGTGTGCCAGATTGCATCGACCGGTGTCGTGCCTATGAAGACGCAGGGGTCGACATGACGTTTCTTGTCGGTGTGAAATCAAGATCTGACCTCGAGACTATTGCCGCGGCATTGCAGGCCCCCATCATCCTCGGCGGCGCGCCCAACGAAATGCTCGATCGCAACTATCTCTCACAGCTTGGCGTGCGAATCGCGCTGCAGAGCCACAAACCGGCACTGGCTGCCATGAAAGCAGCCTACGACACCTTGCGCGCCCTGCGCGAAGGCCAAGCGGCCGATACACTGAACGATGTTGCGGACCTTGAACTGACCAGACAACTGACTCGTGCCGATCACTATGACGAAGCCATCCACACCCACTTAGAGCCACCGAGCAAAACATGAGCCACACCCACGAAGGAGGCTGCCTGTGTGGTTCAGTTAGATACCAGGTCACTGGAGCTCCAGAAGTGGCATCTATCTGTCACTGCCGTTATTGTCAGCTGCGCAGCGGCAGCGCCTTCGGCATCTCTGTCTACTTTGCGCAAGATCAAGTTCAACTGGGAGACGGTGCGGTAAAAACTCACGAACTCACAACCACTTCCGGTCGAGCATTCGATACGCGATTCTGCACCGAGTGCGGCACCACGCTCTGGTGGACCATTGGCACGCGGCCTAACTCAATAGGCATTTCGGGTGGAACATTTGACCCACCCTCATTCTGGTACGCCATCGACCGTGAGGTCTTCACTCGAAGCAGCGCTGCGTTCATTTCTATCAAGAGCCCTGAACAGTGCGAGACCCATCCGGCTTTCGATCCGATTCATCACGACTCGGCGCGGCTTATAGGGGAATCTAAAACCAAAGACAGTCCCTGATGTTAATTAATCGGGAATTAACCGCAACAACACATCTGCCGCGACAGGACCGTCCTTGAGCACAAACAGCGGATTAATATCTAACTCCAACCCTCGACTTCGATATTGTTCTGAAAACACGGTCACGGCATACAAGACGTCAATCAGCGCTGCAATATCCACAGCCCCCTGGCCACGGTAACCCTGCAACAAGGCACTGCAGCGCAACGACATCAAAGCCCACTCAATGTCACTTCTACTGCTGGGCAAAAGTAACGTTTGACTGTCTCGAACCAACTCAACCAGCGTACCGCCACTGGCAAGCGTCAACGCCTGTCCAAACTGCGGATCACTTTGAACCCCAACCAGTAACTGGGCTACTGGAGCATGAATCATTTCCTCCACCAGCACCTGATCCACCACTAGCGATGGGGCGTTTTCGCCGATTGACGACACCATTTCTACCAGCGCATGACTGACTGCTGCTCGATTTTCCAGACCCACCCGCACGGCTCCAAGATCGGTCTTGTGTTCGAAACCGGTTCCAATGAATTTCACCACCACCGGATAACCCAACGCGTCCGCAGCATCCCCCACCGCATCAAGCGCCACACAGTGCCCACGCGGCACCTCGATGCCCGCCGCAGATAACAGCTGCTTTGCGTGCCATTCATCGACCGCAAGTGGTGCGCCATTAATGGCCTGTAGTGGGAGCAAACGCAATTCATCCCGGTTAGAAACGATACACTGGCGACGTTTCTTTACATTCGTGCTGGCGGCAATGGCCATCAGCGCATCACCTAGACCCTGCAGCGGCGCAACGCCCTGTTGCGATATCAGTGAGCGACTTTCTGCATCGAAGTTCTCTGCCAACACGCTGCACACCGCAGCCGGTACCCCTGCCGCTGCGGTAGCGGCAGAAAACGCCCGAGCATCCGTGCGGTACATTGCAACGTCATGGGCCATATCAAGGGGTGGATAGTCTTGCACCAACAACGCCATATCGCAGTCATCGCGCACCAGGGCATCGAATACCTGAGTCAGTGCCTGCTCCTTGCCCCACAGGGGCGTGGTGTAATCGAGTGGATTGGCAACGGAGGCGATCGGCGGCAATAATTCATTCAAAGTGTTTCGAGCGCTTAAGGAAACGCGTGGAAATTCGAGACCCAACAAACTTCCTCCATCAGCCACCATCGCGGCATCGCCGCCAGAACAAGTAAAAGCCACCAGTTTCTTTCCATTCGGGGCACCGGCCACCGTCAATAGTTTCAGCGTTTCGAGCATCTGACTGGGCGTCGCCACACGAACGATGCCCAGCCGATCAAAAAGTGCCTGATAAAAAGCATCCGTGCCGGCCAGTGACCCCGTATGTGTCACGGTAGAACCGGCCCCTACCTCCGAAACGCCACCCTTTAACACAACAATCGGCTTATTACGCGCCAATGCTTCGATGGCGATTTCTGCAAAACGAGGGATATCACGTAACGCTTCAACATACAGGCCAAAGGCATTAACTGCCGGGTTGTGGACCAGGGCCTCGAGGTAATCCTCGACACCCAAACAGGTCTGATTGCCCGAGCCGATCACATACGAGAAAGCCACCGAACGTTGATTGGTCGTGACGTAGCCAGAAAACATGCCGCTTTGCGACACCAGGGCAACACCACGCTCGACCCGTTTACCACCGTGCGCGTAAGGCCACAAATGAGCACCGCTCACATAATTAAGCAAGCCAAACACATTGGGGCCGACCAATGCCAGGTCGCCTGCAACCTCGGCCAGCACCTTTTCAAGTTCTGCACCGACTCCGCCTAACTCGCGGAACCCTGCGGTGTAACAGACCACCCCACCGGCCCCAAGCGCTGCAAGTTGTGCAACCACGTCGACAGCGGTAGCGCTCGGCACTGCCAAGAAAACCGCATCGGGTGGCGCTGGCAGATCACCGACGCTGTGAAAACAGGGAAAGTCTCCCAATGTGGTCCGGCGCGGATTTACTCCCCAAATTTCGCCGGAAAACCCACCCTCCGCACAGCGTACGGCTGCGTGCATCGCGTCCTCTCCTCCGATGAACGCGGCGTGACGCGGCGATAACAATCGTTCGAGATTGTGGCGTATGGCACTCATCACCCACCCCGTTGGCGCAGCACATGTCGGCTGATAATGTGGCGCTGTATTTCCGAGGTTCCCTCCCAGATGCGATCAAGGCGAGAGTCCCGCCATAAGCGCTCTATCGGCATTTCTTCCATCAGTCCCATGCCACCAAAAATCTGGACGGCATTGTCAGCTACTCTCTGCAACATCTCTGAGGCATACAGTTTGGCCATCGCCGCATCGGCCGAAACCATTGTCCCAGCATCGGCCTTTCGAGCCGCATGCATGACCAGGAGGTCAGCCGCCTGCAATTCAGTCACCATGTCGGCCAACTTAAACGAAGTGCCCTGGAATCGACCTATTGACTGTCCGAACTGTTTGCGAGTGGCGGCCCAGTCAACGGATAACTCAAATAATCGTTCCGCCCGACCACAACAATTGGCGCCAACCCATACGCGACCCATTTTGATCCACTTGTCGGCCAGTTCTAGGCCCTGTCCTTCACACCCGAGCACCTGGCCGGGACCTAAACGACAATCGCTGAACGACAACACATAGGTCGGGTATGCCCGCTGACTCACGGAACGAGGCCCACGTTGAATATCAAATCCTTGTTGGCCACGATCGATGAGAAACGCGGTGATGCGTTTGCGAGGGCCCCGATCAGTTTCATCTTCTCCGGTCACGGCAAAGACAATGGCGAAATCTGGCAGCACGTGACTGCTGATGAAATGCTTAGAACCGTTGACTATCCAATCACCGCCCTTTTGCGTGGCCCGTGTTGACATCGACAAGATGTCCGACCCCGCACCTGGCTCGGTCACGGCAAAACATTCCGTCTTTTCACCGCGGACGCACGGCGTAAGATAGCGTTCTATTTGATCGCCTTCACACGCAAGCAATAATTCCGTGGGTCGCCAAACATAACCGTGCAATGCGTGAGTGACCTTACCTAATTCTCGCTCCATGATGGCAAGGCTGGCATTGTCCAACCCACCCCCGCCCACGGATTCGGGCAGGTTGGCAGCGTAGAAACCAAGTGCCAATGCTTTGTCAATAATTTGCCGCCCCAACTCTTTGGACACTTCCCCGGCCCGATCGGTGACTGCCTCAAAAGGCATCAGCTCGCTGTCAACAAACGCCTTTAACGAGTCCGCCAACAGGCGCTGCTCATCGCTAAGTTCGAGATCCATCGATCTATCCTGTTTAGTACTCCACTCCTCGGAACGGCTATGTTATGGCGGCTAGCCATCAGATTGCATCCAGGAAGACGCCCAAAAGTGTGGCACTGTCGTAAACTCGACGCCTAAGGACCGGATTTTCCAAACGATCCAAATTGATACATCCAGTAAATGGGGTGCCCCGATGTCCAACAGGAACAACGAAGTCAGGGTCGAGCGCCGCGGTGCGGTGCTTGAAATTACCCTCGATCGACCAAAAGTCAACGCCATTGATCACGACCTGAGCCGCATGATTAACGAAGCTGTCGTCATCCTGCGTGATGATCCGGAACTGAGAGTCGGCATTGTGACTGCCACGGGAGAACGTATCTTTTCAGCCGGCTGGGATCTCAAGGCGGTAGACCGCGGCGAGACTCAGTTGGATGAATGGTGGGAAGAAGACGTTGACCTTCCTGGAGGGTTTGCCGGTCTGACTGAACTATGGGATCTCAACAAACCCGTGATTGCCGCGGTGAACGGCCTGGCCATCGGTGGAGGATTTGAACTGGTTCTGGCGTGTGACCTTGTCATTGCTGCCGATCATGTCGAGTTCGCCTTACCCGAAATGCCGCTCGGCATCGTGCCTGACGCGGGAGCTATCCAGCGACTACCCCGGCGTTTACCCTACAACGTGGCGCTCGAAATGTTGCTCCTGGGTCGACGCATGCCAGCGAACGAGGCATACCAACATGGCCTCGTCAATGCCGTTGTCCCAACGGCAGAACTCATGACACGGGCTCGCGCCTGGGCCGACCAGCTTGCGGCATCGGCACCGCTCGCAGTACAAACCATCAAGGAAGTACTGCGTGCCATCGAAGGCGACACGATTGAACAATCTTTCCAGACGATGCGCACTGTCGACTTACCTATCTACCGCAAGATGCTGCGTTCTGAAGATGCACTCGAAGGCATCCGTGCGTTCGTCGAAAAACGGGACCCGATTTTTCGTGGCAAATAAACTGACACCCTGGTTCGAATTGCTATGACCTCGACTCCCACGGTAACGAACATCACGCGCATTGCCTTGGTCGGTGCGGGTGTGATTGGCAGCGGTTGGGCTGCCCGCTGCCTGGCGAACGGTATGGACGTCAGCGTGACTGACCCCGATGCTGCAAGCGAATCGAAACTGCGCGCGGCGGTCGATGCAGCTTGGCCACTGCTGGAAGAAATCGGCATGCCATCCAACGCCAGCCGCGATCGACTGGTGTTTGAGTCAAATATAGAAAGTGCGGTCGCTAATGCCGATTTTGTGCAAGAAAATGTTCCTGAACGGGCAACACTGAAGACTGAAGTTCATGCCGAAATCAGTCACCATACGCGACCCGGTGTCGTCATTGCATCGAGTTCATCGGGTTTGCTGCCTAGCGAAATTCAGTCTCAGAGCGTTCGACCTGAGTGCCACCTCATCGGCCACCCGTTTGCTCCGGTTTACCTGTTACCGCTGGTCGAGGTCGTCGGCGGAGAAAAAACCAGTGAACAGGCTATTAATGCAGCGGGCACCTTTTATGCTTCTATTGGAATGCGCCCGCTTCGAGTCCGCAAGGAAATTGACGCTTACATAGCTGACCGTCTGCAGGAGGCGATCTGGCGCGAAGCATTACATTTGATCAATGATGGCGTCGCTTCTGTTGCGGAAATCGACGCAGCAATCACCGGTGGCCCTGGATTGCGCTGGGCATTCATGGGCACTCTTCTTGGCTGGCATGTCGGCAGCGGGCCAGGGGGTATGCGCCAGAATCTGACCCAATTTGGGGCCGCACTCGAACTGCCCTGGTGCCACATGCAGGCACCCGAATTAACCGAGGCACTGCAAACGCGGATCATTGAGGGCTGTGATGAAGAGACCGGTCAACGTCAATTCAGTGAACTTGAAAGAAAACGCGACCGGTGCTTGATCGAAATACAGAAAGTGCTTGCGCAACACTGGTATCCGCCCGGCGAGGATGGTTGGCCTGATTTTCAATCTTCTCGCGAGACACCTGCAGAACCATCGACTGGGGGAGACTCCACATGACTATCAATTACGAGGTGATCGTCACATGTGCTGTTACGGGCGCCGGTGACACAGTGGACAAGCACCCAGCCATTCCGGTAACTCCTGAGCAGGTTGCCAACGCGGCCATTGAGGCTGCCGATGCGGGAGCCGCCATCGTCCATATCCATGTGCGCGACCCTAAGACCGGGGCAGGCAGTCGGGATATCGAGCTTTTTCGACAGTCGGTCGACCGAGTCCGTGCCAGCGGTCGCGATGTGCTGATCAATCTAACAGCGGGCATGGGTGGCGACTTGGTCGTAGACGACGATGACCCCGCTACGCCCGCTCCTGGTAGCGACCTGGTCAACGCGCAGACACGAATGGCCCACGTTGAAGTGCTTCGACCTGATATCGCCAGTCTTGACTGCGGCAGTATCAACTTCGGCGATGACAATGTGATTTATGTACAGACCCCCAACATGCTTCGAACCATGGCAACCCGATACCGGGAAATTGGCGTGAAACCGGAACTCGAAGTGTTTGACCTAGGGCATTTACGATTTGCCAACCAGATGGTGCAAGAAGGCTTGGTTGATGATCCACCCATGTACCAAATCTGTCTCGGCATTCCCTGGGGTGCCGATGCCACAACAGCGACCATGGCAACCATGGCTTCCCAAGTTCCAGCGCACGCGGTCTGGTCAGGTTTTGGCATCAGCCGAATGCAGATGCCGATGGTTGCTCAAGCGATGCTGCTGGGTGGCAACGTCCGAGTCGGCCTGGAAGATAACCTTTATCTCGAGCGCGGAGTGCATGCGAGCAATGGCGAACTGGTCTCAAAGGCGATTCGCATCATCAAGGAGCTTGGTGGACGTGCCTGTTCCGTCGATGAGGCCCGCCATAAACTTGGTCTCAGTGGATAACCCTGAGGCGTTGCGCCACATCACTTACTTGGAGCCTAAAAAATGAGCGTGTCGATGGACCAATTGAATCAGATACTCACCGCATTCAATGATCACGATCTGGATGGAATCATGGAGTGGTTCGCTGAGGACAGCGAGTTCCTGCTGGCCAAGGGTACGAAACCGCACGGCGAGCGTTTTGTCGGTAAGCCTGCGATTCGAGAGATCCTGGGGATGCGTTTCAAATCCATGCCGGATATTCAGTGGCAAGATGGCCAATCATGGATCATGGGAGACAAAGCTCTGTCGGAGTGGCGGGTTAAGGGGACAGCACCCACAGGCAGAATCGACTGTCTTGGCTGCGACCTGTGGGAGTTTAGGCAGGGAAAAATTGTCAAAAAGGACACCTACTATAAGCAGGTCGTCACCACCGATTAAGGCCCTGCGCTTTACTGCATCATGAACGGGTCTGCTATCGGATCTGGCGACGTGTTCAGCCAAACTGTTTTGGGTCGAGTGTAATCATAAATCGCCTGGAGTCCTGATTCCCGACCGTAACCACTTTCCTTATAGCCTCCAAAGGGTGCCAGGGGTGAAACCATCCGATAGGTATTGACCCAGACAATACCCGCACGCAGGGCCTTGGTCACTCGAAGTGCCCGCCCCATGTCGGCTGTGAAGACACCGGCTGCAAGACCAAAGCGCGTGTCATTGGCCAACCGAATGGCATCCGCTTCGTCTTTGAACCGAATCGCGCTGACCACCGGCCCAAACAGTTCTTTCTGCACAATCGACAACGACTGACTCGGACACGCGACCACGGTGGGTTCATAAAACCAGCCCCGCTTGAGGGTCGCCGGCTGACGGCCGCCATGCATTACCGTTGCCCCATTGGCTTCAGCGTCGGCAACGGTGGCAACGATATTGTCCATTTGGGCCTGAGTCGCCAATGGCCCCATCTGACTCGCGTCATCCAATGGATCACCAATACGAATCTCGCCCGCACGCTGCGCGACCCTCGCCAGGACCTCGTCATGAATCGCATCGTGCAACAACAAGCGTGATGCCGCTACACAACTCTGTCCGCTGGCACTGAAAATACTGAGTAAGACTCCGTTAATCGCACTCTCGATGTCGGCGTCTTCAAAAATAATCAGCGGTGATTTCCCTCCCAACTCAAGCGAAACTTGAGCAAAATTTTCTGCTGAGTTTCGAATGACATGACGTGCCGTTTCTGCACCACCGGTGAAACTGATTCGATCAACCAACGGATGGGATGTCAAAGCCTTTCCACAGGGATCACCAAAACCGGTCACCACGTTGAAAACGCCTGGTGGGAAGCCCACCTCTTCGAATACCTTGGCGAACTCGAGCATCGGTGCAGAAGCATGCTCGGATGCTTTCAACACCACAGTATTTCCCGCTGCCAACGCCGGGGCTATCTTTACGGCAACGAGAAACAGCTGTGAGTTCCAGGGCACCACCGCCGCAACCACACCCAATGGTTCGCGCAAGGTCATAGTCCACATGTTCGGTTTGTCGATGGGCAACGTGTCGCCGTGAACCTTGTCTGCAAGGCCTGCGTAATAATGAAAGAAATCGGCTATATAACGGGCCTGCCATCGAGTTTCCTTGAACAACTTACCTGTATCAACCGTCTCGGCACGGCCTAATGATTCAGAGTGCTCGGCCAGAATGTCGCCTAGCTTTCGCAGCAACTGGCCGCGTTCCGTTGCCGTCATTCTTGACCATGGCCCCTCGGTAAACGCGCGATGTGCTGCCTTCACCGCACGATCAACGTCGGCCGCATTGGCCTCAGGAATCATTGCCCACACTTCACCGGTCGAAGGATTGACGCTTTCGAACAGCCCCCCTCCCGCAGCATCAATCCAGGAGCCATCAACAAACATTTGGTAGTTTTTCAACTCCGACATCACTGCCTCCTCAACGCACCTTGTATGCGATACATTCGATTTCGACGCGAACGTCAACCAGAAAGTCGCTGACCAAGGCTGATCGTGCGGGTGGTCCTTCGGGAAAATATTCGCCGTAGACCGCATTAAACCCGGGGAAATCTGCACGCGACTTCAGCCACACCATTGACTTCACTACATCGGTAAGTTCACAACTGGCCTCAGCTAACGTGGAGGAAATATCCTCCAGGCACGCCCGAGTCTGTTCCTCGATCGAACCGGAAGTCATAGGGCTCCCGTCCTGCATGGGTACCTGTCCCGTCAAAAAGACAAAATCACCGGCACGCACGGCTTTCGAGAGCGTCAGTTCGCGACCTCCGATCACAATGGGCCCACCGATAATTTCCTTCATTGGCTTCGTCATAACACTGTCCCCATGAGCTGATGGAACATGGTAGCAACTTACCACAGGTAGAAAGTAACCACCGCTCACTGGTCCAACCGTGCAACCTCGATGATAATTGGACGCATGTTGAATCGTTCCTCACTACTGCGGCGCGCCTCACACATTGCAGCTGCCCAACAAACGGATTGCGTCGTATGACTCGTTTTAGTCCTGACGGTACCGCTTACCGTCTCGAGGGTTCCGCACAGCTACCGCCGGTGGTGTTATGCCATGGCGTGGGGCTGGATCTTCATATGTGGGAAGCTCAGGTCAATGCACTTTGGGGGCGCTTCCAAATCCTGCGCTACGACATGCTGGGGCACGGAGAAACGCCTGCCCAACCGGGTGTAACGGGTATCGGCGCCTTTAGCCAACAACTCTTCAATCTTCTGAAATATCTGGAGATGGGCCCCGTCTCACTGGTAGGGTTCTCAATGGGAGGCGTCACAGCCCAGCATTTTGCTCTCCAACATCCGACGCTTCTCCGACAGCTGGTGCTGATGAATACCGTCTATCGACGGACGGCAGATGAATTAGCCGGTGTGCGCGCACGTCTCGAACTAACGGACAAAGAAGGTCTCACACCAATAGCTGATGCGGCAGTTAGGCGGTGGTTTGAGCCCACCTTCGTCGAGAAGAATCCGCAGATCATCGCAACCATTCGACGACGATTACTCAGTAATGATGTGGGCGGCTACCTGACCGCCTACCGAGTTTTTGTTAACGCCGATGACGAAATCGGTGATGGACTCAACCAGGTGACCTGTCCGACTCTGGTACTCACTGGCGAACTTGATTCAGGATCAACGCCTCAGATAGCCCAACGCATGATCACTGACCTGAAAACCGGCCAACTAATCGTCTTCGAGGGTTTGCGCCATATGGCACCGGTCGAAGATCCCGATCGAATCAATACCGCACTGCTTTCATTTCTGAAGTAATCACGCGTCTCAGCAGTACGATAGATTTTGCACCACTAACCGGCCTCACCGATCATCATTAAGGAGATAACATGGACCAACAACGTTATAACAAAGGGCTTGCTATTCGCAAAGAAGTACTCGGTGCCGAGTACGTCGATACGGCACTCGCCAATGCGGGTGAATTTGCCGGTGAATTCCAGGAATTACTGACCGAATACTGTTGGGGCGGTGTGTGGGGCGACGAGACCTTGCCGCGAAAAACCAGAAGCATGCTGAACCTCACCATGTTGGCAGCCCTCAATCGTATGCACGAATGGGGCCTGCATTTCCGCGGAGCAATCAACAATGGAGTCAGTCGCGATGAACTTCGCGCGATCATCAATCAGATCGCGATTTACTGCGGAGTGCCGGTCGCGGTGGAGTGCCACCGAATCGCCAAAGGCATCTGGGCGGAGCTTGAAAAAGCTTGAGGGTTCAGCGGCCTGGTGGCAAGGGCTCCAGGCCACACCACTCGGCGACAAAGAGTGCGATAGTGCCCGTCACCTGCTGTAACGAAGACAAACTGACACACTCATCAAAAGCATGAATATCCTTTGATACAGGGCCGTAAACCAAACACGGGCAGTCATCGTATAGTACGAATACGCGCGCATCCAGATAACCTGCAGTGACAAACGACATCAGATCGAGACCGAAACTCGACGCGTGGGCGCGGTGCAGCACCGCTTCCGCATCACTACCCTCTTCAAGCACATACCCTTGCGCAAAAAAACCGTTGTATTCGATTTCTGGTGGGTGCTGTGCCAAGAAGGCGTGATGTCGACTTGCCCGGGCAATACAATCCTCGATTTCTTTTGCAGCCTCTCGGGGATCAACGCCGGGATAGATGGCGGCACGCAGATCAGCGGTACACCACGAGGGAACTGATGACGCCCAGTCGCCTCCCTCGATCTTGCCGAGGTTGAAATTAATCGGGTGATCTAATTGTTCAAAATAGCGGTGGTTCTTGCGCTGCGTATTCCATTCTTTTTCTAACTGCTTGAGTGCATGAAAAAGATCAAAAGTCGCTTCAATCGCGTTAGCACCGGCGCCGGCTTCACGCACATGTATGGGTTTTCCGCGCACATGCAA
>Ga0310122_10000828_pt1 | contig 19698 bp, 18 predicted proteins | sample CB6_Bottom_1051__FD_203503 | JGI IMG/M metagenome (GOLD analysis project Ga0310122, IMG submission 203503) | Marine microbial communities from Western Arctic Ocean, Canada - CB6_Bottom_1051 | ecosystem: Environmental > Aquatic > Marine > Oceanic | place: Canada: Western Arctic Ocean | collected...
TCGATTGGGACTACTACAAGAAATTCATGAACGTGAACATGGACGGCGCCTTGTTATGCGTGCGCGCGTGCGCGCCGGCCATGCGGGAACGTGGCGGGGGCTCGATCGTCATGCAATCGTCGACGGCCGCCTGGATGGGCGTCAGCTTCTACGGGCTCGCCAAGCTGGGCATGAATGGACTGACGGGTTGTCTTGCCGGTGAACTCGGACCACAAGGGATCCGAATCAACGCGATCGCCCCCGGCCCGACCGATACCGACGCCTTGAAAAAGACGGCGGGACCGGTGGCAGACCAGATCGTGGCGGGACTGCCGATCCAGCGGATCGGCCGGCCGGAAGATATGGTCGAGACCTGTCTATTCCTGCTTTCCGACGCGGCCTCATGGATCACGGGCCAGGTCATCAACGTCGATGGTGGACAGATTCGACGTCCCTGAGCCATCGCATGAAAGGGTTTTCATTTTGTCCCTAGCGCCGCTTGCCCCTGAAACACGCAATCTGATCGACGGCTCACTCTGTGAAGCGAGCACGGGCCAGAGCTTCGAGAATTCGAATCCCGCGACCGGCGAGGTCTTGGGTACCTGCGCCGATGGCACGCGGGAAGACATGCTCCGCGCAATCGAGGCGGCGCGTCGTGCCTTCGACGAAAGTGACTGGTCCGTAGATCACGATTTTCGAAAGAAATGCATTCGCCAGCTTCATGAAGGAATGCTCGAAGAAAGGGAACAGCTACGGGCCATCGTCGTTCGCGAAGCGGGTGCACCGATCTCGCTCGGGTCCTTCATGCACGTCGATGGTCCCATCGACATGATGAGCTATTGGGCGGATCTGGCGGCCTCCTACTCCTATGAAACGCGAATGCCGGACATGCCCTTCCTCGGTCAACAACATGGACGGATCCTGCGCCGCGAAGCCGCCGGCGTCGTCGGGGCGATCACGCCGTGGAATGTGCCGCTCTATCTGAATATCGCCAAGATCGGACCCGCCCTGGCCTCCGGTTGCGCGCTCGTCCTGAAGCCGGCCCCCGATACGCCCTGGTCCGCGACGCATCTGGGCAAGATCGTTCGCGAAAGCACCGACATCCCGGCCGGCGTCCTGAATATCGTCGCCTCCTCCGACCATCTCCTCGGCGAGATTCTCTCCACGGACCCGCGAGTGGATGTGGTGACGTTTACCGGCTCGACGGCGACGGGTCGGCGCATCATGGAATGTGCCGCGCCGACGCTCAAGAAGGTCTTCCTCGAACTCGGCGGCAAGTCGGCCAATATCGTGCTCGACGACGCGGACTTTGCGGCCGTCCTCCCGATGGCGGCCATGACCTGTGTGCACGGAGGTCAGGGCTGCGCCATCACGACGCGCATCTTGATTCCCCGCTCGCGCTACGACGAGGCATTGGGAACCTTGAAGACGGCCTTCGAAAATTGGAGCTACGGCGACCCGACCGACGCGGCCAACCTTCAAGGTCCGCAGATCAGCCATCGTCAGCGGGAACGCGTTCTCGCCTACATCGAAAAGGGCAAAGCGGAGGGTGCGCGATGTCTGGTCGGCGGAGGTGCGCCGACCGGAAAGCTCGGCGAGAAGGGCTATTTCGTCGAACCGACACTCTTCGTCGACGTCGATCCCGATTCGACCATCGCTCAGGAAGAGATCTTTGGTCCGGTGTTATGCGTCATACCCTACGAGGACGATGACGACGCCGTTCGGATCGCCAACAACTCTTCGTATGGACTTTCTGGATCGGTTCAGACGGCGGACGTCGAGCGTGGCCTCGCGATCGCGAGGCGAATCCGAGTCGGCACCATCGGCGTCGCCGGGGCACACTGGTTCCATGCCGACACGCCCTTCGGCGGCTACAAACAAAGCGGCATCGGACGAGAGAATGGGATCCTGGGCTTCGAGGAATATCTCGAGACCAAGGTCATCGCCATACCGAGCGGGTCGGGCAAATAACCGAGGGATGCTTTGAACGTCTGCGCGCTTCGGCGCGCCCTATTCCTCGACCTGCTCCTTGGCGACCGCGGCAATCTGTTCTTCGACGACGCCAAGCACGCCGGCCGCACGTGGATAGCCCGCGTAATTGGCCAACATGATCACCACCTCACGAAGCTGCTCCGGAGTGAGCTCTTCGTTCTTGAGCGAAGCCTTCACCTGAATGGCGAAGGTGTCTTTCTCCCCGAGAGCGCCGATCGCCCCGAGCAGGATCAGACGCCGATCGCGGATAGAAAGAACGTCGCGGGTCCAGACCTCCGCAAAGAGGCTCTCGATCATCAGATCGGTAAAGGCCAGGGCACCCTTTGGCGGGACGGCGACGTCTCCGGCGTAGACCTTCTTGATCATCTCCGTACCGCGCTCATAGCGATCATCGTCGGACAACTTGGCCTCCTCTCTTTTCTGGGATCCTCGCAGCGATCATAGAGAGCCGACCCGCATCGTTCGACCCCCGGAATTCATGAGCGACGAACCTCGGATAGCGCGTCGGGTCAGTCGAGTTCGTCGAGCAGGCGGGCCGCTCCCTTGGCGAGGATCGGTACGCGCGCGGCGATCGTCTCCATCCGATCGTCGGTGCTCTCGCCCTGGGCCCAGCGATAATGCAGCTGCTGGAGCACGGTCGCCGTCTTCCAAAGCGCGAACGCCTCGTACCAACCCGCCTGGGATAGATCGAGGCCGGTTCGCTTCGCATAGATCGCAATGACATCCCCGCGACTGGGAAGACCCATGCTCTCCATCCCAGGATGGCCGCCGCGTGCGCCCTCCCCGTCTGATGCCGTGGGCCAATAATTGAGCAGCGTACCGAGATCGATCAGCGGATCGCCAAGCGTCGTCATGTCCCAGTCGAAGAAGGCGATCACGCGATCGGGGTCTGCGGGATCGAACATGCAGTTGTCCAGTTTCAGATCGTTGTGAACCAGTGAAACTCGCTGCGCGACCGGAGTAGACGCTTCGAGTCGAGCGTGGGCTTCACTCATCACCGCATCGTATTTTTCGTTCGCGACCAGATCCCAACGCTTCTTCCAGCCCTTGACCTGACGTTCGACGAAGCCTTCTGGACGACCCAGATCCGCGAGATCACACTCGACCGGATCGAGAAGATGAAATTCTCCCATCGCCTCGACCAGTGCCGTGCCAACTCGTCGACCCACTTCGTCGTGTTTGCGCATGGTCTCGGGAATGACATTCCGGATCACTTCGCCGCGCCGCCGCTCCATGACGAAAAAGTCCGCGCCCGCGATCTCGGCATCATCGCAAAAGAGCAACGCCCGCGGCGCGCGATCGAACCATTGCCAGAGCCTCGAAAGGACTTTGTACTCGCGCTTCATATCGTGGGCGCCGGGAGCCAACTTCCCAAAGGGCGGCCGTCGCAGCACCAGCTCCAGCCCACCAAAGCGAATCAGGTAGGTGAGGTTGGCCGCTCCATTCGGAAATTGCTCGACCTCGAAGGCGCCGGACAAATCGAACTCCTCCGACAGATTCGCACGAAGGTGCGCTTCGATCCGATCCCAGCGCAGATCCTCACCGCTGCGAACGGCTGCCAGCTCGGGCGGAGCGTCATCGGAGAAGGGATCGACTTTGACCTGCGCCTCCTCGCCACGTTCCGATCGACTACGCCTGGTCTCTTCCGTGCTCACGACTCTCTTCCCACGAAGTTCGCGAGCAAGATACATCCATTCTTTGGTGCGCGTAGAGCGTGGTAGAATCTTCGACCGTGGAACAGGCAGAATGGCTAGGACAGGTCACCGAGAGCATCGTCGAGCCTGAGCGCCCGATCTGCGACCCCCACCACCATCTCTGGGACCATCCCGACCGTCGCTATCTCCTGGATCAACTCCTCGCGGACACGGAGAGTGGCCATCGCATCGTTTCCACCGTCTTCGTCGAATGCGGCAGTATGTTTCGGGTCGACGGTCCCGAACAGCTCCGACCGGTCGGAGAGACCGAGTTCGTCAACGGAGTCGCCGCCATGACGGCGAGCGGAGGCTACGGGGAGATCCGAGCCTGTGCGGGCATCATCGGGTTCGCGGACCTGAATCTGGGCCGCTCCGTGGGTGAGGTACTCGATCGACACATGGAGTCGAGCACTCGCCTTCGCGGAATTCGCCACGCGGCGGGCTGGGATTCGCACGACGACGTGCGCAATTCCCACTCGAACCCGTTCGCCGGGATGCTCCATGACACGACGTTTCGCGAGGGCATCGGCGAACTCGAAAGGCGTGGACTCTGCTTCGAAGCCTGGCTCTACCATCCTCAGATTCCCGAACTCACTGAGCTCGCACGGGCATTTCCGAACCTGTCCATCGTGCTCGACCACTTCGGGGGTCCGCTCGGCATTGGACCCTACGAAGGCAAGCGCGAAGAAATTCATGCTCGCTGGCAGAAGGACATCGCAGAGCTGGCTCGGTGCCCCAACGTGACGGCAAAGCTCGGAGGTCTACTCATGCCGATCAACGGTTTCGGTTTTCATAAGCGGGCGCGACCCGCGACTTCCAACGAGATCGTCGAAGTCACCGGACGATACTACCAACACGTCATCGAGTGTTTCGGAGCGGACCGCTGCATGTTCGAGAGCAACTTCCCGGTCGACAAGCAGAGCTGCTCCTATGCCGTCCTCTGGAACGCGTTCAAGAAGATGGTCGCGGACGCATCGGAGTCGGAGAAGTCTGCCCTCTTCCACGACACCGCAACGCGCGTGTACCGCCTCGTCGAATAGGGCGGGACGGTTTTCCAACTTGCGCAGCCTGCAGGCCTGGGGCTTCTATACCGGACATTCGCTCGAGACCATGTGGCGCCAGAAGCGGCGTGACTCGCCGAGCTTGAAATTACCGCTCGCTTTGTGCTGTACCGACGCGTTGTCCCAGACCAGGACGTCGTTTTCCTGCCATTCGTGCTCGCAACGTGGGGCTTTCGCTTCCGAGTGATCCTGCAGCCGCCGAATCAGCCCGCGACCGTCGGCGACCGGCATGCTCTCGATGTGGGTTGCGCGATCGAGGTCGAGAAAGAGCGCTCGACTTCCGGCCAGCGGATGAGTGCGCACGAGAGGATGGGCGACGTCTTCGAGCACGTCCGCCGGGCCCGAGGCCGCGCGACGGGGCGGGAAGGCGTTCTCGTTGTTGTGCGAATACGCGACTCGCAAACCTTCGAGCTCCTTGCGCGACTCTTCGCCCAGCAGTTCGTAGGCCGCGCGCATGTCCATGAAGCACGTCGGACCCCCACCGCTCGCTGGAAGATTGCGCGCATGCAGGACGGTCACCCGGGCGGGTTCGCGTGTGAAAGTATCGTCGCAGTGAAAGGTCTCGAAGAGCCCGGGACGTTCATCGTCGAGACCCCCAAACGTCACGTCACCGAGCTTCTCGCGGATCTCATCGGTCATGACGAAGCCGGAGTCGATCGTCTGCCGGCGCTCCGAATAGCGAAGCGCCTCGCCGTCTCGGGTCGTCGCGATCGGATCTTTGATCGGCCCGAACAGCGCCGCCACGGACTCGAACTCGTCCTGCAGGAGCGGTCGATCCATTCGCAGACAAAGAACGCCGGACCGCCCGAGCGCGGCCTTTAGAGCGGGTCCGTCTTCATCACTTGCTGTCGGACTCAATCCGCGCACTTTGGTCGCGGCAAAGGTCTCGAGATCGTCTTCCATCTCAAACATGCCGCAAAGGTACTCCCCGTCGCGAGGACTTGCCTCTCCACGGAGGGCCCGACAACATCGGATCCGCACGGGATGAACGAGGACCCCTCGAGCGAGTCCTTCAATCCAGGTCGTAGAGAAGGTGCTTGCTGAGATCACCCATCAGATCGATGAACATGATCCGGGTGTCGAAGAACCAGCTTCCATCGATCATTTGAAATGTATCGTGATAATGACCGGCGATGATCGGCTGTAGTGACAGCGTCTCCGTTTGTTGCAGCACGGTGTAGTAGCTTCGGGCCGAGCCGACTCTCGCCTCCTCATCGACTTCGATGATGACATTCGTCGTGACGTGTCGCGTTCGAGTCGTTCCATCTTCGTAGAGTCGCGTCGCCGCGCGGTACATCTCGAGCACGCGTTCGCGGCCCTCGAAGACTGCAGCAGACGGCGCGTCCGGCGACGCCATGATCCGCCCGTGGGCGAAGAGCTCGGCAACGCCCTCGAGATCACCGGAATCGATGCGCTCCGCGTAGAGGTAGAGCAGGTTTTCGATTTGGCGGGCAGAGTCGACCATCGCGGAGAGATAGTGCCCAGCCGGCAAAGGGGCAACCCGAGATTTTTCGGCCGCTTCGCTGAACCACTCCGGGGCAGCTGAAATCGAGCCTGGCAGAACGTCACAGCTTTGTGTCGGATCGACTGAGGTAGTCACCGTACGGCCCCATATGGTTTCTCCCCATCAAGAGACTCGCGCGACCGGCCGATTCGGAATCTGGTCTGTGAACCTGATGAAGGACAGCAATATGTACGGACTCGCGAACCGGGCGTTGAAACAACTCGTGCTCATGCGTGCGGGACCCGCCGTCTGGACCGAAATCTGCACGGTGGTTGGGTTCGAAGAAGAAGAGTTCGACGACCTGCAACAATATCCAGACTCGATCACCTACGAAATCGTGGGAGCGGCCAGCGAAAGGCTCGATACGCCGGCTGAGGAACTACTCAGAGACTTCGGGCGACACTGGATTCTGTTCACTTCACAGTCTCGCTACGGGGATTTCTACAAGCAGGCGGACGGCGACCTCGAGGAATTTTTGCTTCAGCTGAACGGGATCCATGAAATCGTGGCAGAATCGATGCCCGAGCTGCTGCCACCGAACTTTGGCGTTGAAGTGTCCGGCTCGGACTTGATCGTCTTCTACGTCTCCGATCGAGAGGGCCTCGAGCCCATGGTCCTCGGCCTCCTCGAGGGTCTGATGGAACTCTTCGACTTCAAGGGCGAAGTCTCTCAGATCGATGATTCCGAATACGGGGAATCCCGCTTCCTCATCTCGCTCAAAGGTTAGTCCCGCGCTCGCTTGAGACGCGCCTCGTCCTCTTTCGGAGATTTCCGATGAAGGTCGGAATCCACCCGAACGCGCTTCGGAAGCTCCTGCGTTAGGGTGGGCGTGGCGCCCGAATCCGTACATGGGTTCGACAATCCAGAGCACGAATGAAGGAGAAACCTCGAGATGAGTGTTCGCATCAACGGTATCGCCCACATCCAGCTGACCGTCGAAGACGGCGAGCGCTGTCTTCCGTTCTGGGAGCGCTTCTGCCATTTCATGGAAATGGAAACCCTGATCAAAGGGGAGGATGTCGTCTATTGCATCGGAGGCCGAACGGGAATTCTCGTCCGGCAGGCGCCCAGGGATCAAGCGAGCGGGCGTTTCGACCAGGACAGAGCTGGCCTGCATCATTTCTGCTTCCGAGCCCGTAGTCGCGAGGATGTCGAAGCAGTTCAAGAATTCATCGAAGCCGAACCCGACGCGACCGTCGTCCACGGGCCCGAAGAGGGTGGACATTTCGCGTCCGGCTACTACTCGATTCTCTTCGCGGATCCGGACGGCATCCGCGTCGAAGTCAATCACATCCCCGGAAAGGGACACTTCGGGAGTGATGGCCAGCTCGGCGGCAGCCGCGGACCGCGCGACAGCTACTACAGCGCGAGCGACTTCCACGGCCGCAACCCCGACGAATAGATGTCGGCGGTCGACGGTTCTCGTTCGCGCGGCGCCTTGCCATGCGAAACGGTTGGATCGACGCGCGATTCCAAGTATGTTCACGTCGATGACAGCGACAGTGCCCGGTCAGCCAGCACTCCCCAGGCTGCCCGATTCCCCGACCCCGGTTGGCGAATCGCCGGACACTTCTCCTTCGCAAGGCTCCGCGCTCTCGAAGATCGGCACGCTCAATGAGGGCTCCCTCCACGCGGCCTTGAAGGAGCGATACGCCCAGCCCGGCGACGAATTCGAAGTATCCATGGAAGGCTTCGTCATCGACATCGTTCGCGAACGAGATCGACCGCGCGAACTCCTGATCGAGATTCAAACGAGCTCGTTCGGCGCGATGGGCAAGAAGCTGGATCGACTCTTGTCGCAGAGACGAATCTTGCTGGTCCACCCGATCGCGGTCGAGAGCGTGCTCCACAAGCAGGGTGCCCGCCCGCGCCGCTCCCCCAAGCGAGGGACGATCTACTCGCTATTCGATGAACTCGTCAGCATTCCCACCATGCTGGATCACCCCAATCTGGAGTTGGAAGTCGTGCTGGTACGCGTCGCCAGACATCAGGTGAAGGATCCGAAGGCGCGCCGAGGTCGCGGCGGCTTCCGAACCACCGATCGAACGCTCGAGGCCGTGCTCGAAACACATCGCTTCCGGAACGTCGAAGATCTCCGACGACTCCTCCCGAAGGGCCTGCCCGAGGTCTTCACGACCCTGGATCTGGCCGAAACCGGCGTGGTCTCCCGTAACCAGGCCCAGCGACTGGCCTATTGCTTCAAGGCCTGCGGTCTGATCGAGCCCACCAAACGCACTCGGGCCGGCTACCACTACCAGATGCCGACGGGTCCCTCGTCGTCCCTCAATCAGAACCAACTCGATCGGGCCACGTAATCCCGCAAGCGCGGTACATTCTAGGCTGACGTGCAGCAGCGGGAGACAGAGACCGGATGAACTACAACTGGACGGCCACCCTCGCGCTGCTCGGCGCCTTGATTCCGATCACGATCGTGGGTCGCTATCTCGTCTTCAAGATTCCCGCGCTGCAGACGATGCGCGAGCTCAATCATGAAACGGATCGCGAGAAGTTGGCCAACGACCGCTACCGGGCCGCAGTCAAGACCAGCAACAACATGGGTCTTCGTACGAACCTGGTCCTCTTCATCGCGCTCGTCCCATTCTGCGTGAGCCTCGAGGCGCGGCCCCTCTGGCGATGCGTGCTCGACGTCGTATTGGTTTTGCTGGTGTTCGACTTTTTCTATTACCTGGTTCACCGCTTTCTCTTCCACGGGAAATCGCTTCGAAAGATTCACGCGCTTCACCACGAGGCGAGAACACCGACCTACATCGACGCACTCTACGTCGACCCTTACGAGACAGCCATCGGGATCGTCCTGTTCGTGTTTTCGATGCCGCTGGTCGCGGTCCTCACTGGAGGGCCTCTGAACGCTTTCTCCATGGCGATCGCAACGTTGGTCTTCACCCAGCAGAACACGATCAATCATACGTTCGTCAACCTGCCCTACTTCCCCTTCAAGACCATCGATCAGATCACGTCTCTCCACGCCGCTCACCACGTCAACATGAGCCAAGGCAACTACGGGTCGCTCACGATGATCTGGGACTGGATGTTTGGAACCCTCGAGACGCCAGTGACTCGCTCAGCCCCGTAGAATCAGACGTGGCTGTCGCCGTGGTCGATTCGATCGCCTGCCGCGACTAGAAGATGCAGAAATGAAGCGGCTGACTCGAGAAGCCTGTGGGCGGCAAATTGATCTCGGCTTGCACCAGGACACGATGAGCGTTGATCCAATTTCTCACGTAATCGAGATCCGCCGAGATGTCGCCGGTCACGGGCGCGATCAGCGTTTCGATTCGATCGATCTCTGCGATCCGCTCTGTCTCGTCGAAAATGTTGTCCAGTAGATTCTGAAGCTCGGCGAGATAGGCCAGCCCAGCGCGAGGGCGCCGCCGCCGGGTGCCGGACCGAAGCCAGGCGAGCAGCGCGATTCCCGCCATCAGAGCACTCGCCAGAGAAGGTTCTGGAACGGTGACGACGGTTGCATCGACCAGCTCCTCTTGTGGGCCCGCACTCGGCGAAAGCTGCCGCCTTCCGCGCCTTCCCATCCTGCGTCGCGCGCCACCCTCACAAGCGCCGATGCTTCTTCGCTCCCATTCTATCCGCAATCGTCTCGTGCTCGGCGATTCTCGCGGGCGATCCGGATCGATTCCCATGAGACATACGACGATTCTGATAGGACCTCAGAGATCTCTCGATCAATCCGGATCACCGGAGGCGCTCGAGAAACAGTAGAATCCCGAGGTGCCGAACCCGTGAAGGCTTCTAGCAGAGCGAGAGGGACCGGATGTTCAATCTATCTGGAAGAGTTGCACTCATTACCGGTGCCGGTCGGGGCGTCGGCGTAGGCATCGCGACGGAACTCGCCCGGCAAGGCGCGTGCATCGCCGTCAACGATCTCCATGCCGAACGCGCCGCCGCGACCGCCAAAACGATCGTCGAAAGCGGCGGACGAGCCGCCAGTTTCCAATTCGACGTATCCGACTACTCGAGTGTCGTCCTCGGCGTCGAGGCGATCGAGGCCGAACTCGGGCCCGTCGATCTACTGGTCAACAACGCGGGCGTTCCCGCCAAGATGACGACGAAGAAATTTCGCGAAACCGAGCCCGAGGAGTGGGCGCCCTATCTGGACGTGAATCTCTACGGGGTCCTGAATTGCAGCAAGGCTGTGATCGACGAGATGTGTAAGCGAAGTTTCGGCCGAGTGATTACGATTTCGTCTGGGGCGGGAACGACCGGAACTTCGATCGGAACTTCCGCCTATGGGGCCGGAAAGGGAGGCGCGCTCGCGTTCATGCGAAACCTGGCACTCGAAGTGGCGAGAAATGGGGTGACCGCGAATAGCATCGCGCTCGGCCTGATGAACAACGTACCCGAGCACACCCTCACCACGCTGGTCAAGGGGATTCCGGTCGGTCGTACCGGAAGCCCCGACGACGTTGGCGCCTGTTGTGTCTACCTGGCCTCGGACGAAGCCTCTTGGATGACCGGACAGACGATCCAACTCAATGGCGGATCGATCACGACCTGAAGAGCCGTGCCGACCCAACGACCACTTCTCATTCGGAGGGAGTACGAAGTGAGATCTTGTGAGGGAAAGAATGCGTTGATCACGGGCGCAAGTCGCGGAATCGGCCGTGCGATCGCGAAACGCCTCTCGGCCGAAGGTGCGAATGTCGTTCTTTCGGCTTCGCGCCTCGGGAGCCATGGTGATCTGGATGGCACGCTCGAAGAAAGCGCAGCCGAAATCGAACGTGCCGGAGGACGCGCGGCGACCGTCGTCGCGAATCTCCTGGACGAGGGTGCAAGATCGGATCTCGTCTCGCGCGCCGAGGCCGCCCACGGCCCACTCGACATTCTCGTGAGTAACGCCGCGCTCGGCCGCTGGGGAATGCCCAGCCAATCGACGCTTTCGGATCGGCGAAAGATGTTCGAGATCAACCTGCAAGCGCCCGTCGATCTCGCGCAACAAGTGCTGCCCGGAATGCGCGAGCGAGGCCGGGGGTGGATTCTCAACATCGGCAGCGATTCGCACCGCCAACCCCCCGTTCCCTACCGCGACAGTCAGGCGGCCGCACATGTCATCACCGCCTATGGCGCCAGCAAGGCCGCGCTCGACCGCTACATGACGGGACTCGCCCATGAAGTCGCCATCGATGACGTCTTCGTGAACGTGCTCGCCCCGGTCGCGATCGTGCTCACACAGGGAGCGGCCGGGTTCGTCAGCCAGATTGCCAAGGACAACCCGGATATGGTCGAACCGATCGAGTTGATGGTCGAGGCTGCGCTCGAACTCTGCACGGAGCGTCATGTCGGACAGGTCGTACTCAGCCGCGAGCTTCTCCATCGAGTCGCACGACCGGTTCGTTCGCTGGACGGAGAGATCATCCTCGGTGATTCATTTCTTCCCGCTGACTTGAGTGCCATCATCTGAGAAGGGGTGGAAGTTCGATTGATCTTTCTATTCGACTGGCAGAACTACGCAAAACTCCTCCGACTCGCCGCAAGAGAGTCGAATCTGCAAGTCCGGATCTATTTTCTCGTGATTCTCTTGCTGTGGGTTCCGCCGGTATCGCTCTTTCATGCGCTTTGTTTCTTCCTGGACGGATTGGTCTTTCCCGGCCTGTCTCGCGTCGAAATCAAGAACCCGGTCTTCATCGTCGGTCATGCGCGCAGTGGTACGACCCTCGTCCATCGATTGATGAGTCAGGACGAAGAACGCTTCAGTGCCTTCATGCTCTACGAAATGTACTTCCCATCGCTCTTGCAAAAATGGGTGATTCGACGCGTCGGGGAGCTCGATCGCAAACTGGGTGGGTACCTCGGGCGACGCATCGTTGCCTGGGACGAGCGACACTACGCCGCGACTCAATCACGGCATCCCATGAGCCTGACGAAGATGGAAGAGGACGACATGGTCCTCTACTACTCGATGGCGTCGGGTTATTGGATCACGAAATTGCCCTACCTGGGCTCCCTCGATTTCTATTACGTCGACGAGTGGCCCGAAAAAAAGCGTCGACGAATGATGCGCTTCTATCGCGAGTGCCTGAGACGCCAGCTCTACTTGAACGGCCCCGAAAAGACCCATCTCAACAAGAGTCCGATCTTCGCCGGTCGCGTCGAGACGCTCATCGAAACCTTTCCCGATGCGCGCATCGTCGTGCCCGTACGCAACCCCTTCGAGACGATCCCGAGTCTGCTGAAACTGATGCGCCACGGCTGGAAAGCGCTCGGATGGGGAGAGGCACGTCAGCGGCCGGCCCTCGAAGTTCTCGCCAATCAGTCGTTTCATACCTATCGACATCCGCTCGAAGTCCTGGCGCGGATGCCCCATGTTCCACATGCCGTGATCGAATACCGTGATCTACTTGCGAAGCCGGCAGAGACGATCGAGAAGATCTACCGCGATCTCGACTTCGAGATCACGCCGCACTTCCGCAAGACCCTGCAAGGCGAGGTTCGTCGCGCAAGGGAACACAAGAGCGGCAACGAGTACAGTCTCGAGGAATTCGGACTCGACAAGAATTCGATTCGCGACGAACTGGCCCCACTGTTCAAGCGCTTCGATTGGGCGGACGGCGAGCCCGATCGATCCTCACAGGAACCGCCGCACCGAGTAGAGGACCCCGCCTAGATGTCGGACGACACCCGCAAACAACTTCGTGAAGCCTGGAACGACATGATCGCCGAGTTCGAGCGTGCCCGTGACGCGATCGATCAATCCGACTTGATGCCGGCCCCCGACAATGAGCGCAACCTCGCCGAGGGATACCGATATCTGCTCGGGTACGTCCACAATGCCATCGAGCGTGCATTTCATTCCGACGTCGACCATCCGTTCATTCGTCATGCCCTGCAGCTCGTCAACAAGGCGACCATCGACAATGCGGACGCGATCTATTTTCAGGCGCGGATCGATGGGCGGCAGCGCTATCTCGTGCGCGGCCGCGCCGAGGACAACCGGCATTGGCGTGGCGAGTCTGCGGCCGAAAAAGGTCGTCTGGCTCCGCAGTATGTGATCTTCGAAGTCAGCCAGGGGCCCCTGGCCGGCGACACCGGCAGCCTCGCCGAACTACGACCCGGCATCAAAGCACAGACCGGAAAACTCGATTCGAGTGACCTGCAGGTCGACGCTGACGGCAGCTTCGAAATCCTGCTCGCACCGCAGCGACCCGACGGCTACGAGGGAAATTTCATCTCGACCCATCGTCTGAGCAGAGCCGAGGATCCATCCGGAGCCGTCAGTGGCCCCGATCGCTATGCCGACTACATCAGCGGCCGACAACTCTTCTATGACTGGTCGCGTGAGGAGGCCGTCGCACTCACCATCGAGTCGCTCGATCATTCCGGTAGTCCGATACCCGCCTACACCCCGGCCAGAGCTGTCGAAGAGCTGACGCGCACCGGCGCATTGGTGCGCGGCCCGATGCATTTCTGGAATGAGTTCTACACGGTTCTTCTCGAGACCTACGGCAAACGCGAGGGCGGACATTCCGCCGGGGCCGAACGCTTCATGCCGCGCAACAAATTCAATGAGCCGAACGCGGCCGCTCGAGAAACCGGCGGCGGCCAGAGCACCAATATCTACGCCGGCGGCGTCTACGAACTCGATCTCGAGGAAGCGCTCATCATCGAGAGCAGAGTCAAGGTCCCACCCCAATACATCGGATTCCACCTCTCGAATCTATGGGGTGAATCGCACGACTTCGCCAACCATCAGAGCAGCCTGAACGGCAAGCAGATGGAGATCGACGACGATGGCGTCCTGCGCTGGGTGGTCGCACACCGTGATCCAGGCATCCCGAACTGGGTCGACACCACTGGACATCCAGAAGGATTCCTCGTTCCGCGCTGGGCTTATACGGAAACACCGCCCCAAGAGGATTGGCCCACCGTGAAGGCGACGAAGGTTTCGTTCTCCGAAATTCGAAATCACCTGCCGAAGAACGTCCGCGAGGTGAGTGGCGACGAACGCCGTGAACGAATCCGCGAACGCCAACTCCATATTCAGCGTCGCTACCGCGTTTTCTAGTAACGGCTGCCCTTCGTCGATCTCCCTAAGGATCCGTGAAGTCCGCTTCCGTGCTCTTCGCCATCTCTTCGAGAAAAGATTTCGGAAACTGTCCGACAAAGCCGGCGACGTCCCAGTAGTCGCTCCACTTCGAGACCTTGCCGTCCGTCATTTCGTGCATCGTGGCGAAGGTATTGGTCACCTTTTCACCCGTCTTGAATGTCCAGACCTCCGTATGGTCGAGGAAGACCACGTCGCCTTCGGCGACGAGGTGGTGGATCGTGTGCTGATGGTCGGACAGATGATCGAAAGCGATGGACAGTCGCTTCACGACATTGTCGGGTCCTCGAGCGCCAACGTCCTCGGTCGCAACGTCTTCGTAGAAGACATCCGGGGACAGACAACTCTTGAGCCTCGGCCAATCCATCTCGCTGAGCGCATTCCACAGCTTTTCAACGGTCTTTCGGTTTCCTTCGATGGACACTGATTCCTCCGATCTGACGTTCTGGCCACCGCGGCAGTGAGAGCAGGTCGAGTCTGACAGAAAATCGACCAAAAAAGAACCGGCTGACGGAGAAGCCCGCGAGCGAGTAAGATTCCGGAGCCCGAACACAACCCCGAGCGGAGAAGTCCATGGCATTCGATCTCATCCTTCGTGGTGGAAAAATCATCGATGGGAATGGCGGCGCCCCCTTTGTCGGAGACGTTGCCATCCGCGATGGCAAGATCGCCGCGATCGGAGACGTCGGGGGCGATGCAGCCCGAGAGATCGACGCTCGCGGACTCGCTGTAACGCCGGGCTTCGTCGACATCCATACCCACTACGATGGCCAGGCGACCTGGGATTCCCAGCTCGCGCCTTCCTGCTTTCACGGGGTCACCACGGTCGTGATGGGAAATTGTGGTGTCGGATTCGCGCCGGTCGCGCCCGGGCAGGAAGACTTCCTGATCGGCTTGATGGAGGGTGTCGAAGACATTCCCGGCGCCGCGCTGCACGAGGGAATTCAATGGTCCTGGCAGACGTTTCCCGAATACCTCGACACCCTCGATCGGCTCGAGTTCTCGATGGACGTGGCCACCCAGGTTCCGCACGGCTCCGTTCGCGCCTATGTCATGGGACAGCGAGGCGCGAACAACGAACCGGCGACCGCCGACGACATCGAAGCGATGGCCGCCATCGTCAAGGAAGGCATCGCGGCCGGCGCTCTGGGATTTTCGACCTCTCGAACCATCGCCCATACCGCGATCACCGGTGAGCCCGTACCCGGAACCTTCGCCGCCGAGGACGAGCTCTTCGGGATCGGCCGTGTGCTAGGCGAACTCGAAACTGGAATCTTCGAGGTCGCCGGCGCGGGCGCGGCGGGCGAGGACATCGCGGCACCGGCGAAGGAACTCGATTGGATGGTTCGCCTATCCAAGGAAATCCGCCGACCCGTCACCTTCGCGATGCTCCAGGTCGATGCCGCTCCCGATCTCTGGCGCGAATTGCTCGAACGTTCGGCCGCCGCGGTGGCAGAGGGCGCCGAAGTCTTTCCCCAGGTGGCCGGTCGCCCCTTCGGATTCCTGATCGGACACCAAACCGAAGTCCATCCCTTCGCCGCCTGTCCAACTTTCTCCGCACTCCTGGGACTGTCATTCGAGGAACGGGTCGCGCGTCTCTTCGATCCTGAAACGAAGAAGAAGATCCTCTCGGAGGCCAGCGCGGAAACTTCGATGCTGCTGGCACAGCTCGGGCGACTGTTCCCGATGGGGGATCCGCCCAACTATGAACCTGCCTACGAAGACTCGATCGAGGCACTCGCGTCTGCCGAGGATGTCGACCCGATCGAATTCTTCTATGACCGGATGCTCGAGCGGGAAGGACGCGAACTCTTTCTGGTTCCGCTGCTCAACTACTCGGGCGGCGATGCGGAACCCATTCGTGAGATGATGCAGCATCCACGCGCAGCGCTTGGACTCGGAGATGGGGGTGCTCATTGCGGAATGATCTGCGATGCCTCGATCCAGACCTTCATGTTGACCCATTGGGTTCGCGATCGAACACGTGGCGAGCGCATCCCGGTGGAGTTCGCCGTGAAGCGAATGACGCGGGACACGGCCGAACTCTATGGGTTGATGGACCGAGGAACGATCGAGGTCGGCAAGAAGGCGGACCTCAACCTGATCGATCTCGATGCGCTCCGATTGGAGCCTCCCAAAATGATCCACGACTTGCCCGCCGGCGGGAAACGTTTCATGCAGCGTGCCCATGGTTATCGAGCCACGATCGTCTCCGGCCAGGTAACGATCGAAAACGATGAACCGACCGGCGTATTCCCGGGTCGACTGATTCGGGGCGCCCAGACGGAACCTCGGGCCGACTAACAAGTCCACGCATTCGGCTGCCAAGAACTCGACCTGCGGGCCTGCGGATCAGTCCAAGAGCTGGATCGAGACGCCTTCGAGTTCCCGCAGCACGGGATCGAGCAGCGCGACCTGGCGTCGAGCGCGGGCACGGAAGAAGCGCACGAACTCGACGTCCCGTTCGGGCGAAGCCGCTTCGACCGATGCTTCCAGTAGCGCGTCCGCCTCACTCCACCCGTCGACCTGCTGGCCGAGCAGATTCGAGACTTCTTCGAGGTCGCTCGCCTCGAGCCCCGGACCGTAACGCTCGGCCCTTGCCGTGTACTCGGCAATGCGCAGAGAGGCGTCGAGCTCGTACGCCGCGAAGTCATCTCCGGATGACGCCTCGCGCAGGCGCGCAACGAGAACCTCGGATTCCTTCGAGTATCGAGTGGGCGGAGCCTCGGGGAAGGGGGTCGCATCGGCTTCGAGCCCCATAGCGTGGGCCATCACCTCGATCGGCGCGAGCGAGTAGACCCAATACCAACCCAGATACTGAATCAGATCGAGGCCGGGAGCGGGGTTGGCGACCAGATGGGCGACCGCCATCGGCGTATAGAGACTGAATCGCACGGTGTGGTAGTCGATGACGTTTCGGGGAATGACCGCGCCCGTCCGTTCGAAATAGCGAGCGTTGGCGATGGACAAGTCGCCCAATGGCTCACTCAGGTCGCGGGTACGCAAACCGGCGAGGTCCGCCGCCGGGTCCCCGAGACAGGCAAGCTCGAGATCGATGAGCGCCGTCACCCTGCCCTGTTCGAATAGGAATTGCCCCGAGTCGACGGCCAGAAAACTCGTCTGCGAACGCCCTTCGGGCACATTGCGCTTCAACCATCCCAGCACGAACTCGATCAGGGGTTCCGGGCGACTCTTGAATTTTCGATAGGCCGACTCCCATTTGTCCAGGTCGCAGAGTCCCCGCTCGCGGGCCGTCTTCGGCAGCTCCATCCCCGTCGCCTCGAAAGGCGAAGTATCGAGACCATGCGTGCGGGCGAGGATCTCGATGTAGTGGGCCATGACGGATTCGCGTTCCGCTTCGCTTTTCGCCGTCGCCAGGTTTGCGCGGCCCGGGCTGCAATCCATGACGATGCCGCAAGGATCGGAGCAGACGGCGTAGACGTGGGGAACCGGAATGCCCTCTCGTTCGAGTTCTCGAAGCACGCGCGCCTCGTGTGCGATGACCTCCGGGCCGGTGGCGAGTTCGGGGCGCGCGCCTCGAAAGTAGAGGGGAAGCGATTCACCGTCGCGTTCGAAGTCGAGAAAGAAGGCCGGGCGCCAGCGCGACTGGCGCTCGTAGCCGACGATGCGACCCCCGAGCTCTGTTTCGATCCAGGCGAAGAGCTCTGTCCACGGCGCACCCGGGCTCTGCATGTCGGCTCCCATTTCGACTCCCAGACGCGTGAACCGCGTTGGTGGACATCGTGGATGTTATCACGGGGTCTTCGGGGAGCGTGTCCGCGCGACCTGGACAGTGATTCCTTTGTATAAGTGCCCAATGCGGGCCCGTCGAGGACACATCCTGTTAGGATTCGGGGGACCCCCGACTCGCTAGCGGAGCCCATGTCCAATACGAAATCGCCCGAACAGCAAATCGGAGGTCGATACGCCAAGTACGTCCTCTTCGTCCTGGTTCTCGTTTACGTTTTCAATTTCATCGATCGACAGATCCTGTCGGTTCTGGCAGAGGAGATCAAAGCCGATCTCGGAATCTCCGATGCCGAGATCGGCTTCCTCTACGGCACGGCTTTCGCTGTATTCTACGCAATCTTCGGGATTCCACTCGGGCGATTGGCCGACGTCTGGATCCGAAGTCGACTGATTTCGCTGGGGCTCTTGTTCTGGAGCATCATGACGGCGATGTCGGGAACGGCCCGAAGCTTCGGCTCGCTCGCCGTCTTTCGCTTCGGTGTCGGCATCGGCGAGGCCAGCGCGACCCCCGCCGCGTTCTCGATGTTGTCCGACTACTTTTCACCGACCACGCGGGCGACCGTGCTCTCCATCTATTCGAGCGGCGTCTACATCGGCGCCGGGATCGGAACGTTTCTGGGAGGCATGATCGTCGATGGCTGGAACGGCGCCTATCCCGATATCGCGGCGGCCCCACTCGGAATCAAGGCTTGGCAGGCTGCGTTCATGGTCGTCGGCCTGCCCGGCATCCTACTCGCCATCTGGGTCGGGACACTCCGAGAACCCCGACGCGGCCAGAGCGAGGGCGTCATCACAGCGACTCATCCCCACCCGTTCAGAGCAGCCTTCGAGGAGCTTTTGTCCGTCCTGCCGCCGCTCACTGCGATCAATCTTTTTCGACAGGGCGGAGTCAAGACGCTCTCCTGGAACCTGGCCATCCTGACGATGCTCGTGGCCATTGCCTTGATGCTCATCGAAGCCACGGGCAATGTCGCACAGTGGGGGGCGCTCGGAATCGGCGTCTACGCGGCCGCCTCCTGGGTGCAGAATCTTCGGATTCGCGACTACCCCACCTACAGCATGATCTTTCGATGTAAAACCATGATTTCTTTGTGTTGGGGTGCGCCTTGCATCGCCTTCGTCACGTACGGCGTCGGTTTCTGGGGCGTGCCCTACATGATGCGCATGCATGACGTGAGCGCTTCCGAGGTCGGTACGTTTCTGGGGCTGGGAGCCGCACTCGGTGGCTGGATCGGAGTCACGTTAGGCGGCGTCATCGCGGATCTGCTCAAGAGGCGGTTCGCGGCGGGGCGACTCGTCGTCGTTCTCGTGGCGCCCATCCTGGCCCTACCCTTTGCCTACGGATTCGTAACGACACAGAACGTCAACACGGCCTATGTCTGCAGTTTCTTCTTCAGCATGTTCTCTCCGATGTGGACGGGACCCGCCGCGTCCACTCTCAACGACCTGCTACTACCACGAATGCGCGCCATCGCGTCGGCCTTCTATATCATGATGATTACCTTCATCGGTCTGGCTCTCGGTCCCTATCTCATCGGCTACGTGAGCGACCGGATCGCTTCGTCCGGTGTCGAATCGGGCGAGGCCCTGCAACGTGCGATGCTCTACGCACTCGCGATGCTGGGCGTTGCGACCGTCATCCTG
>Ga0310122_10000831_pt1 | contig 19681 bp, 20 predicted proteins | sample CB6_Bottom_1051__FD_203503 | JGI IMG/M metagenome (GOLD analysis project Ga0310122, IMG submission 203503) | Marine microbial communities from Western Arctic Ocean, Canada - CB6_Bottom_1051 | ecosystem: Environmental > Aquatic > Marine > Oceanic | place: Canada: Western Arctic Ocean | collected...
CAAAGAGAAACAGAAATCTCTTTTTTAGTCCACCCACATCAGCGATAGCACCAAGCAAAGGAGCCAGTAGTACAATGATCAGACTTGATATCGAATTTGCAAAACCAAGCTGTGCCGTACTGACGGTGACATCAACATTAGCAGAAAAATACTCTTTGAAAAAAATAGGAAAAAATCCTGCTATCACCGTTGTGACATATGCAGAGTTTGCCCAATCATAAAATGCCCATGAGTAGATGCTTCTGTTTTTCCAATTTTTCATAGTTACATAATGACCTATTTTGGATAAAATAGAGATTATGAACTTTTTAGAACTTTTTAGAACTTTTTAAAAAACCAAACCTTGTCGCCGCCCATAGAGGTGATCGCTCACAAAAACCAGAAAACACCTTAAGTGCTCTTGCATCCAGTGTCGGAAAATGTGACTTTATTGAGATCGATGTACAGCTTACTAAAGATCTGGTGCCTGTGATCATTCATGATGATACGCTTAGTCGAACCTCTAATGTCTCAAACATAGAAAGGTTCAAGGAGCGAACTCCATGGAAAATCTATGATTTCACAGAGGAAGAACTTCAAAGCCTTGATTTCGGCTCTTGGTTTAATCATCAATATGAACCCGTTCTTACCCTGGAACAAGCACTCTCATTTGCAAAAGAACAGCATCTGTTTTTAAATGTAGAGATCAAAAACATGTCCAAAACTTTTAGAGATGAGATAGTCGTTCAGATTATCATCGATATAATCCAAAAAAAGCATGCTGAACATTTACTACTGCTTTCATCCTTTTACCACCCTTATCTTCCGCTGTGTAAAAAACGCTCTCCAAAGACACCTACAGCTGCTTTACAAATGTACAAACACCCAAGCAATCTCATCAATTATCTTCATACTTTACAAGTGAATGCCTATCATCCTCAAGATAAGATCATTAACCAAAAAACAGTAGTCAATTTAAGAGAAGCCGGTTTTTTTGTCAATGTGTTTACGGTCAATAAAACAAATCGAAAAAAGAAGTTATTTGACAGGGGTGTCAATCGTATTTTTACCGACCTTTTAGTGTAATGTATTATGTTTGTGCTAAAATAGATTTAAGGTACTTCTAAAAACCCTACATCTCTTTAGAGGAGACCTTTATTATATAAAGTTATGGAGGTACTAGATGAAAAGATATATTTATAATTCCGACATCGGAACATTCGAGATCCGACAGACCGGTCATTTGCGTTATCAGCTCTGGATAGAAGAAGAACTGCTTGGTGAATATGCAAGTGCGGAACTGGCTGCCGAAGATGTCGCCGGATTTGATACCGACTACGTTGAATGGGACAAACTCGAAAATGAACTCAGAAATGTTCCAGCCAATCTTGCTAAGTGGGCCACCGTTGCAGAGGATGCACCTCGCAAGTGATGAAGTCTTCCGTCACCATCGGTAAAAATGATACCCAAAAGTTCATCGCTGACTGCCATTTGGGAAAGCTTGCAAAGTACCTGAGACTGATGGGAGTTGACATGCTCTTTTTCCCCCACATAGAAGACAACAAACTCATCACTATCGCTAACGAAGAATACCGTATCATTCTGACTCGTGACCGTCTTCTGTCACAGCGTAAAAATGCCCCTGTTTTTTTCTGGAGCCTACAGGTACCAAGGCGCAGCTCAAAACACTTATTGACTACTATAACCTAAAAAACACTCTGCTCTCTTCAGTCACTGTATTGTCTGTAACACCCCGCTGCAGGTCATTGAAAAAGAAAAAATTATAGACAGCATATTCGAAAAAGTCAAAAAGTATTTTGACTTTTTCGAATACTGCCCTACCTGCGACCGCATCTACTGGAAGGGAGATCACTGCAGACATATGATGGAATTTTTGGAGCAAATATTGAACGAGGTTTAGTATTTTAGCAATTCACATCTCTTCATACTCCAGGTCAAAATTATATTCTGAAAAATTACTCTCAAGCATCTTATCTATCTTCTCTCGATATTGTGCTGATCTAAGAGAATTTGGAGAGAGAAAAACAAAAGCAATATCAGCCTCTTTGGCATACTCCCCACTGAGGTCAAGTACGGAGAGATTAAAGGCTTTAAGCTTCTCTTTCATGCTGTTGGTGACAGATCTACGTCCTTTGAGTGAGTGGACATAGGGTAAGTCAATATGGAGTATGCAGTTACAGATGATCATAGGTATATTGTATCAAGTTTTTCTCTCTTTGGTATAATATATGAAAAGGATACAAGATGTTTAAAGATCGTAAAGATGCCGGTCAAAAGCTGGCAGTTGCACTAGAAATATATAAAGAAGAAAACCCTTTGATTTTTGCTATACCCCGAGGTGGAGTAGAGTTAGCATATGAGGTTTCTAAAATGCTTAATACCGATTTTTCACTACTTATCTGCCGGAAACTCCCTTTTCCCTTGAATCCAGAGAGTGGCTTTGGAGCAATGGCAGAGGATGGTTCACTCTATATCAATGAAATGTCAGCTGCATCAGTATCTCCTAAAGAAATTGAGAAAATTATTGCAGAGCAAAGCCTTGAAATAAAAAGACGTATTCAAACACTAAGAGAAGGAAAGCCTCTCCCCTCTATAAAAGAACGAACAATTATTTTAGTAGATGATGGTATTGCTATGGGCTCTACCATGCATGTAGCGATAGAATTGTGTAAGAGAGAAGGAGCAAAAAAGATCATTTTAGCCGTACCTGTAGCAGGAAGAAGAACGATAGAAAAATTTTCCAAAATTGTTGATGAAGTTATTGTACTTGAATCTCCTATTAATTTTTATGCTGTAGCTCAAGTCTATGAAAACTGGTATGATGTAAGTGATGAAGAAGTGTTAAATTTTATCAATATAATGTGACTTCATCATACAGTGCTTCTGAAATCTGGGCAACCCCCCATAATACCAACCCTATATTCCTTAGTTTTTATCTCTTTTGGAATACCGATTTTCATTTGAAAATATCCTTTTAGTTAAGTAAATCCCTATAAAAATTTCTCATACAGAAGACTATTCCATTGAAGAGAAATCATAGTTTTATAATACTATTCTTTAATCCTCTAGTCCAACGTTAGTTCTTGCTATAGGATTCACTCTTAATCTTTCAACAGGTATCGGTTTTGCACTTTTTTCGCATATACCGAATGTTCCATTTTTTATTTTTCCTAGTGCATGAATAGTCTCTTTAAGCTCATTTTCCTGCTGAGCCAAAATAGTATTATCTTTTCTGCTAAGACTATTAAGAGATGCAAGATCTTTCATATCATTGATCCCGTCATCACTGCCTACACTGTCTAACTCTGATCGAAGCTGTTCAATATTGTCTTCGATATGGACTAATTTCTCTTTTAGTATCTTTTCAAATTCTTTAAAATCCAGGTCATCTCTTTTTTTCATGATTCATTCCTTTTCTTACTTCATCTTAGACTTTGATAAAATCAAACTACGGTACATACACAAGAACATCACTTGTTGTTTCTCTTAAAATATAATTTGCGACACTTCCCAGTAATGCGTTAAAGCCTGCAGTACCTCGAGAACCTATAACTACAAGGTCATATGAGTCTTTTTTAATATATTTAAGTAGTGCTGCTTTATTGTCTAATTCTCCGTCAATTACTTTTCCATTTTTCACAGAAACATCTTGCATAAATTTTTTCAAATCTTTTTTGGCACAAGATTTTGCCACTTTATTGTACTCAGAAAGATCTCGCCCTACTGCAGCGTACGGTCCTTCTATTATATAAATAATTTCAGAGGCATGAACTATGTTTATTTTTGAAGTTGGAAAAATATTTTTTGCAAATAAAACGCTTTGTTTTGATTGTTTATGAAAGTCTGTTGGTGCTATAATATTTTTATATGATTTTTTTGCAGTGTTTTTAACAACCAAGACAGGTAAATGACTTTTGTGTGCCACTTTTTGCGCTGTTGTACCCAAGAATCTTTTTCTACCTTTTTCCTTGCTATGTGCACCGATGACAATCATATCTGCTTTATATAATTTTGATTCATAGAGTATGATTTCATCTGCATCACCTTCTTTCACAAAGACAAAACAAGATACTTTGGTATCTTTATTCAATGCTTTTATCTTTTTTTCTATTTTTTTGTGATACTCTTTTTGTCAATGACTATATCTTTAGAACCAAAATAACTTGGTATGGCTAACCAAGGTGTTGGTATCGCATGAACGATAAACAATTCAGCTTTGTTCTCATTGGCTAAAATCAATGCTCTTTTTAAAACATTATCTGATTTTTCAAAAACATCTAACCCTACAATAATTCTTTTTAACTTTTTCATTATTAACTACCTTTTTTAAAATTTTAGAATCTTAACTTCTCACTACCTATTCTATATTCTAGTATTAAAAAACTTAATACTATAACTCACACATATTAATGAACATGTCAAAATTAAGAGAGTAGAATAATCATAAAAAAGAGGTTGAGCATCTATTTTCATACAAAAAATATTGAACAAACATTCTCAATTTTGGAAACAAGTACTTCTGGTTTAACAAGTAAAGAAGTACAGAGAAGACAAGAACAATACGGTCCAAATATCCTCCCTTCAAAACCTGAAAAGACATTTTTTGCACACTTTTTGCAACAGTTTAAAAGTCCTATAATCTATATCTTGCTCTTGGCAGCATTTATGGCTCTTATCATTCAAGAATACACGGATGCAGGCTTTATTCTTGCAGTTTTATTTCTTAATGCAGTGATTGGTACCTATCAGGAGTATTCAGCATCTCAAAAAGCTAAACTACTTGAAAACCTTATCAAAACCTATGCTATGGTGTTACGGGATGATGGCATAGAAGAAATTGATAGCCCGTATATTGTTCCTGGAGACATAGTGATGTTTGAACCAGGCACTAAAGTAGCTGCAGATATCAGGATGACTGAAACTAAAAACCTTATGGTAGATGAATCATTACTGACAGGAGAATCCCTTGATGTAAATAAAGATGCACTCTTTTTAAGCGATAACAACGATCTTCTGCTCCCCGAGAGAAAAAATATGCTCTTTGCAGGTACATATATTTCAAGTGGTAGAGGTAGAGGTGTGGTATCGGCGATTGGGAAAGATACTGAAGCGGGAAAGATAGCACAACTGCTTGATAAAGAAAGTAAAGCTAAAATTCCTTTACTTGAAAAAATGGAAAAGCTTTCATTTACTATCTCCATCGTTATTGGTATTATGGTACTTATTCTTTTTGCGATAGGGCTACTCAAAGGGATGACCTTTTACGCTCTCTTTCTTTTTTCTGTTGCACTTGCAGTTTCTACCATTCCGGAAGGACTGCCTGTAGCCATTACAGTAGCGCTTACCTCTGCTTCTTTGGCTATGTCTAAACGCAATGTCATCGTACGCAAGTTAGCTGCCATAGAGGGACTGGGAGCTTGTACTCTCATAGCCAGTGACAAGACAGGTACACTCACACAAAATAAACTCTCTGTGGAGTATTTTATATCACCACATAAGATTTATGATACCGATACAATGCATGAAGCACATGATAAAGTGTATCTGGCTTCAATTTTGTGTAATGAGATGCATTATGAAGAGTCTAAAGAAGGTGGCGTAGATTTTTTTGGGGATCAGGTAGATATTGCACTGGCACGGTTTGCTGCAAATGCAGATGAATCTTATGTGACAAGCTCAAAGTCATATAGAAAGATAGATGAGATACCTTATGAACCGGTCAATAGGTTTTCTGCAGTGATGATGGAACAAGATGATAGGGTATATCAGTTTAGCAAGGGCTCTCCTGAAACGGTACTTGAACATTGTAATGTTACGCAAGAAGAAAAAAAAGATATCTTGGCAGATGTGGATGAGTGGGCACTGAAAGGGTACAGAACCATCGCCCTTGCGCATAAAGAGTCTGTAGATGAATCTACTATCAGTCTTAATAACTTTACGTATCTTGGTTTTGTAGCCATCATCGACCCGGTAAGAGAAGAAAGTCCTGATGCCATAAAAAAAGCACAAGAAGCTGGTATCAAAGTCGTTATGATCACGGGAGATCACCCCAACACCGCGCTTTCCATCGCACAAGAGCTTGGTATCGCCTCTTCTAAAGAATCAGTGATGGGCGACAAAGAGTTGCTTGCATGGGAAAAGAACGGTGCTAAAGCTGAGGATCTAAAGGGTAAAACCGTTTTTTCACGCGTAACACCTGAACAAAAGATGAAGATTGTTATGGCATACCAAACACTGGGACATTATGTTGCAGTGACAGGAGATGGCGTAAACGATGCCCCCGCCCTCAGACATGCAAACATCGGTGTGGCTATGGGTAAAAGTGGTACAGACATCGCCAAAGCTTCCAGTGATCTCATACTCACCGATGACAATTTCGTTTCTATCGTCAGTGGCATCGAAGAAGGAAGACGGGCACATGACAACATCCGAAAAGTAATCTACTTGCTCATATCGACAGGCTTTGCAGAGTTAGTCTTAGTGATGCTCTCTTTTATCACTGGACTGCCTTTACCCCTACTCCCTGTGCAGCTATTATGGCTCAATCTTGTAACCAACGGTATACAGGATGTAATGCTTGGATTAGAGTCTGCAGAACCAGGACTTTTAAAAAGAAAACCCAGATCACCTCAAGAACCTATATTCAACAAACTGATGCTTAGACGTATCGTGGTAGGTGGTCTGTATATCGGTATCGTCTCTTTTGTACTCTTTTACTTTTTACTGCAAAGCGGAGAGAGTGTGGAGAGTGCCAGAAACATCATACTGCTTCTGATGGTACTGTTTGAGAATGTACATGTCTTTAACAGTAGAACAGAGATCAATTACTTGTATAAAATGAAATATAAAAATAGTATAGTACTTATCTCGCTGGTTATCTTCACTCAGATTTTACATATCACATCCATGCATATCCCTTTTATGCAAAACGTACTTTCTGCTCAACCTGTCTCTTTTGATATCTGGTTGGAACTCGCAATTATTGCAATTGGTCTGGTTGTTGTTATGGAAGCAGATAAATGGTTTACACTACGAAAAGAAAAGAAGATGTCATGAAGATAGCATTTTTTGAGATAAAAGAGGATGAAAAAGATTTTTTTAACGTACAGTTACAAGGTCATGAACTTTTCTTTTTTGAAAAAACGATTCAAGAGGTTTTATCAAAAAGTGAAACATATGAAATCATCTCCGTGTTTGTACATTCACGCATAAGCAATGAGATCTTAGACAAACTCCCACAAGTTAAGTATTTGCAAACACGATCTACAGGTTTTGACCACCTCAAATGTACTCAAATTTATGAAAGAGGTTTGAAAGCAAGTAATGTTACAGGTTATGCAGGTCCTACAGTAGCAGAATTTGCATTTTCACTCTTACTCAATGCTACCCGTAAAACACATACCGCTCTAAAAAGAACTAAACAAGGTAATTACGATTACCTTGATCTAAAAGGCATAGAACTTTTTGGGAAGACCATAGGTATCATTGGGTTAGGTACGATAGGACTTCATATGGCGAAGATAGCAAAAGGTTTCGGTATGCAGATTTTAGGATACTCACGAACCCATAAACCGATATTTCGTACACTTGATATACATTTTGTTTCTTTGGAAGAAATTTTAAAAGATTCAAATATCCTTATGCTTGCAGTGCCATTATCACCTTCAACTCAAAACCTTATTAATCTCACAAACAGTAAGTTGATAAAAACAGATTGCATCATCATCAATATAGCTAGAAATGATGTTATAAAAAAATCACTTTATCATACCCTTCCAAATACTATTGCCTGCGATATTGACAACGATATTTCTCTTTCACATAAAGACAATATTCTTCATACTCCGCATATGGCCTATTATACCCATGAAGCATTAGATCGCATTATGCAAATCTCCTTAGAAAACTTAAATACATTCATTAAAGAAGAAAGACCACTCAATTGTCTCAAAATCATTTGCGAAAAAGAGTATACTTAGTTTGACAGACACAAAAAAATTTTCTAATATTTTGATTTTTAATCTTCAAGTGGGAAATGCAATGACACTGATTTTGATGCTTCGAAAAGAGCCTGAGATGCAATGGATACAGTACGATTTGTATTTAACAAAGATACAATCTTTTTCTCGTTTATTCCTTTTTTGCTGATCGAGAAGGTCGCTTCTTTCATAATCCGGTGATTCTCTTCTTCTGCTTTGGCGAATTTCTCCACGCATTTCTCGGCAGACCACTCTTCTTCCATATAATTAATATAGATAAGTATCGCATAGGTAAGGTTTTTTCGAATCGAATCATAAATACTGTGAATCGTCTCGTTATCACTTTCAGAGAATTCGTTCATATTGTTTTTAACATCTTTAAGGATTTTTGCTGCATAGACACTCTCTCGTACCGATGTTAAAAGGATTTCGAGGCTTTGTCTCTTTTCTGGTGCGAGATCCTGCTGATTCAATACCGTAACGAATTCGACGATTTTGATCTCGATCTCTTTGATCCTCAGGTAGGCCTTTTTATGGTTGAACTCAATCTGCTCCTGGTTGAGCTCGACTACTTCCTTCACATCGAGTTCTCGTCCAAACACATCGTTGGGCCTGATATTGGCCAGTAACAGTGCAAACTTCATTGTTTTAACAAACAAGTTGTTCACTTCGTTCCGTAAGGAGACAAATGCTGTCTCGGGAAATTTCGGATCGACCATATGTATATATCGAGTAGGCACCGTTTCAACATGCACAAAGATACGCTTCAGATACTTAGCCATCAAGGAGATGAAGGGCAGTAGTATCACAACACCTAGTACATTAAACAAAGTATGAAACAGTGCCAACGCTGTTATAGGATCATCTTTCAGTCCAACAACATGCATTATGAACTGCGTTAAAATGGGCAAGAGCATGAATGCTACCGCCGCAGTGATAAGATTGAAGATAAAATGGGCCAACGCAACACGTTTTTTATCGGGAATACCGCCGATAGCTCCAAGAAGTACTGTAGCTGTTGTACCGATGTTGGTGCCGATTACCATGGCAGCGGATTGTTCAAAGCTGAGTATATGCACATACAATGCACTTAACACAATTGCTGTTGCAGCTGAACTAGACTGAATTAGTGCAGTTAGAACAAAGCCAATCCCTATAAAAGCAATCAATGGAAAGTTTGAAAATTTTGCAAGATCGATCGTTCCTGCAACAGACTCGATGGCGGTTTTCATAAACTCCAGACCGAGAAACAAGAGACCAAATCCGACAAGCACTTTGGCAACAGTACTTACTTTCTTATGAGAGGCGCCAAAAATGAGCAGCAGTCCTCCCGCACCTATCATGGGAAGTGCGAAAGCCTCAATGTTAACTTTGAAACCAAGGGTAGCCACGATCCATGCAGTAACCGTTGTCCCGACATTCGAACCAAAAATAACGGCAATAGCCGAATGCAGTGAAATCAGCGAAGCACTGACAAACGACAGTGTCATTAATGTTACGACTGAAGAGCTTTGAAGCAGTGCAGTTGCAACAGCCCCAGTCAGGAGAGATTTCATCCTAGTGGATGTTGAGTTTTTAACCCAGGTTTTGAAGCGGATACCTACCGACTCTTTAAGTGCCAGTTCCATGTACAACATGCCGAATAAAAACATTCCTAAACCAGAAAGTGTTTGTATAAATGCGAATGTCATATATTTTTATCTCGCTTTTTAGATATTATATCAATATTATCGTTATTGTAAAGGATGTGTGTGGCACTTGTTACTTGCGCATAGCTCCAAGCACGTGGAACACCTCTCCCAAAGGTAGCAAAACTCAAAGAGCTCCTTATGAAGAAACCCTCATAGGGATAAAACCTAATGATCCTTCCTGGCCTCCTGAAGTTTTAAAAGTGCCACATTCCTTTGACCCCTGTCTTGCCTGTGCAGTGCATATTATATATATCAAGGGCAAACATCCTGGAGAGTATAAGATCAATGCCTCTTGTTGATGTGATAAGGTTTGGTAGGCATCTATTCCTCATCTACCTTCCCCCGCAAGCGTTTCTTTCCGGCATGTTTTTTCTTTGATTGCAATCGTCGATTGACAGAACCTTTCGTAGGTTTGGTCGCAATACGCTTTTTTTGAATGACATTAACACTTTTAATGAGCTCTACCAAGCGCTCAAGCGCCTTATTTCTGTTTTGCTCCTGGCTACGATGCTGTTGTGATTTGATGACAATGATACCTTCTTTCGTAATGCGCTTATCTTTAAGCACGAGAAGCTTCTCCTTGTAAAAATCCGGCAGTGACGAGGCAGCAATATCAAAACGCAGGTGCATCGCTACAGAGGTTTTGTTGACCTTCTGACCGCCGGAACCCTGTGCTCGGATAGCTTCAAAGGTAATTTCATTCTCATCCAGAGAAACATTATTTGAAATGTTTAGCACAGGAGCTCATTATCTGCTTTAACCACACCCATTGTTATATCAGGAGACTGTCTGCTGACATAGATATGTATATCTGTCTCGTCAGAAAAAAGGGTTTCACCTCTTTCAAACCCAATTTCAGGATACCCGATCTGTTTTAATGTTTTTTTGGCGATATCTTCATAAAAAGCATCATCAAGAAGGACTTTGGTTTTCACTTCACCGCCTATGATGATATGCTTACCGCTTATAAATACTTCAGTTGCCACTTTAGAATCAGGATCAAGTTGGAGCAATGTATCCACGATAGAATCTGCGATGATATCAGCACATTTATCAGGATGACCAGCTGAAACAGCTTCGGAAGCGAAAAGATACATACTATTCTCCTGTTTTAATGACGATCTTATCCATCATTTTGCCTTTAAGAAATATTTATCCTATAATATCATAAAAAGAAAAGTGAATTATCGTTTTATCGCTTCTGTTTTATCTCTTTGGTAAGTTTTTTAGATAATGAAACTTCTGATATCATGACACTATAAGGAATATAAGGAAACCTATGGAAAATCTAACTATTCTAACCATACTTAAATCTTCTGGTGGATTGGGTCTTTTTCTACTAGGAATGCTTATTATGACAGAAGGGTTACGATCCTTAGCTGGCGACACTATAAGAAATACTTTGATGCGTTTTACAAAGAGCCCTTATTCAGGTGCAGCTACAGGTGCAATTAGCACTGCACTGCTACAATCTTCCAGTGCCACAACAGTGATGGCTGTCGGGTTTGTCGGTGCCGGATTCATGACCTTTCCCCAGTCATTAGGGATCATATTTGGTGCCAATATAGGTTCGACTATGACCGGCTGGATGGTTGCATTGTTTGGATTCAAACTCGATCTTGGCACGATCCTCCTGCCTCTTATACTTCTCGGTGTGATACTGAAGCTTATTTTTCATGGCAAGATTTCTGCCTTTGGCTATGCTTTGGCCGGTTTTGGTCTGATCTTTGTAGGGATCTCCATGATGCAGGAGGGTATGAGCGGTTTTGAGGGGATGATCACTCCGGAGGACCTGCCCTCAGATACATTGATAGGAAGATTGAAACTGGTCGTACTGGGTATCCTCTCGACACTCATCACTCAAGCTTCAAGTGCCGGTGTTGCCGTAACATTGACAGCACTTTATGCCAATGCGATCAATTTTGAGCAGGCAGCAGCACTGGTCATCGGTATGGATGTCGGAACCACAGTGACTGCTCTAATGGCTTCGATCGGGGGGTCCGAAAATGTTCGCAGAACAGGATTCTCCCACGTTATCTACAATCTGTTTACCGGAGCGATGGCTCTCTTCCTGATTACACCCTATATCTACATATGGGATACTTTGGCACCGGGTGCTTTGATGCAAAATGCAGAAATAGCCCTCGTTGCTTTTCATACTTCTTTTAATATACTGGGTGTCATGATCGTTCTGCCCTTTACCCATCAATTTGCACATCTAATAGAAAAGATCATCCCATACAAAGAACCAACATTTACTGAAAAACTGGATAAGAGATTGCTCGAAGAGCCAAATTTGGCACTGGAAGTTGCACGTATTTCGGCACAGGATGAGTTCATTGCACTTTTACAGCATATCAACTTTATCCTGGGAGATGTAAAATATGGTAAAAAATATGATCTGACCTTACTTCAATCAGCCCTAGATAAAACACTTCACTATATAGATCAGATTAATCCAAAGCGGGAAAAAGATGCAAAATGGAAAGAATTGATATCATTGATACATATACTCGATCATGCACAACGCCTTCATGAACGTTGTGAAGAGGAAGAATACAGAGCCAGACTTGTACAAAAATCTCCGGATTTATACAGTGAACATCAACATTTAATCACTACTAACAATGAGATTATCAAGGCCATTTCTTCCAAAAGATTTTCAGATGCTAAAAACTATGCCCAGAAAAACAAAAAAATCATCCTTCAATCTATGGAGCCCTATAGAAATATGATAGCAGAGAAGATGGCTAAAAATGAAATCAATATAACATTAGGAACCAGTAAGCTTGAAGCATCAAGGTGGCTTATACGCGTGAGTCATCATATAGCACGTATTACGTTTCATATGGGAAAAACAGTTTAGTATACTGCAAAGTAATCTTTAAAAATGTTACATAATTGTTTCTCTCTTAAGAGATTTCAATTACGCATTAACCATTAGCTTACGTTATATTTCTTAGTGCTATAATACAAGGAACAAAGGAGTAGCTATGCCACAATCACACAAGTTAGTCTATGCTATTTATGTAGTTGTTTGGATCATAATGGCGATCAATCCCAAATATCCTCAGGATTGGCTTCTTGAAAATGTGCTGGTATTCCTCGTTTTTCCTCTTATCGTATGGATGGATAAAAAACATACCTACAGTCTTTTAAGCATCATTTTACTTCTCATATTTGCCTCTTTACATTCTCTAGGATCACATTATACCTATGCTGAAATGGAACATTTTAATACTATCACACAGTTTTTTGGCTTCGAGAGGAACCATTTTGACCGCTTGGTACATTTCCTCTTTGGACTACTTACCTTTAGAATGATATTTGAAATGATCACTCCTAGTGTTGCCACTGTTAAAGTAGCTTTACTCTTTACTTTTACGATGATTCTTTCTATCTCAACATTTTATGAAGTGCTTGAGTGGCTCGCAGCAGTCATCCTTCATCCAGAACTTGGTATGGCATTTTTGGGAACACAGGGAGATGTATGGGATGCACAAAAAGACACCATATCTGCAATGATAGGTGCTTTGATCAATATCTCTTTTTATCAAAACTATAAGCATTTATGGCTCTCAAAAAGAGTATGATGCTCTTTTTAGATTTACAGTCCCAGTGCTTTTTTCTTATATTTTAAAACCCGTCCATCATCATCTGCAAGATAAACATGACCTTTTCTGTCAAAAGCAATACCTTCCCATGCACCTTTGGCTAATTTTACTTTCTGAACACGTTTCTTTTTTGTCACTCACCATATAGAGCGCATTATCATCATACGTTAGTCCTACTATATCAGCCAAGGGATAGGGGTCAGATGATAGGGATAGTATCATTCATCCTCATCCATGATACATGGAGACAAGCTACTTTTATACCTCTCCACACCCAAACTCACAAATACAATACTCAATTTGCTATAATAAAGATAATCGTAGAAATTTGATAGAGGTACAAAATGTTAAAAAGAAAAATGACACTATTTAAACTGCTTGGTTTTACAGTATCGCTTGATGCGAGTTGGGTGATTATCCTCTTTTTGGTGGTGTGGTCGCTTTCTAAGGGGCTTTTTCCATATTATTTACCGGATCTTAGCACCCAAACCTATTGGCTTATGGGACTTTTCGGAGCACTGGGGCTTTTTGTCTCCATCATCATCCATGAGTTTTCCCACTCACTCGTAGCCCGTAAGTACGGACTGGAGATAAAAGGCATCACACTTTTTATCTTTGGTGGTGTAGCCGAGATGAAGGATGAGCCAAACAGTCCTAAAACAGAATTCTTTATGGCCATCGCAGGACCCATAGCCAGTTTCATGCTTTCTATCCTCTTTTATGCCCTTTATCAAGTCGCGAACATCTTGGAGTTGCCGATACCGATCATAGGCACCCTGGGGTATCTCTCTGCTATCAATATGCTGCTTGCAGTGTTCAATATGATACCGGCATTCCCCACAGATGGCGGACGCATACTTCGTTCTCTTCTGTGGTGGATAAAAGGTGATATCCGCTGGGCAACTCAAGTTGCTTCACGTATCAGCCTGATATTTGCCATAGCCATTATATTCATTGGATTTATGAACATGATAGAAGGCAATCTCATAGGGGGACTGTGGTGGATACTCATTGGATCTTTCTCTTTACTGCTGCCAATGTTTCATACCAAAGACTGCTGATGAAACAATCAGTTGAAGGGAAAACCGTACGTGATTTCATGAACCCAAACCCCGTGACTGTTCCTTCCCGCATCACACTGCAGGAGTTTGTAGATAAGTATCTGTACCACTATCACTACAAGATGTTTCCTGTAGTGAAAGATACTAAGATCTCAGGATTCATCACGCTGCAGATGCTAAAATCACATCCACAGCAAGAATGGAAACACCTTCTTGTTGACAAAGTCATGCAGCTGCAAAGTGCTGACAATACGATCGCTTCAAATATCTCCATCAATGATGCCCTGAACAGAATGAGCGAAACAGGGCTCATCAGATTACTGGTAGTAGAACAGAAAAAAGTTGTAGGCATCATCACCCTCAAAGACTTACTTGAATATATGGCGTTGAAGATGGAGCTGGAGAAGTAGTATATAGATTCACACTATCTGAATACTAAGTCTCTTACCCAAAGCCACCACTGTACTTTCTATGGTTAATAATGATACAGAAGTAGTGTAATATAAAAAATTATTATGTCTTAAAAATATCTCATATTGACATATAAAGTTTAAAGTCCTTTCAAACTTAGACCTACTTTTCCTTTCTCAGAATCTACAGAAATCACTTCTATTTGATGTAAGTATTGATTGACAGAGAGGACTTCTAAGGGGTGAGAAATACGCTTTTGGCTCATTTGTGAAATGTGGATCATGCCGTCGTTTTTCAGGCCTATGTCTACGAAGGCACCAAAGTCAGCAATGTTTCTCACCACTCCAGAGACGATGCTTCCTTCTCTTAACATGGAAATATCGGTCATGTCATCTTTAAAAGGAATGGCCGGTAACTCTTCTCTGGGGTCAAAACCTGGTTTAGCTAACTCTTTTATGATGTCTCCCAGTGTCTCTTCTCCCACGTTTAACTTTTGGGCTAAGGCTTTGGTATCTACTTCCGAACCTATCTTTTCTAGTGCTTTTGCCACAGCATAACTCTCAGGGTGAATGCCAGTATTGTCAAAGATACTTTTCCCTTCACGTATACGTATAAACCCTGCAAGTTGTTCATAAGCTTTTACTCCTAGCCCTTTGACTTTGAGAAGTTCTTTTTTACTTTTAAAAGCGCCATTTTCTTCTCTGTACTCAACGATACTCTTGGCAAGCTTTGGTCCAACACCTGCTACAAAAGACAAGAGTGAAGCAGAAGCAGAGTTTACGTCAACCCCAACTCTGTTTACTAAGTCTTCCACACCAACATGTAGTTTTCGTTCAAGCAATTTTTGCTCTACATCGTGCTGGTACTGTCCAATGCCTAAAGATTTTGGGTCTATCTTCACCAATGCCGCCATAGGGTCACGTACACGTCCAGCTATGGAAATGGCACCACGCACTGTGACATCAAGGTCAGGGTACTCTTCTGCTGCTACTTTAGAAGCAGAATAGACTGAAGCACCTGCTTCAGATACCACCGTGTATTTTAACGCACCGTTTAACTCTTTGTTGATTTTAGAGAAGAATTCTTGCGTCTCTTTGGATGCCGTACCATTGCCTATGGCAACACCTTGTATCTTGTACTTCTTAACAAGGTCTAAAACCACTTTTCTTGCACCTTCATAGTCAGATCTTGGAGGTGCCGGAAAGATGAGTGCATTGTCAAGATAGGTTCCGTTTTCATCAAGTACTGCCAGTTTACATCCAGTCTTATATGCAGGGTCTGCACCAAGCAATACTTTTTTAGTCACCGGTGGTGTCATAAGGAGTTGGGTGAGGTTTTTACCAAAAACCCCAATGGCCGCTAAGTCTGACTTATCTTTAAGTACAGCAAACACTTCTCTCTCAATAGAAGGGAAAAGAAGCCGTTTGAAACCATCTTTATAAGCGCTCAAGAGTAAAGTCTTCGAAGACCCCATATGCTCTCTAAGCTTGTATCGTTTAAGCGTATCCATGTATCTGTCTACATCCATGGTGAGTTTTACAGAGAGTTGTTTCTCTTTTTCACCTCTTTTAATAGCCAAGTAACGGTGTGAAGGTACAAATGCTACTCTTTCACTGTGGGCTTTGTAGTTTTTGTACACACCCTGCGTGTCAAAACTTTTACCTGCTTTTACTTCTAACATTCCATGTTTAAGTAAAAGGTCACGCACAATGGTACGTTCTTTTGCAACGTCTGAAAAACGCTCAGCAATAATGTCTTGTGCACCTTTAATGGCTTCCCCGACATTTTTAACATTACCTCGCGCAAAGCCCTTTGCCTTCATTTCAAACTCAGCTTTACTCAACTTTGCAGACTGAAGTACGTTAGCAAGTGGTTCTAAGCCATTTTTAATGGCCACAGATGCTCTGGTATTCTTTTTCTCTTTATAAGGTCTATAGATATCTTCAAGTTCTGTCATAGAGTCAGCAGAAGCGATGTCACTCTGAAGTTGCGAAGTGAGAAGTTCTTTTTGAGTAAGAATAGCAATAATCTCTTCTTTTCGCTCCAAAAGTCTATTGGCACGCATATACACTTCATGAAAGTCACGAAGCACATCATCAGAGGCTCCACCCGTCATCTCTTTACGATAACGCGCAATAAAAGGAATAGTTGCCCCTTCTTCTAAGAGTTTTAGAATGTTACTGATGGCTTGTGCTTTGAGATTTGTTTTTTCTGTGAGGTCTGTTATGAGGGATTGCATGGGTCATGAATACTTTGTAATGAGATTGATAGTATTATAGCCAATCAATATGCTGAGTGTCTCGTTATTGTGTGATTTTATGGGAAATTTTGGAAATGGCTCCGGCACGAGGATTCGAACCTCGGACCAAATGATTAACAGTCATCTACTCTACCGCTGAGCTATGCCGGAACGTTTTGAAAAAGCTGAGTGCTTGTTTCGTGGGTGAGATTATAGACAAAAAGACCTTTGATGTCAAGGGTTTTTTAGGCTTTTTTGTAAAATTCTACACCATTTGTAAAAACTGCTTTGATTTTTCCTTGATTTAACAGGTTTTTCACTCTTTTTTGACTCTCCGCGTCACATAAAGCTTCAATATCTTCAGGAGTGAGTGGTCTTTTAGAAAGTGTTTCAAGTAATTGTTCTTCACTATAACTCGCAGCTTTGATATCTGCTTTTTTGCGTGAAGCAATATAAATAGGTAAAGAGGCATCAAAAAGATGGCTGATTTCGAGTAATTCTTCGTAACTTACAGGTTTTACATCAAATGCCGGTGGTCTGTCTATGGTTCCGATGTCTATACGTGTGGGTTCTAACTTTAGTAGGAAGGCATTGAGTTTGGCTATCTCTTCTTTGGAGTCATTGAGTGTTTTTACAATGAGTATCTCTATGACCAAAGGTCCTTTGTATCGTGCTTTAAAAGCCAACATACCCTCTTTTATGTTTTCAACCTCAATGCCAGAGTGAGAACGGTCAAGTTTTTGTAAACATTTTTGTGTCGCACAGTCCAAAGAGAGCTTCACTTCATCGAGTTTAAGCAAAGCATCTTGTATCTTTACATCATCAATATTGGCAGCATTAGAAAGTATGAGTGTTTTTGTTGACCCTTTAAAAGTATTGATCTCATCTATGAGTTCTGAAAGATAAGGGTAAAGGGTTGGTTCACCATTGGCTGTGAGGGTAATGAACTCTACGTCATCATGTTCTTTCAGTGCCAACTTTAACGCAGTAGCTATCTCTTCCACTGAAACCACATCATCGTAAGCATCCATCGTCTTTGCAGGGTCAAGCTCACAATACAGACAGTCAAAGTTACACTGCTTTTTACCTGGGCTCAAATCAACCCCTAGGGACTTTCCAAAACGTCTTGAATGTATGGGGCCAAAAATGATGTTCATTGTTGTATTCCTTTATCTGTAACCATTATAACACATAAGTGTAGGTCGGGGTGCCCTGCCCATCGGAAATGCCCTTGGGGTGCACGCTGACACAAAAATGCATATAAGAAATAGATGGGATGAAGAAGCAAGTTTGGATTTATATTTTACTCTTTGTCGGGGTAAGGGTACCCCGCCTACGCGTTTTCGTAACATGTAGGTTATTTTTTACCGCTTACTCTCTGACACTCTGAGACAAAGTGTTTTGCGTTTTCAACAGGGACGTCAGGGAGGATGCCGTGACCTAAGTTGAAGATGTGTCTTTTCCCACCCATGATGTTATGGATAGCTTCAACAGATTCGGTGGTTGCTTCTTTACTGTAAAGTCTACATGGCTCCATGTTTCCTTGAAGTACATACTTGTCTCCAAGTTTTTCTTTAACCATCTCTATAGGGGTTCCCCAATCTACACCGAAGACATCAAAGTTTCCGTACACAAGTCCTCTTTCAATGAAAGAAGCCACGCCTTTAGGGAACATAATAATAGGCGTATCAGGGTACTTAGACTTAAGATAGTCTGCAATTTCTACCATGTATTTCCATGAAAACTCATCGTAGTTATCTGGTTCAATGGCTGCAGCCCATGAGTCGAAAATTTGCACGACATCAATGCCTGCTTCAATTTGTTTTTCCATGTAAAGTTTAACTACTTCAGTCACTTTTGCAAGAATGTTATGAAGAAGTTCTGGGTTTGAGTACATCATCTTTTTACAAAGATTATACGTTTTAGTACCTTGACCTTCTATCATGTAAGTTGCAAGTGTCCATGGTGCGCCTGTAAAACCAATAAGAGCTATTTCATCACCTCTCTCATCTAGTTGTTTACGAAGCAGTTTAATCGTATCAAAAACGTAAGTCAGTTTAGATGCTGCCGCGTCTCCACCGATGAGTCTGTCCAAGTCTGCTTGGCTCGTAAGAGGGTCAGAAAACTTAGGACCTTCACCTTTGACAAACGATAAATCCATACCCATTTCATCGGGAATTACTAAGATGTCTGAAAACAAAATAGCAGCATCTACTCCCACAATGTCTAAAGGTTGAATGGTTACTGCTGCAGCTTTTTCAGGTGCATGACAAAGGCTTAAAAAGTCCCCTGCTTCAGCACGTACTGCCATATATTCTGGGAGGTAACGCCCTGCTTGTCTCATCATCCATACGGGTGTGTATGGAGTCTCTTTGCCTAAACAGGCATCTACAAATATTTTGCTCATTATTTACCTACCTTACCTAAAAAATACAATCCCGCAGCCAACAATGTAATGGAACCTGCAAAGTACAACATCTCTAAAGGTGTTGTAAAGTTTGTGTGAATCACACGCTGAAAGAAATTTACTACTAAGACCATGACAATGACTTTTGCAATTTTGTCTTTGAGTTGGTCTAAGCTTTCAATGGCCAATAGTTTTGAGCCATTTTTCCCTGTTGCTGCTTCAATATCTGAAATGAAAAGTTCATACAATCCAAAAGAAAAGATGAACATAACTACCGCA
>Ga0310122_10000832_pt1 | contig 19633 bp, 22 predicted proteins | sample CB6_Bottom_1051__FD_203503 | JGI IMG/M metagenome (GOLD analysis project Ga0310122, IMG submission 203503) | Marine microbial communities from Western Arctic Ocean, Canada - CB6_Bottom_1051 | ecosystem: Environmental > Aquatic > Marine > Oceanic | place: Canada: Western Arctic Ocean | collected...
AGACCGGGTGGAAGAGAGAGCTCCCATGCGGCTCGTCTCAGAGCGTGATCGGCTTCGGGAAGCGGTGAAGGAACTAACGGATGACACACGAATAGACGAAGATCGACTCGCTAGGGAAATCGCCTACCTAACGGAAAAATGGGACATTAACGAGGAAATTGTTCGGTTTCGATCCCATGTTGAACTCTTCCTTGAGGCTCTTGCGGCTGACGGATCCGAGCCAGTGGGAAAGCGACTGGGCTTCCTTGTTCAGGAGATGCATCGGGAGGCAAACACGATCGGTTCCAAAGCCAATGACTTAACGATCTCGCATGTGTCGGTGGCTCTCAAGGAGGAAGTCGAGCGTATCCGAGAACAGGTGGAAAACGTCGAATGAAACGCGCGGCTCCTGTCGTTCTTTCGGCTCCCAGTGGGACAGGGAAGACAACCCTCGCTCACCGCTTGGTTGAGGGATCAGACAAGTTCGTGTTTTCCGTGTCTGTTACCACGAGAGCCCCGCGGCCGGGTGAACAGCATGGGCTCGACTATCTATTTGTGGACAGCGGCGGTTTCGATGAGATGATCGAATCTGGTGAACTTGCGGAATGGGCCAACGTTCACGATTGCAGGTACGGTACTCCTAAGAAAGACCTGAATGATGCGGCTGATCGAGGACAGCATGTCGTGCTCGATATTGACGTGCAGGGAGCCCGCCAGATAAGGGATGCGGTTCGAGATGTAAGGCTTATCTTCGTCTTGCCGCCTTCCATCGACATACTATTAGAGCGTTTGAGGATTCGGGGTACGGAGGAATCGGAAGAATTAGGACTGCGTCTTCGCTCTGCTCTTAAGGAACTGGAAGCAGCTCCGGACTTCGACTACATCGTCATTAACGAAAATCTTGATGACTGTGTGAAAGAGATTAGAGGGATCATGGGACGGAAAGAGCTCGTTGGCTTGGGCTCAGGATCCATGGAGAATATAGAGGTCTGTCGTGAGGGCATCGCGAGAGTCCTTGAAAGGGATTATCAGAAGGTTATTTAAAGGAGTAGATCAATGAGGATTTTCACACCCGATGAGGTCGCGGCAGGTAACGAGAGTAAGTACCTGGGAGTCCTCGTGGCGGCTAAGTATTCTCGCGAACTCAACACACTTCCCAGGGAAGCGATGCCGTTGGGGGAGGAGAAGAAGCTTACGACGAGGGCACTAGAGGCTCTAACCTCTGGGCAAATCGAGTTCCGTCTTGTGAAGCGTAGGAAGCGAGAGGAGTGAGCACTGGATTAACCCGCTGCAAGATTCCCCGAACCCGCATCCTTCTGCGTAGGGCCCATAGAAATGAAGGAACCCGTGATGACCCCCCGACGTCCCTGGGAGGACAGTCGCATCGTTCTGGGTGTAACTGGAAGCATCGCGGCATACAAGTCGATCCAGCTTGCTCGTGACCTGACACAGCTGGGTGCTAGGGTAGATGTTGTTTTGACGCAGTCAGCTCAGAACTTTGCACGGCCGCTCAGCTTCGAAGGAGTTACCGGTCGCCCAGTTCTCACGGACCTGTTTTCGGCCGAGGGTGCAGCACTACACGTTCGACTCGGCCGGGATGCCGATGCCCTCTGCGTCGCTCCTGCAACAGCTGACTTCCTCGCGCGAGCCGCGCAGGGCAGGGCCGATGATTTGATCTGTACTACGCTATTGGCTACGCGGGCTCCTATAGTGATCTGCCCTGCGATGAACGAACGGATGTTCGCACACGCGCAGGTCCAGACGAATCTCACTCACCTTAGATCAGAGCTCGGATACACGATTGCTGGCCCATCTGAGGGTGCTCTGGCCGTGGGTGAGGCGGACGGACCTGGTCGAATGATTGAGCCCTGGCAGATTGTGGAGCACGTTGGTCAGGCGCTTGCAGGTACTGGTACTCTCACTGGGAAGCAAGTGCTTGTTACTGCTGGACCTACCAGGGAACCTGTCGACCCAGTCCGCTATATCGGGAATCGCTCTTCGGGGCGTATGGGTTACGCTATTGCACAGGCAGCATGGAGGCGTGGTGCAGAGGTTTGCCTGGTTTCTGGCCCGTCGTGGATGGAGCCCCCGGTCGGTGTCCACTTGATTTCGGTTGAAACTGCGCGTGAGATGCATGATGCAGTGAATCACGCTCTTCCCGACATGGATGTTTCGATTTTTGCAGCGGCGGTTGCCGACTTCCGACCGGGGAACCCGGAGGAGGAAAAGCTTAAAAGGGCGGACACAAAGGGAGATTTTATGGTCTCCTTCACCGGGAACCCCGACGTGGCGGGTGACACTGTATCTAGACGCAAGCCAGGTAGTGTGGCGGTAGGTTTTGCGCTTGAGACGCGTGACTTGATCAAGAACGCTGAGAAGAAGCTGATAGCGAAATCCTTTGATCTATTAGTCGCAAACGACGTAACTGAAGGGGAATCCGGTTTTGATGTACCGACGAATCGGGTGACAATTCTCTCGCCGGGAAGCGAGCCGGAAGAGCTTCCATTGATGCTCAAGCTAAGTGTCGCAGAGGTGATCCTTGATCGCATCTGTGACCGGTTGACTAACGAGCTATGAACATCAAGCGCTCTCAAAATGAGGAAGTTGCTCGGCTGCTTCGGCAGCGGCAAGAAATCAGCAGCCAAGATCTTTTCCTCGCTCGTTTAACGAGAGAGGAAGCTCTGCAGATCGTGTCCGCCTCCCGTGAACAACCACCCCCTTCAGATTCCTCGGATTCAGGAATTCTTCAGGACGTAGTGGTGGGGTCAAATCTACAGAGTCCCTCCAGTCCCGAGTCGACTACGTCCTACACAGAACTCCGGGATGACGCGTTGACTTGCACCAGGTGCGGCCTCGCTGAGAGTCGTAAGAATGTAGTGTTCTCAGCCGGCGTCGAAGATGCTTGCGTGATGGTTGTCGGCGAGGCCCCAGGTGCGAACGAAGATGATACCGGGCTCCCATTTGTCGGTGCAGCAGGAAAGTTCCTTGACTTACTGCTTGCGACGGTCGACCTGTCTCGAGAGCGGAACACATACATCTGCAATGTAATCAAGTGCCGGCCCCCGGGTAATCGAGATCCCATGCCCGACGAGATCAAATCGTGCTCACCTTTCCTGACGAGGCAAATCCAGCTAATTCAACCTGAAGCTCTGCTTGCTGTCGGATCCTTTGCGGCTCGACTTTTGACTGGGCGAGAGAAGACTGCGCTTGGTCGTATTCGGGGAGAAGTGCATAACTATCAGGGTGTTCCGTTGATTGCGACCTATCATCCTGCTGCTTTACTTAGGAACCCGAAGTGGACGTGTGCGTTCTGGGAAGACTTGCAACTTCTTCGCCAAGTACTGAACGGTGGCTGAGCTGCTCTTACGAAAGCTCGTATCTCAGGTAGGACATGATGGAAGCCGCACTTAATTTTCCTGAGCACTCTCCGGACCGGAGCCCTCCCTTCTCGATGGAAGCGGAGACCGCGGTACTTGGGGGGATGCTGATTGATGGGGAGGCAGTGACCAGGGCAGTCGAACATCTCGACGACTCAATGTTCTATCGAGAAGCCAACCGCCAGCTCTATCGCGTGATGCTGAGGCTCTTCGAGCGTGGTGGCGTTATAGACGTAATTACGGTGGCGGAGGAGCTTAAAAAGACCGGAGAGATCGAGGCTGCTGGAGGGTTTGACTACCTCTCTTTACTCGTGGACGCAGTACCGACGGCTGCGAATCTTGAATACCACGCCCAGATCGTGCGAGAGAAGGCCCTGCTTCGTCGACTCATCGAACAATCTTCCCAGATCATCCGTGATGTCTACGATCAGGGTGAGCGCGACGTCGACGAAATCTTGGATAAAGCTGAGGCCCGCATCTTCCAGGTCGCTGAGACTCACAAGCGTGAAGGGTTCGTCTGGATCAAGGAGATCCTCTGGCCCACGTTCGAGCACATTGAAGCACTCCAAGAATCTGAGTCCGGAATTACTGGCCTAACGACGGGTTTCCCGGACCTTGATAGGATGACCGCAGGGCTCCAAAAAGGTGATCTATGTGTGATCGCTGGGCGCCCCTCGATGGGGAAAACATCGTTGGTGCTCAATGTCGCAGCTAATGCCGCGATTTCGCACAATATTCCGGTGGCTATCTTCTCTCTCGAGATGTCGGCTCAGCAGCTGGTGCAGCGGATGCTGTGCTCAGAAGGTCGCGTCGACGCGCAAAAGCTTCGGCTTGGGCGTCTATCTCCATCAGAGCATGAGCGTCTCGCGAAGGCAGCGGGATACCTTAACACAGCTCCTCTCTGGATAGATGATCAACCGGGTGCCAACGTACTAGAGATCCGTGCCAAGGCGCGTCGCCTGCAATCAGAACTTCGCGTGGATGGCAAGGATCTCGGAATGCTCGTCATTGATTACATGCAGCTAATGAGTGGCACGCAACGTTCTGAGAGTCGGGTCCAGGAAGTGAGTCAAATCTCAAGAGGCTTAAAGGCACTCGCTCGTGAGCTTAATGTTCCGGTTGTGGCTCTCTCGCAGCTCTCCCGCGGACCTGAAGCGCGAACCGACAAGCGCCCGATGCTTTCAGATCTTAGGGATTCCGGTTCGATAGAGCAGGATGCCGATACCGTGATCTTTTTGTACCGTCCCGAATACTATGCTCCTCCGGAAAAGCGAGACGAGTTGAAGGGGAAGTCGGAGTTGATTATTGGGAAGCAGAGAAATGGTCCAACGGGCCTAGTGGAGCTGTACTTCCAGAAGGCGTATACACGGTTTGATTCGGTGTCCAGAACCTCAGGAGGAGCGCCGCCGGATCCTGAGAGGTCGACCTTTAGTCCGTGATCGGACCGGAGGAATCCGGGGAGTCGGCGATTCGAGTCGGGGTCGCGGTACCCGCAGCGGGATCAGGCCTCCGGATGGGAGGTACTCGTAAAGCGTTCGTGGAACTTGATGGCGAACCTCTCCTGATGCGTGCTTTGAGGCCGTTCCTTAATGATCATCGTGTGGCGACGGTCGTGGTGTCGCTTGCCCCTGAGGATGCCGATGAAGTACCTGGCTGGATAACAACGCTGGATGACCGGGTCACCGTAGTGAAAGGCGGGGCGACCCGCACTGAGTCGGTCAGGAATGCCGTGAGGGTGCTTCCTACAGATCTAGACATCATTGCCATCCACGACGCCGCCCGCCCGCTGGTGACGAGTGCTACAGTCCGAGAATGCATTGATGTGGCGAACACCGGTATATGTGCAGTGGCTGGTTGCCAGGTTATCGACACGATGAAGTTCGTTGACGAGGAGCTCCAGGTAGTGGAGACGCCGGACCGAAACTTCCTTTGGCATGCACACACGCCTCAGGTTTTTCCTGCCGATCTCCTTCGGCGAGCCTACGAGAGTGGGAAAGTTGGAACCGATGACGCTGCGCTCCTCGAGCCACTCGGTGTCCGTGTACAAATGGTTGACGACGGGGGTATGAACATCAAGGTGACTCATCCTGAGGATATGGTGATTGCGCGAGCAATTCTGCGTCTCCAAAGTGCGGATGTCTGAAGCACTCGTAAGGGTTGATCTCCACAGTGATCCCGAAGCAGATCTTGATCTGGCAGTAGCGCATGTCCAGGCAGAGGGTGTAATCGCGTATCCAACAGAGACGGTATATGGCTTTGGGTCTCTGCCGACAACAGCAGGGATTGCTCGCATCCATGCACTGAAACGTAGACGGTCTGAGAAGCTGCTGATCGTTCTTACTCCAACAGCTGAAGAGGTCATCGAATTGGTTTGGAATGATGAGGCGCATGCGCTTGCATCGGTCTTTTGGCCCGGAGCATTAACCCTAGTACTCGGTGACCCTCGGGGTATCTTCCCATCTGGAATTCGAAGCGAGGCTGAGAAAGTTGCAGTACGCGTGAGCTCTAATCCGATTGTTCACCGCATATTGAAGAAGTTGGGCGGCCCCCTCACTTCCACGAGCGTGAACTGTCCCGGTGAACCACCTGCGAGATCGGGTTCTGAGGTTGTTGAAGTGATTAGTCGTCTCAACGGGGACAACGTTGTGCTGATCGACACCGGTACGCTACCGGTTTCGGAGCCGTCCACGATCGTGGACTGCACGGTAAAGCCACCAGAGGTTCTTCGAGAGGGCAGGGTTCAGATCAAGAAGCTGAGCGAGGTGATACCAGAGCTACATGAACAAGCCATCTAAGGCCGATAACTCCTTCCGGCTACTATTTGTGTGCACTGGTAACACGTGTCGGAGCCCAATGGCTGAGGTTATTGCCCGGAGTGAGATCAAGGAGCGCGGTTGGGACGGCTTCGAGGTGCGCTCAGCCGGTATCGGTGCCTTCGATGGGGATATCGCTTCAGGTGGCGCACTAAGAGCCGTAGTGGAGCACAACCTCGACCTCTCGGGACATCGTGCCACGTTGCTGACTCGAGAGGTCGCGAACTGGGCAGACTTGATCCTAGTTATGTCTGCTACGCACTTCATGAGTGTCACAGAGCTTGGAGCCGGTGAAGTATCGTCACTCATGACTTCATTCGCAGATGGCCGGGAAGGTGGAGTAATGTTGGAGTCCGTCCCCGATCCGGCTGGAGGAACAGAAGAGGAATACTCGGAGACGTTTGAGTTGATTAGAGACCTAGTCGAAAAGGTTCTGCAGCGGATCGGTCCTTTGGGATGCAGATGAATTTCACGGCAAAGACGCGGCTGCTAACGCTTCTCGGTGACCCGGTCTTACACTCTAGATCGCCCGATATTCAGAATAGGGCGTTTGAAGCTGCGGGAGTCGATGGCGTCTATGTCGCGTTGCAATGTAAGGAAGAAGACCTAGCAGGCTTCATGCTTGGCCTCGCTCGTTGTGGAGGTGGGGGAAACATTACCCTGCCTCATAAGGAGAAGGCCGCAGCGATCGTCGAAGTTGCGAGTAAGGCAGTCCTTCGGACGGGAGCTTGCAACACTTTCTGGGGTGATGAAGAAGGTCGAATCCATGGAGATAACACTGATGTAGATGGCTTTAGAAGTGCGTTAAGCTCCTTCATTGGTGAGGTGTCCTCTGGAATCCGAGTGCTCCTCTTAGGTGGTGGTGGAGCGGCGAGAGCGGCTCTTTTAGGTCTAATCGAAGAAGGAGTAGATGAGGTCGTGATTTTCAATCGTACGCCCGAGCGGGCTAGGGCGATGTCACGGCGCATTAGCGGACAGAGGACGCGAGTTATCCGGGCCCTGGATGATCTTAAGGGCGAAGGTTTCGACCTTGTAGTGAACGCTACTAGTCTAGGGCTTGAGGAAAACGATCCCGCATCGTTTGACTTCGAGCTTATGAGTCGTGTTGGGGCGGCGATGGATCTCGTATATGGGAGTCGTGTTACACCTTTTGTTAGGGCAGCGGAAGCGATGGGTATTCGGGCCACTGACGGGGCCGAAATGCTGGTTCAGCAAGGGGCTGCTTCGTTCGAGAGATGGTGGGGGATGCCCGCCCCGGTTGAAGCTATGCGTGCTGCGATGGAAAAGAGTCTAGGCGATTGAATTTCGTCATCTTAGTCTAGCCGATATCGTGACATGGGCCAGGGCACTCCTCTGTGCCCCCTTTCCCTATACCGCAGGCGTTATCTTCCTGCTCTGATTGATTCCTCTTTCCAGGGTGAGGAGCTTATACGCCATGCCAATCCGCGTTGCCATTAACGGATTCGGACGGATCGGACGTAACGTGCTGCGCAGTGCGAAGCAGGCTGGCCGTACTGACATAGACTTCGTCGCGGTCAACGACCTAACGGATGCAGAGACGCTCGTCCATCTGCTGAAGTATGATTCAGTTCACGGGCGATATACGGGGGCGGTTGAGGTTTCAGGGGATAGTCTGGTTTTGGATGGAGACAAGATCCGTGTGCTAAGCGAACGGGATCCCGCCGCACTGCCATGGTCCGAGCTTGGAATCGACATCGTAATCGAGTCGACGGGGATGTTTCGTGATCGTGAGGGTGCTGCGAATCACCTTGCAGCTGGTGCGCGTAAGGTGATCATCTCTGCCCCTGGTAAAAACGAAGATTTCACGGTGGTGCTGGGGGTTAATCAGGACGCCTACGATCCCGACGCTCACGATGTGATATCTAACGCGAGCTGCACGACGAACTGCCTCGCACCGGTGGTCAAGATTCTGGCAGAGACCGTCGGATTCCGACGCGGATTAATGACTACGATTCACGCGTATACGAATGATCAGAGCATCCTCGATATGCCGCACGCGGATCTTAGGAGAGCTCGTGCAGCTGCACTCTCAATGATCCCGACGACCACGGGAGCAGCAAAAGCGACAGGTCTTGTGCTTCCTGAGGTTTCAGGACACATCGACGGCATGTCGATCCGAGTTCCGACTGCGGATGTGTCGCTCGTAGACCTTGTAGCTGAAGTGGACCAGAACACGACGGAGGACGAGGTAAACGCAGCCTTCCGAGAAGCTGCTTCTGGGTCGCTCAAGGGTATCTTGAGTGTATCTGATGAGCCGCTTGTGTCCATCGACTACACCGGAAACCCACACAGTTCGGTAGTTGACTCCCTCTCGACTGCAGTTATGGATGGTCGCATGGTCAAGGTACTGGCTTGGTATGACAATGAGTGGGGCTACTCAAATCGTATCGTTGACCTCGTGAGTTTCGTGGGGGAGCGACTTCCCATCTCAATAAGGGACTGACGGAGTCCATGTGCGGCAAGAAGACGCTCCAGGACTTCGAACACCGACAGCTCGCCGGTCGGACGGTGCTACTACGAGCGGATTTCAATGTGGCTATGCAGGATGGCGAGATTACGGATGACCATCGCCTCGTCGCATCGCTTCCGACTCTCCGTCTCCTCCGTGAGGCGGGTGCCCGTGTAGTCCTCCTTTCTCACTTAGGGCGTCCGAATGGGCGTCCAAGTCGCTTGTACTCCCTGGAGCCGGTTGCCGAACGCCTTGCGGAGCTTCTGTTCTCGGACATCGAGTTCAGGGCGGATCCACTAGGAAAGGGGCAGCCCCTGTCTGCAGATCTCGTGATGCTTGAAAACACACGCTTCTTGTCTGGCGAAATGGAGAACGCCCCTGATCTAGCTGAATCTTGGGCGGAACTTGGGGATCTGTTCGTGAATGACGCTTTCGGGGCTGCACACCGGGCCCATGCTTCGACAGCAGGTTTAGCGTCTGCTATTAGAGCGAGGGGTGGTGAAGCCGTGGCAGGCTTACTTATGGCCCAAGAGCTTCACATTCTCGGAAAGGCGATGAACGATCCTAAGCACCCGTTTGTGGGGATCCTTGGTGGAGCGAAGATATCTGGGAAGATCGACGTGATCTCCTCCTTACTTAAGCGTGTGGACCGATTGCTGATTGGTGGTGCTATGGCAAACACATTTTTCCGGGCAATGGGGTTGTCGACCGGAGCATCTCTTGTGGAAAACGATTGCGTTCCAGTGGCCAAAGACCTCCTCACTGAGAGCGGGGAAAAGTTGCTGTTGCCTGTCGATTGTGTGGTGGCCGAAGATCTTCGAGAGGGTGCGCCCCATCGAGTTGTAGCGTGTACGGAGGTGAAGGAGACCGACAGGATCTTAGATATTGGACCGGAGACAGCTGCTGCTTTTAGAGCAGTGACTTATAGTGCTGGGACGATCTTGTGGAACGGACCTATGGGGGTTTTTGAGACCCCACCCTTTGGTGCCGGGACTATCGATCTTGCCCATTCCGTGGCGGATGTCTGTGACAGGGGCGCTCTGGCTCTGGTTGGGGGTGGAGATTCTGCAATGGCGGCTGACCTCGCAGGGGTTACTGACCGACTCACTCATGTCTCCACCGGTGGGGGTGCCTTGTTGGCTTTCTCGGCCGGAAACCCACTACCTGGTGTCTACTCCTTGAGTGATAAGGAATAAACGTGGCGGTCATCGCAGGAAACTGGAAAATGCACATGGCTCCGGAAGAGGCTCGCGCCTTTTTTAGTGCTTTCCAGGTTGATCCCGTGATGGCCGATCACGAGATCGTGATTTTCCCTCCATCTGTGTCCCTTTTCACTGCTTGTGAATGCGAGTACAGGGATCCACGAGTCCAACTTGGTATACAGAACCTTCACTGGGAGGATCGGGGTGCGTTCACGGGGGAGATTTCTGCTTCAATGGCGGTTCGCGCTGGTGCCAACTACGCACTCCTGGGACACTCCGAAAGGCGGCACGTATTCGGTGAGACAGATGAACAAGTAGCGCTCAAGGTTGCATCGGCCTTGCGGCACGATCTTATACCAGTAGTGTGTGTCGGTGAAACGCTTGAAGAGCGTGAAGCGGGCCGGGTGGATGAGGTGATCTTACGCCAGCTTGACTCGGCGTTAGTCTCGATTGTTGACCCTGAAACCCGTTTCTTAATCGCGTACGAGCCGGTCTGGGCGATTGGTACCGGAAAGACAGCGACCCCCCTGGATGCGGCGGCAGCCCACGGGACGCTTAGAGGGCGCCTAGAGCAGGCCATGGGTGCGGCAACTGCAGCTCGGACGGAGATTCTTTACGGAGGCTCAGTCCAACCAAGCAACGCGGCAATACTTCTTGCAGCGCGTGATGTAGATGGAGTCCTAGTCGGTGGTGCCAGTATTAACCCTGAATCGTTCACCGAGATTGCCCGTGCGAGTGGCTGAAGGTGCCGTTGACACCTTTCGATTGCTCTCCGACGTTTAGCGTCTCACCCCGGCGGGGAATACAAGGAAGATGTACACATTCTTTCTAGCCGTCTTAGTACTAGACGGTATATTTATGTCGGTCGTAATCCTGCTTCAGTCTGGAAAAGGTGGTGGCCTAGCCGCGGTCGGTGGCGGCGCCGCGATGACCGAAGGGATCCTCGGAGGGCGACAAGCGTCCACGATGCTGACCAGAGCTACATGGATTTCAGGCACGATATTCTTGGTCATGGCGCTTGTACTATCGGTGATGTCGTCACGTGCCAGGCAGCCCGAGTCAGTGATCCAGGTTGAGGCGCCTGCGGTGGCGCCTGCTCCTGTATCAGTGGTTCCGGGTCTCGGCGAGGAGCCCACAGAAGGTGATACAACAGGTACAACCGAAGACCCGGAAAATTAGGGTAACTAGGGAACGCTCGGTGGTATCCGGAGGCCCTGACGGCCTCCCTCATGGGGTCTGCAGCTCTATCTTTGCTACCCATGTCTGACTCTCTAATTGCTGGACTTGACCGAACCCAGCTCCTTGTACTTTACCATTCCCTGGTGGTGACGCGAGCTGCTGAGGAACGGCTAGAGATGTTGCACAAGCAAGGCCATGTGACCGGCGAGGTCTACAGCTCGCTCGGACAAGAAGCCGGTGCAGTAGGAGCTGCTTTCGCGCTCGATCGTCGCACGGATGGGACAGGTGATTTCCTTGCACCGACCGTACGAGCTGCCGGTGCCCTCTTCCTATTCGGAGGGGAATTAGTGGACTTCTTTCGCCAGTACATGGCAAGGGCGACGGGTCCGACCGGTGGTAAGGAGGCGAGCGTTCACTGGGTTGACTTCCAGAAAGGAATCGTTGGTCCGGTTTCACCGCTTGGAACCATGTTAGAGGTCATGGCTGGAATCACTCTGTCTTTCAAGGTTCGGGGTGAGCCTCGGGTCGGTATCGTCTTCTACGGTGACGCTGCGTCGTCAACCGGTGCCTGGCACGAAGGCCTGAACTTCTCCGCGGTGCAGCGTTGCCCATTAATTCTGATGGTCGAGGCTAATCAGTGGATGTTCTCGACAGCCACAACCATGAATACCCGGGTCCAGAGCTTTACTGATAAAGCAGCTGGATATGGTATCGGTTCAGAGTCTGTGGATGGGACCGATATCGTGGCCGTGTATGAAGCGGTCAGCCGCGCAGCTAAGCGGGCTAGAGCAGGAGAAGGTACCCAGATGGTAGAACTGAGCTATTACAGACGTCTTGGCTATGTCCAGCACGATCCCCAGGAGTCTGTCGATCCCGATGAGCTTGCCATGTGGGAGGGACGTGATCCCATTACTTTGTTCGAGCGCAGGGTCTTGGAGGAGGGTTGGGCGGAAGAACCCGAGCTTGAGGAGATCCGTGGACGCGCAGAAGAGGATTGTAGGTTGGCGGCAGAGCAGGCGGTTGGCGAACCGGTTCCCCATGGTCCGGAGGCCGTGGAAGGTATCTACACCGATACTGTAACGCCGCACCCGTGGACGCGGACGGACGAGCCTGATAAAAGGGCTACCAGTGAGTTGAAGACATGAACCGTCCCGCTCCCGAGCATCTACAGAAGACAGCACGCGGGGAGCCCGTCACCCTGCTGGAGGCAATCAGCGAAGGGTTGTTTGAGGAAATGGTTCAGGACGACAGGGTATTCTTGATGGGCGAGGATATCGGCGTCTACGGCGGCGCATTCAAGGTTACTCGTGGTTTTCTCGATTATTTCGGAGACCTGCGCGTGATAGACACTCCCATCGCAGAGGGGGGGTTCACTGGAGCTGCAGCCGGAGCTGCCCACATGGGTTTGCGACCGGTCGTCGAGATGCAGTTCATGGATTTCATTTCGCCAGCATACGACGTACTCACGAACTATATTGCCACCTCCCTCTACAGGGGTGCTGGCCCTATGCCGATCGTGGTACGTGGGCCCGTGGGAGGGGGGAACAGGGGAGGGCCTTTCCATTCGCAAAATGTAGAGATGGCCTTTTTCCACACCCCGGGGTTCAAAATTGTCTACCCTAGTACGGCCTATGATGCCAAGGGACTTATGAAAGCGGCGATTCGAGATGACAACCCGGTCATCTTTGAGGAACATAAAGTGCTATACCGGGCTCCTGCTCTCAGGGAAGTGCTGCCCGAAGAAGACTATGTTGTGCCGCTCGGCGAAGCTCGCACCGTCAGAGAGGGCTCGGACCTAACCCTTGTCACGTATGGTGCGATGGTCCACAAGTCTGTCGAAGCAGCAGTGCAGCTTGAGGAACAGGATGGAGTAGGAGTAGAGATCATAGACCTGAGAACGCTCTTGCCCCTTGATGAGGATGCGATTGTGGAGAGTATGAAGCGTACTGGAAGAGTTCTTATCGTTCACGAGGATACGCGCACAGGGGGGATAGCGGGTGAGATAGCGATCCGCTTGAACGAGAGAGCATTTGAGTGGCTAGATGCGCCGATTCTCAGGGTTACCGCAATTGATTCTCCTGTCCCGTATGCGGGCTCTCTGGAGGACTATTTTCTCCCACAAGTCGAGGATATCGTTACGGCTGGGAGGTATCTTGCTGCGTACTAAGCATGCCGCGAGGTTTCGCATACACCCTCCAAAGCGGAGTGACCTAGCGTGGCTCGCATAGAAGTTCCTATGCCTCAGATGGGCGAGTCGATCGCCGAGGGGACTGTCTCCAAGTGGCTGAAGCAGGTCGGTGATCCAGTCGAGCGTGACGAGCCCATCTTGGAGATTTCTACTGACAAAGTGGATGCGGAGATCCCAGCACCCTCTGCAGGCACACTAGTTGAGGTAATGGTTGGGGAAGGAGAGACTGTCGAGGTCGGTACTGTTGTGGCCCTGATAGATCCGGAAGGGATAGCATTAGTCGAGGCGACACCTGAAGAAACCGTGAAAGCTGATCTTCCTACCGGACTTGAAGGAATACAGGAGTCACCTGCTCTGGTAAAACCATCTGTGGCAGTAACTCAGACTGCGGCTGTCAGCCAGAGCGCAGAGGAGCGGTTACGGATGCGCTCCACTCCGGTGGTGCGCAAGATTGCTACGGAACACGGGATTGATGTAGCGAACATCATAGGCAGCGGCCATGCGGGAAGGGTTACGAAGCAGGACATCATGGCATTCATCGAATCTTCTGGTACCACACGGATGGACGCACCTGTAACTCCCACATCACAGGATCTAAAGGGTGTGGCAATTCAGTCGGAGCAGTCAGATTTTTGGGCCTCTTTCTACAAAGAGGCCCGACATCCGGAATATCCGGTGCGGCCAGCCGATCGGGTCGAGGGTATGGACAAGATCCGGCGGCTCACTGCCGAGCACATGGTGGTCGCCAAGCGCGTTGCCCCTCATGTGCACTCGTTTATCGAGATCGATTTTTCAGTAATCGATCGAATACGAACCGCAAGTCGCAGCCGCTGGGAGGCACAGAACGCTCGAGTGAGCTATACCGCTTTCGTGGCGTGGGTTGTGTCGCGCGTACTCCGGGATTTCCCCATGGTGAACTCAGCCGTATCGGGGAACAATGTCATCTACAGAGGGAATGTGAATCTAGGGATGGCAGTAGATCTGGATCCGGGCCTAATCGTCCCTGTCATCCATGATGCAGATCATCTTGGACTTGTTGGTATCGGGAATAAGATCGTAGACCTCGCGGCACGTGCGAGGGGACGCAAACTCATTCCGGATGAGATCCAGGGAGCCACCTTTACGATAACGAACCCTGGTGTTCTGGGGACGATGGTCGGGCTACCGGTGATCCCTAAGGGAACCTCCGCAATCCTAGGGATAGGGTCTATCGAGAAGCGCGTGGTTGCGGTGACCGACCAGCAGACTGAGGCTGACGTCATAGCCATCCGTAAGCGCTCACTCTTCTCTCTTGGCTACGATCATCGGATCGTGGATGGAGCGGATGCCGCCAGATTCCTGTCGGCTCTTAAGGAGATGCTGGAGAGCTTCCCCGAAGACGCATGAACTCCGCGCCTAGGTCAATTGCTGTTCGTGAACTGGGCGTCATGGAGTATTCGGAGGCGTTAGAACTGCAGGCCTGCCTCGTCCAAGAGAGGCGAGAAGCGACTATACCCGACACGATCTTGCTTCTGGAGCACCCGCACGTCATTACACTCGGCTCGAGTTCTGATCTCACGCATGTACTAATCGGTAAGAAAGAACTTGAGAAGAGGGGCATTAAGCTTTTCAAGGTTGGCCGGGGAGGTGACGTGACCTATCACGGTCCGGGCCAGCTAGTCGTTTATCCTATTATCGATCTCAAACCAGACAGAAAAGACCTGCATCGGTATCTACGGGACTTGGAGAGTGTGCTGATTCAGGTTGCATGTTCGTTCGGCGTTCAGGCGAATCGGGATCCAAGCGGAACGGGCGTCTTCACAGAGCTGGGCAAGCTCGGAGCTATCGGGGTTCGGATCTCCTCTGGTTGGATTACGTCTCACGGTGTTGCCCTCAACGTTTCCACTCAGCTTGATTTCTTCGAGACCATTGTCCCATGCGGGATCCGAGATCGTGGGGTGAGCTCGCTTGAGCGGGAGCTGCAGTGTGCGGTGCCTATGACTCAGGTCAAGAAGTGCATAGTAGAGAGCTTCGAGCAGGTGTTTACTTGCTAAATTCGTGTAGTTTAGACAACAAAAAACTCTGTACTTCTCATGCTCACTATGCCGGGTGTACCGAACAAAAAATAGCGAATCTCAGATTCTAGAATGCCCGTCAATAGGGAGTTTATGTTCGATAATTCATTTGTTTACACCTAAACCCGAATAGACGTCGAAAAAACACTTGACGGTCGGCTTAAGTGGTTGTTTGTCAATGAGTTATATCGTCATCAAGAAAAACACAGTTGTTTATTTATAGAATCCTTGCGTCCTCCCGTGAGAGCCGGTAACTATCGTGTGCGTTTCAGATGCGGCTCATTGAAGACGATGGCGTTGGTCATCCCTCTGATGAATCTGAAAGGTGAGTTGCCGGGTGCGACGGCGCAGCGGTGATACGGGCGAGTCGGAACTTGGAAAGCCGATAAGTCAGATGGGGGAGGTCGCTGGCCCCTATCGAAAGCCCTAAAGAGCTCTGGGGCGCTCCCGGTCGCAGACCGTGCGACAACACGGGGGTTTGAGGGAGAGAGGCCTAGCCGCCCACACGAGGGCGGATCCAAGCAAAGGCCAGGATTCCACCAGCGCGGTTAGGGAAGCGGAGGTCGCAGCGTGAAGCGGCAATCCGGATTCCTCGAGAAGAAGCGGCCCGGCCGTAGCTTGCTACGGTTCGGGCCGCTTCGCGTGTGTGTATGGAATTCTGCGCCGGAACCTGTATCACGCTTGGCGAGCAGGGTTCCAGGGTGCACCCTCCAAACAACCGAGTTCAACCTTTACCGAAACGCGTCCCTGGCCCCTCGAACTCTAGGTAGTCCAGGTACATGCCCTTGTCGCGCAGTCCGTTAAGCCATTCATGGAAGCCTGATTCAATGAGTCCACGTGACTCAGTCCTATCCTTTGCGGCTTTAGTGGCTAGGTAATTCGCGTACTCGTTCTCGGGGTGGCCATCATGGCCGCGAACCCACTTGGGACGAACATCATGGTCCTGGAGTTCATGATCGAGTTCCTTCCAGAGCTCGAGATTGAGAATCGAACCACCCTTTCTCTTCCAGTTGTTCGTCTTCCAGTTGGGTAACCATTGCCTTATCCCGTCAACGAGATACCTACTGTCGGAGACGAAATAGACCGTGCACTTCCGGTTCAGCATGCGTAGCCCTTCGATTGCGCTACGCAGTGCCATCCGATTGTTCGTAGTGTCCAACTCGGAGATCCAATAGTCCCTACGCTGCCACTCCCCATCTTGCCAGGCCTCCATAAGGCCTGCTGCGCCGCCCGGGTTTGCTCTGGTCTGGAACTGGTTGCCCAGGCAGGATTCGTCAGCGTGGATAAAGATCGTATCAGGGCTCATACTTACTCTCGATGGGATGTCGACTGCTCAACGTAACTACGGTGTAAGCCACTTGGGAGAGCACTGCATAGCTTGGTTGATTCGACATGGGCCGTCGCTAGCTTTCCCGGAACAACGGCACAGGCAAACAAGAGAGGGTTTTCTGCTACGCACTGCATATCTGCTTCTGGAAGATGGACGTCGGTTCGACGGCGACCTGCTTGGTGCCGAAGCACTTGCCCTCGGCGAGGTGGTATTCAACACCTGTATGAGCGGGTACCAGGAGGTCCTGACCGACCCATCGTACACGGGCCAACTCGTGACGATGACCTACCCTCTAATCGGAAACTATGGCGTCAACGCAGAGGACCGGGAGTCACCGGTGCCTCAAGTTGCTGGCTTCATCGTCCGTGAAGCGTCCCGCGTCCACTCTTCTTGGAGATCGGAGGAAGGACTGGATGAGTATCTTGGTCGTCACGGTATACCGGGTATCTCCGATCTGGATACCAGAGCGCTCACTCGCCATCTAAGATCTGAGGGTGCCATGCGGGGCGCGATCGCCCCAGCTGATATGCCAGCAGAGGAGGTACTGGGCAGAGTCCAAAACCACCCCCACATGGAGGGGCTCGACTTAGCAACCGGCGTCTCGACTGTCGAGCCCTATGAGGTCGCCGCAGTCGGGGACGAGCGGTTCCACGTACTCGCCTATGACTTCGGTGTAAAGGCTCATTCTCTAAAGCTTCTTTCTGAGCGTGGTTGCCGTGTGACAGTGATACCCGCCGATACCCCTGTAGAGGAGATCCTCTCGGATCCTCCGGACGGACTATTTGTGTCGAACGGCCCAGGGGATCCAGCGGCAGTAGAGAGGGCGGAGGCGGCGATTCTGGGACTCGCTGAGGCAGACGTCCCGGTTTTCGGTATATGCTTAGGTCATCAACTCATCTGTCGTGCGTTTGGGGCAAGGACCTTCAAACTCCCGTTCGGGCATCATGGTGGGAACCACCCAGTCAAGTTCCTTGAACGGCAAACAGTCGAGATCACCTCTCAGAACCACGGCTTCGCAGTCCGGAGTGGGGTAGGGGATGAAATACCTGGTGCACCGGGCCTTAGGCTCACCCATGTTAACCTCTACGACGGAACGGTCGAGGGAGTGGAGCATCGGATCTTCCCAGTGCTCTCGGTCCAGTATCACCCGGAGGCTGCTCCCGGCCCCCACGACAGTCGTTACCTTTTCGATACCTTTATCGGCTTGATGGAGGAGCGGAGAGGCAGTTAAGTCCGTCTGTCACAACGACTCTCATCACCTTGCGGCCTCGATTTGGCCTTGTTACCGTCCCTGCCCCCTAGGCGAGAAGCCAAGGATTGACGACCCTAGAGAGACCCTCCGGTGGAGACGCGATGACTAAAGCGGACCTGGTCGAGCAGGTGACCGAAGCGATCGGTCCCGGTATCACCAAGAAGGACTCTGCGCTCGTCGTGGACGGGTTCCTCAATGCGGTGAAGCTGGCTCTCAGCAAGGGAGATAACATCGAGATCCGGGGTTTTGGCACCTTCAAGGTGCGTAAACGAAAGACACGGATGGCTCGAAACCCCCGCACGGGTGACCCGGTTGAGGTGCCGTCTCGTTCGGTGCCCGTCTTCAAACCTTCAAAGCATCTGCGTGCTAGTGTCGCACGACTAGACGAACTGGCAGACTGAAAGGACCCACTGTCGGAGTCGGAGCGGACACAAGGAGAGCTTTAACGTTTCTTCTCTCCCATGCATCTGAAGTTCGGTGAGTGATGATGAATGGTCAGAAGTGATTCTTTCCGACGAGGAGCTCGTAGAGAGGGGTAAGACCGGCGATGACTCAGCCCTAGGCATTTTGGTCAATCGGCACCATGGAGCGGTATATCGAGTGGCGCTCTCGATATTGAGTGACGAAAGCGCCGCTCAGGATGTGGCTCAGGATGCTTTTATCAAAGGGTTCCAGGCGATGGTGGGGTTTCGGGGAGAAGCGTCGTTTCGGACGTGGATCCTCACTATCGCGGCCAACGAAGCGCGAGGTGTGATAAGACGAATCGGACGGCGAAAGGAGACAGCCATAGACCTGGCAGCGCCGGTGCAGTCGGAGGACAAAGGACCAGATGAGACAGCGGTGATCGCGTCGGAGGCGGCCCGTGCAAGGAGGATGATGGAGCAGTTACCTGAAAAGCAGAGGCTCTCTGTAGTTTTTCGGATAGATGAGGGGCTGAGCTTTAAAGAAGTGGGAGAAATGATAGGATCCAGTGAAGGCGCTGCGAGAGTGAATTACTTTCATGGGATTCGACGTCTCAGGGAGTTGATGGAATGAACAGAACAACGTGCGAGTGGACTCGGGAGCTTATACCGGACCACGCGGCGGGTAGGCTTGCTGACGACGAAATAGCATTGGCCGACCTTCACTTTGAAGATTGTGATGAGTGCCGTGACGAACTTGATCTCGCGTATCTCGTATTCTCTAGTCGCGCGGTGGAACCGGAAGATTTGGCGGACAAGATTAAGGCAGTGGTGCGCAGTCCCACGATTAACAATCGTCGCAAGTGGTGGGGACTTACGGCGGCCGCTGTGGCTTCATTGGCTATTGGATTCAATGTGATCTTGGACCGCTCTGGGCTACCCGATGTGCCGTTGGTGGAGTCTGGGTTCGAACTTGAGAGCGAGAATCTGTGGTTAACTGACGACGGTCTTATCGCCGGTGCACCGATGCTGGAAGGACTATCGGATGAGGCGTTGGCTCAACTTTTAGATGAACTTATGGTAGGTACGTCTGGAGGTGCTGCGTGACGTTTACACAAAGAACTAAACTGATGCTGTTGGCTGGGTTCGCGCTCTCCCTCATGACCGTGACGCCGCTTGAGGGGCAGCGCGGACGACGCGGTGGTAGAAGAGGACTGCCACCGCCTGAGCGGGCAGGACTTCAGCAGCGAGTGCGTGTCCGTATGGATGAGATGATTCGAGAGCGCCTGGACTTGACTGAGAAGGAATGGGAGGAGATCGGTGACGAGGCCCGCGGTTTCGAACAGGAGCGGGGTGCTCTTATGCGTCAAGAGCAAGCACTCCGGCTC
>Ga0310122_10000833_pt1 | contig 19619 bp, 16 predicted proteins | sample CB6_Bottom_1051__FD_203503 | JGI IMG/M metagenome (GOLD analysis project Ga0310122, IMG submission 203503) | Marine microbial communities from Western Arctic Ocean, Canada - CB6_Bottom_1051 | ecosystem: Environmental > Aquatic > Marine > Oceanic | place: Canada: Western Arctic Ocean | collected...
AGAAGCGCGGGGCGAGTGACCGACGACCGGCTCCGACGAAGGCAAATCCTCCAAGGACATTTCCATGCACAGATTAACTGCCCCAACTAACCCTAACACCGCGCCCACTAAAACTGGGGAAGTTCAAAGTGATCGGTATGTCGTGGGCGATTCTCGACTACGACGACGAGAAGTCCGAGCGTTACGGCGGGTTCTGGAACCTCTCGCACAGGACGACGATGTATGGCGACGCGTCGGATCTGGTGGCGTTCCGTCTGATGCCGATCGAAAAAAGTCTCCGCAAGCCCGTCGAGGCCGATTGGGCTTTCCAGGTGGTTAGCCGGAAGGATCGCGTCGTGGCGTTTCGCGATCGTTCGTACGGAAACATCACCTCGTGGCGCTGGGCTTTCGGCGATGGCAAGACCTCCAGCGAGCGCCATCCAGTTCATCGTTACGAAAAGGCCGGCGAATTCATCGTGACGCTCAAAGTCGAGGGACCGGAAGGCAAGGCCCGCCGCACCAAGGTCTGGGATGTGACATTGCCATGAACCAAAGCTTCCTCAAGGCGATATCGCTGGGATTATTCCTGTTCAGCGCATCGATTCCGCACGCGGTGGCGGAAGAGGCGACGGTTGTCAATGTGTTTATTCTGGCCGGCCAATCGAACATGGCCGGAGCCGATTCCGAAGTGGCGGAGCCTCCCGGATTTCTGCAAACCGTAGCCGATCGCGGCACGCAATTCACGACGGCTCCGCTTCCGGATGGCAAGAAGTCGAAGCAGTACGTGCAGTGGGGAGAGATCCGAGGCCACCAGGCAAAGAATAAGCTCGTGGATGGCCCGGAAGTTGGTTTCGCACGGTCGCTGTACACGGCTGGATGGCGGGACGTAGTCATCATCAAGGTGCATGCCAACTTCGGCCGCGACGTTCAATCCTGGCCCTGGGCTGAGAAGGGCTCGCTCTTCAATGCCTGGACGAAGTTCGTCGATGCCCGGCTTGCCGAGCTGGAGGCTCGGGGACACTCGATTCGCGTTTGCGGTTTCCTCTGGCACCAGGGGATCGACGACGCCATCCACGGCAAGCTCGCCAGCCACTACGAACGCAATCTCAATGGCCTGATCGACGTATTGCGAAAACGGTATGCGACCGAACAAACACCGTTCGTGCTGGCCCGCAGCGTAAACTCTCGGATCGCTCAGCCTGACCCCGATCCTGGAAACAACTCGCCGATGGCCGTCGTCCGCCGAGCCCAGATGAAAATTGGGGAGTCGGTTTCCCGCGCGGCGTGGATCGATGTGGATGATCTGCCCAACGTCAATACCCATCACTTCAGTGCCGCCAGCCAGCTCGTGATTGGCCGGCGCTTCGGTGATGCGTTCCTGAAGTTACAAAAGAAAGCAGTTGCCCCATAACGCGATTGTGCGAGTCAATGATGCGACGGGCAGACAAAAGCCGCGTCACCGTCATGGCTCACTCGAAACTGCGAATTAACGAACCGTACTGACCAAATTCATGAAAAAACTGCTCAGCAGTGCGCCGCCTGCTGGCGAGTTGCGGCTCGTTGAAGTTAATACGCATAATGTTGAGGAGAGAACGTTGAACCAGACTGCTGACATCACTCGTCGAGACTGGCTGGCAGGCGCGGCGGCAACAGCCGTGTGCGGTGGCTTGCCCTGGCCCGCAACCGCAAACGCCGAGAAACCAACGCAACCAAAGTGGGTCGCGGCCGTTATAACGGCCTACGAAAAAGGCCTCCATGCGGACGTACTGATCGGCAAGATCCTCGAAGGCTGGGAGCAGGATTGTGGCCCAGGGCCGGCTCTGAAGCTCGCATCGATGTATGTCGAACAGTTCACCGACAAGGACATGGCCTGTTCGATGGCACAGAAGTACGGCGTGCCGGTTTTCGACACGATTGAAAAGGCGGTGACCGTTGGCAGCAATTGCATTCCGGTGGATGGCGTGATCAGCATCGGCGAGCACGGTACCTATCCGTCGAACAACAAAGGACAGGTTCTGCATCCCCGACGCCGCTTTTTCGAGGCGATCACGGACACGTTCAAAAAGTACGACAAAGTTGTGCCGGTCTTCAATGACAAACACCTGGGACCCGTCTGGTCCGACGCCAAATGGATGTATGACCGAGCACGCGAGATGAAAGTTCCGTTCATGGCCGGTTCGTCAATGACGGTCGGCTATCGCGAACCGGAGATTTCAGTCCCGCTCGGCTGCGAGATCGAAGCGGCCGTGGGCATTGGGTACTCGGGTCTCGACGTTTACGGCAGTCACGCCTTGGAGTTTTTTCAATGCCACGTCGAACGGCGGCGGGGCGCGGAGTTCGGAGTCAAGTGGGTGCAATGTCTGCAGGGCAAAGCGATGTGGAAAGTCCTCGACGACGGTGTCATTTCAAAAGACGCGTTCGAAGCCGCCTTGGACCAGGTTCCGCACGAAGAGGGTGATGTGCGTCAAAGCGACCAGTCGACGTTGTTCCTGTTTCAGTATTCCGATGGGCTGCTAGGAGCGGTCTTCATGCTGCCGAGAATTGCTGGCGGAACGTCCGTCGCCTTGAAGCTCAAAGGCCAACGCCGTGTGCTGGCGACTCGATTTGACGAACGAACGGAACCTCACTATCCGCACTTTGCCTGGCTGCTGAAGGGGATCGAGCGGATGATTCACACGGGCCGCGTGAGCTATCCCGTCGAACGCACTCTGCTGACCAGCGGCATTTTGGACCGAGCGCTCACGTCCCGAGTCTGGAAGCAGGAGAAGCTGATGACTCCCGAACTGGCGATTCGCTACAGGCCCATCGACTATCCGCACGCGCCGCAGCCCGCCCTGGACTTTGACCCGTCTCAAACGTGAGCAACAAAGATCAAGAGGAGAGACAGCTCCGACGACATGGTCGTCGATGAAGAGCTGCTTGTTGTGAATGATCAGCGCATCGCCGAGAATGTCGTCGTCCAGATCCTTGAACATACCGGGTGGGGCCTGGCGACTTTGAGTGTGAATGGGAAAGGGGAACAAGCCGACGACGAGCAAGAAGGTGACCCGCAATAGAACTGTCATTGGTAAGGCTCCCCAATGAAGACGGTCTGGCTTTGGGACCGTGGGCGAGGTCACTCAGTGAATTGAATCGCGTTATAATCAGCGTCACGCAGTACGAAACGTAGCTGTACGTCCTGCCCGCATTGCGATGTTAGCGGCCGCGATATGATACACCAATCCACACCAGAACAACCCATGGCACCCAAGGAAAGTGACCTCATGATGACTTCTGTAAGAGCAAGATCCGACAGTCTCTTCACGCGTCGCGTCTCCCCGCGCAGGCCCGAGAACAGGTCGCTTTTCCTGATGGCGTGCCTGACGCTTGCACCGCTGATCTGTGCGAACACGGTGTGCGGCCAGGAAGCAGCCGTGGGGCTGGTGGCCACTGTCACCCGTCCCGTGCATCCCGTATTGATTCGCAACGAACATTGCCCGCTGATGCGTGTTGTCGTCGAGGTTGAAAAAGGTGTTGAGGTGCGGGCGAGTTCCGTGGTTTTCAAACTCGACGGCACCGACGACCTCGGCGATCTCGAATCGCTGACACTCTTCGACACCGGTGACAAGGAAGCGTTTTCGCCGACCACTCCTTTGGGCCAACCGGCGATGCCCGCGGCAGAAATCACGTTTCGATTCAATCAATCGCTTCGCGCGGGAAAAAACGTGTTCTGGCTGTCGTGCTGCTTGAAGGCCACGGCCGATCTGCACCATGGGATTGCCGCCGCATGTCCGTCGATTGCAACAACGGCCGGAAACGTCATGCCCCACGATGACTCGTCGACCGTGCGGCATCGCATCGGAGTCGCATTGCGAAAGCACAACGACGATGGCGTGCATACTTATCGCATCCCTGCATTGACGTCGACGCCCAAGGGAACGCTGCTCGCGGTGTACGACATGCGGCGCCGGATGGGCCGCGATCTGCAGGAAGACATCGACATCGGCCTCAGTCGCAGCACGGACGGCGGCCGGATCTGGGAGCCGGTGCGCGTCATCATGGACATGGGCGAGTATGGCGGACTGCCGCAGGAACAAAATGGCTGCAGCGATCCGGGGATCATCGTCGACCAGCAGACGGGCGAGATTTTCTGCTTCGCGCTCTGGATGAACGGTAAACCGGGCAAACATCAATGGGTGGATGACGGTTCCGAACCGGGATTCGAGATCGGCAAAACCGCCCAGTTCATGATGGTGCGTTCCAAGGACGACGGCCTGACCTGGTCCAAGCCTGAAAACCTGACTCGCAAACTGAAGCAGGAGTCGTGGTGGCTGCTGGCCCCGTCGCCACAGTCGGGCATCACTCTGTCGGACGGGACGCTGGTCATGCCAGTGGAAGGTCGCACGGGCCGAGAGCCTCTGGAAACGTTCGCGACGGTGATGATCAGCCGCGATCACGGCGCCACGTGGATCGTCAGCAAGCCGGGCTACAGCGGCGGCAACGAATGTCAGGCGGCCCAGCTGGGCGATGGGTCGATCATGCTGAATATTCGCAATGATCACGAACGCTTTCGGGCGGTAGTCGTCACGAACGATCTCGGACAGACTTGGAAACCACACACTACGAGTCGCAACACGTTGATCGAACCTAACTGTAACGGCAGTCTGTTGCGAGTGGACTACGAGCAAGGGGGTAAGAACAAGCATGTGTTGTTGTTTGCCAATCCACACACGCAAAAAGGCCGCACGCATCACACGATTCAAGTCAGCTTCGATGATGGCAATACCTGGCCGGACTCGCATCATCTGTTGCTGGACGAAGGCCGCGGCGCGGGTTATCCGAGCCTGACCCAGATCGATAAAGATCACGTCGGAATTGTTTACGAAGGGAGTCAATCGCACCTGGTCTTCGAGAAGATCTCTCTGATCGAACTTCTCGAACCGAGACGACGCCATGCCGCCCGAGATGTCTGGCAGCGCGAGGTATCAAAGGAGGGCGCCGAATACCTGGAGAGACTTCGCCGAGGAACTCCGTTCGGAAACAACAACTTCGATCTGGCCGGGTTGCGAGCGGGTATGGGCGCGCGACACGAACCGACAATTCCCGGCGTCAAGCTTCTCAAGGTGAAAGTCGGAGACGTTCCCTGTGAATGGGTCCTGGCTCCCGGCGCGGATCCCGAAGTTCGTCTCCTGTATCTTCACGGCGGCGGCTGGGTCTCTGGATCGGGAGGAAATTATCTCCCATTGGCAGCCGACATCTCGTTGGCGGCCAAGTGTGTCGTGCTGCTCCCCGACTACCGTCTGGCGCCGGAGCACCGTTTTCCCGCCGGACTCGAGAATTGTGTTGCCGCTCACGACTGGCTGGTCGCGAATGGGCCGGCCGGTCCAGGACCTGCCAAGGCCACGTTCATCGCTGGGGATTCGGCGGGCGGCAACCTGACGCTGGCGACGCTGCTCGCGCTACGAGACCGCAAGCGACCACTCCCAGCGGGAGGAATTGCCATCTCGGCGGCCACGGATTTCACGCTGGCAAGCGAGTCCCTGAAGTCGGTCCATGATCCCATCATCAGTGCGAGAACCATGCCCGAGTTTCGGAAGCGGTATCTCGAGAAGACAGATCCCCGCAACCCGCTGGCTTCGCCCATCTTCGGCAACTACCGAGGCATTCCCCCACTGCTGATTCAAGTTGGCGAACACGAAATGCTTCGCGACGACAGCATCCGCGTGGCGAAAAAGGCTCGTTCGGACGGAGTCCCCGTGAAGCTCGAAGTCTGGCCGGGCATGGTCCATGTATTCCAGATTCGGGGGCTGCCGGAATCCCGCGAGGCGATCGGGCACATTGGCGAGTTCATCCGGTCACACCTTCCTGATGGATTGGCGGAGACAAGCACGTCAGACGGTGTATCAATTCAGAATCCCAAACAGCTTTCGGCTGCCTCCGTCGCTTGCGAACGAATTCCGCTGGGCGAAGCGGATGACTACAAGGCCTGCATCGCCCGGATGCCCGATGGCGAACTGCTGCTAACCGCCTTTCATCAATACAAACGCGACGGCAACAAAGTGATGGAACAATCGCGGCTGTTCCGTTCCAGGGACGGCGGCAAGACCTGGTCACCGCCGGAAAAACTCCACGTGCTCGGTCGCGAGCCGTACCTCACCGTGCTGGCCGATGGGACGGTTTTCATCACCGGTCATCTGTTGGCGCAAGACGTGCGCAACGAATGGGGTTACACGTGCGGCTTCCTGCATCGGTCGACCGATCGCGGCCAGACGTGGGAGTCGATCCGAATTGAGTCGGAGGGTGTCAAGCCGGGGGCATCGAACCACTCGACCCGCAATGTTTTGCAACTGGCCGACGGCACGTTGTTGCTGGGTGTCGACTACGACGGTGGAGCAGGCCCGTTTCTGATCTGGCGATCCACCGACAACGGCAAGACGTGGGACAAAGCGCAGAAGTGCCAGCCCAAGGACTTTCAGAGCAAGTATGGTTTTTTCGGCGGCGAGACGTGGTTGTGGCAGGCTCGCTCCGGCAAGATCTGGGCGCTGGTGCGAGTCGATAGCAACGAATTGCCGATCAAGGATCGGCCGATCAAAGCGGGCAACGATCAGGCCGATCACTTCATTCTGTTTTCGTCCGGTAATCGCGGAACAACGTTTGATCGCATCCGCGATTTCGGTGATTACGGCGAGATGTACATGTCGCTGCTGCGATTGCACGACCGACGGCTGCTGCTGACATTCACCGTCCGCGATCTCCACCCGCCGCTGGGCGTCCGCGCGCTTCTCGGCACGGAAACCGAAGATGGGTTCAAGTTCGACTTTGCTCACGACCGCCTGATGCTCGACACCCGCACGCCGATTGGAAAGTACCAGGGTGGCGGCTTCGGTCCCACGGTGCAGCTCAAGAACGGCACGCTGGTGACGTCGTATTCCTATCGCGGCGACGACGACAAGACGCATCTCGAAGTCGTCCGCTGGATGTCGCCCGAGCGGAAGTAAGCACTGACAAGCCGTTGCCTTTCTTGTCGGGTCAGAGACGATAGATTCGCTTGAAGTTCACTTGCCAACCTGCCTGCCGAAGTTTCGCTGTGATCATCCGATAACCATGACGCGGATACCGTCGTACCAGCTCGTGCATCCGAGCCACCAGCCGCTGCTCTTCTTCCGTGTCGCTCTTAACGGAGCAACTCAACTGTGAGCGTGATTTATTGCAGCGACCTATATTTCAACTTCGCCTCCGCCCCTTCGGTTGGCGAAGTCGTTCGAGCGGAAGGCGGCGTGGAAGATCTAAACCGCCGCGACCACGCTCCCATGCACAACGGCGTCCTCGAAGGCGAGTGCTGTCGCGTGATCGCCTTGCTTGGATTCCGCACGGTACTCTTCGCCTTCTCCGACCGGTTCTGCCTGCTCCCATGGCATATGCCCGTCCTGCCGCACACCGAACCTGCGAGACTCGATTCGGCGTCGACGATTCGACTACGATGTTTTCAACGTGAAGGAACTGCCATTCAATGGAGGGACGACGGATGCGGTTTGTAACGACGTTTACGCTCGCTTGCCTGAGTGGATTCGCAGTGCATGCGGATGACTTGCCGTCGAGTGTTGTGAATACTCAAAACCCGAACGATGTTTCCCTGTCGCCGCAGGAATCTCTGGCGCGCATCACCGTACCCGATGGGTTTCATGTGACGTTGTTCGCGGGCGAACCTGATCTGCGGCGCCCGATCGCGTTCGACTTTGACGATCGTGGCCGAATCTGGGTCATCGAGAACTATTCGCATCCTGCTTGGAAGAAAGACGGAGCGACCGATCGCATACTGATTCTCGAAGACACGGATCACGACGGGCGGTTCGACAAACGCAAGGTCTTCTGGGACAAGGGGCGGTATCTGACCGGCATGGCGGTCGGCCACGGCGGAGTATGGATCGGCAACACGCCGGAACTCTCGTTCATTCCCGATCGCGACGGCGACGATGTCCCGGATTCTGAACCCATTGTGATGCTCGATGGATTCCGGGTTTCCACCAACAACGTCCTCAACAACTTTCACTGGGGACCCGACGGCTGGCTGTATGGAGCCATCGGTGTTGACGATCCGTCACACATTGGAAAACCCGGGACGCCCATGGAACAGCGATTCGAGATGAGTCGCGGGATCTGGCGGTTTCATCCGGTCGATCACACCTTCGAGAGAGTCGCCGATGGGATGGTGAATCCGTGGGGAGCGGACTTCAATGAATTCGGCGATCTGATCACGACCAACACCGTCACGGCGCACCTCTGGCACATCGTGCACGGGATGTACTGCGAACGACGGGTTACGGAACAGGACAATCCCTACGTCTATCGTCGGATTCAGTCCATCACGGACCACCTTCACTGGGGTGGCGGAGCCTGGCACGAGGCGCGATCCGGCGACGGTCACCATTCCGTGGCCGGCGGCGGCCATGCACATTGCGGTGGCATGATTTATCTCGGCGATAACTGGCCCGACAAGTACCGCGGCACGTTTTTTACCAACAACATGCACGGCAACCGAGTGAACAACGACCGGCTTGCTCCAAACGCTTCGACATACGTCGGTGTGCACGGAGACGACTTCCTGTTCGGCAACGATCCTTGGTTCCGGGGAATGTCGATCAAGTACGGGCCGGATGGTGGCGTTTATATTTCTGACTGGCACGACTTCGGCGAATGTCACGACTCCGATGGCAGCCACCGCACGAGCGGCCGGATCTACAAAGTTGTCCACGGCAAACCCGAAGCCGTCACGACCGATTTGCAGAAACTGACAGCAGCCGAACTGGCCGAACTGCATCTGCACGGCAACGAATGGTTCTCCCGGCATGCGCGACGCATTCTGCACGAGCGAACGATTCGCGGGCATGATGTCTCGGAAGCAATTGTCCCTCTCCAGAAAGTTTTCCAGAACACGAAGCATGAACCGAACCGCCTGCGAGCGCTGTGGACACTCGCCATCGTTGGCGCATTCGACGAGTTGGAACTGGTCGGTTTGCTGAGGCACGAAAGTCAGCATGTCCGCCGGTGGGCCATCCACTTTCTGGTCGACCGTCAGAAACCGCAGCCCGAAGCTCTCTCGCAATTCGCAAAGCTCGCTCATGCTGAACCGTCACCAAAAGTGAGGCTCGCCCTCGCCAGTGCGCTGCAGCGGGTCCGACCGGAAAGCCGGTGGGCCATTGCATCTGGACTCGCGCTGCATGCGGAAGACGACACGGACCCGTACATTCCGCTCATGATCTGGTACGGGATTGAGCCACTCGTACCACGGGACGCCGAGGCGGCACTCAAGCTGGCGGCGCAGTCCAGGCTTTCGGTGCTCCGAAATCTGATCGTGCGACGCGCGATTGACGTCAGCGAGCCACCGATCGCGAAGGTCGTGAATGCTGTGATGCTTCAGTCGGACCAGGTTGTGCGTCATGACATGTTACGGGGAATGCTGGATGCGCTGGATGGACGCGGGACTCAGTCGGCGCCAAAAGCGTGGCCAGGACTTTACAAGCAGGTGTCATCGGCCGCTGATCCGTCGTTGCGATCGGTTGCCGTTCGACTGGCCACGATCTTCGGCGATCAGCAGGCCATCAATCGACTGCGCAAAACAGTTCTCGACGACTCCGTTTCAGACAAAGACCGCCGCGAAGCTCTGCAGGCGCTGCTGCAGGTGAGCGACGGAGCCTCCATTGAAATGCTCCACGGCCTGACAGCCGGTAGTTCGACACTACAAAACGAAGCGATTCGGGCCCTTGCCATTCGAAACAATGAATCAACTCCCAATGTCCTGCTGGGCAACTACTCCGAATTCAGTGCCGCCGAAAAGCAGGACGCGATCGGCGTGTTGACGACGCGACTCGGTTTTGCCGAATCGCTGCTGACGGCGATGGAAGCCGGACGGATCGACCGCAGAGATGTTTCTGCGTTCGCGCTGCAACAGTTGCGAATGTTTGATGATCAGAAGCTGAAGTCACGCGTTCTGAAATTGTGGGCCGACGATACCGTCAAGATTCAGAAGTCCGAGGAACTTGCGCGACTCCTGAAGCTGATGACGCCCGAGTATCTCAGCCACGGCGATGTGAGAGCGGGACGGCTCGTGTATCAAAAGACCTGCGTCAAATGCCACCGGCTGTTCGGTGAGGGCGGCACAATCGCACCGGACCTGACCGGTTCGGGCCGTAAGAAGGCCGATTACGTTCTGAGCAACCTGATTGATCCCAGCGCCCAGATCGATCCGGCCTATCGGCTGACGACACTGGTCACCGAGGACGGCCGATTGTTAAGCGGATTCGTCGTGCGGCAGACAGACAGCGATGTGGTCTTCCGGACACAGGACGCACACATTCGGCTCTCGATGAAGGATGTCGAGACCATCCGGACATCAAACATCTCAATGATGCCCGAGGGCATGCTACGCACCTTCACCGACGAGCAGGTGCGGGATTTGCTTGTGTACCTTGCAGGCTCCAGCCAGGTGCCGATCCCGCAGACAAGCGACGGCGAATGAATACCGCCGGAGGGACATTCTACTTTTTGACGACGATCAGCCAATGGCCGGAAGCCAACAGAATCCAACGACCCACACTACAGCAGATACGCATTCGATTGATAATTATGAAAGAGAGGTTTTTGTAAGACAGAAGTGGTTCCCTTATTTCGTTGGGAAGCTGTTAACCCATTTTCTCAACAGGAGAACCACGACGCATCGCACGATTTTGATCGGTTCGATATTCTCGGTTCGAACGCCAACAGAGGATCATCCATGGATCACCTATTTTCCGTCCCATCGGGCGGGGAGTTGACGTTGATGAGCGAAGCGAACGCGCGACGTTTTCCCTCATCGCGGAATGCGACAATCGCTCCGCTACTTTTTACCCGGCAGCCACCGCTTCCGACAATAGCGAAACACGTGATATGAAAGCTTCTCGGTGGCTGTCTTGCCGTCATCCAAATCGTGTTCGAGGTAGATGCCGCCGATGCGGTAGAAGGGAATCGTATAGGTAAACTTCAGAATCTTCGCGCGGGTCCATTGACCGTCCATATACATAATTTCGACGTGGTCACCCGGCCTCAACTTGATCTCCATCGTCACGATGAAAGTATCGGAAAACGCGAGTAGCTGAGGCTTGAAGATGATTACGAATATCCCAGCCAGTATGGCAAAGATGTGCGAATCTTTCAGGATCAGGTGAAACTCATTCATGTTCTCGACCTCATGTGAAAAGAAAGGTGGCGCCGATACGATGAACGCCGGATAACATTGCCGCCGATGCTAGCTTGCAGTAGACCGTCAACGCGTGCGACTCTGAATAAAGTCAGACGCTCGACGATGACGAGTTCTCCGTTTTACGATGATTATACCGACCCTTAACGGCCAGCCAACCACGAACGTGTACCGCCGCGCCAAAACTCAGCCGCGAAGGAGTAATCATGTCTCCGTGGAACGTTCATCGAATGGCTTGCCTGCTCGTGTTCGGCGTGCTCTCGATTTCGCCGTCGCCGAGTTGGTGCCAGCAGGCGAATAGCACCTCGGATCGTTGGATCGTCTCCGCCAGACACGAGCCGCCGTTCGCGATCAAAAACCAGGATGGCTCGTGGTCGGGACTGAGCGTTGAGGTCTGGAACGGAGTCGCGAAGGAACTCGACATCGAAACCGAATGGAAGGAGATGTCGCCCTCCGATACCGTGAATGGCCTGGTCGATGGACGGGTCCAGGCTGCGGTCGCGATCAACGTCACGGCCGAGCACGAGAAGGTGCTCGAATTTACGCATCCCATCTATACGGCCGGATTCGGCATTGCCACCCGTGTCCGCGATGAAAACAAACTGCTGTCAATCGTCGTGGACCTGATGTCTGTTCAGTTCGCCACAATTGTCGGCATATTGGCCCTCACGCTGTTTCTGGTCGGACTGGTGGTGTGGTTCTTTGAACGGAAAAAGAACCCCATGCAATTCGGAGGAGTCGGCAAAGGCATCGGCGCTGCGTTCTGGTGGGCGGCCGTTACCATGACGACGGTAGGCTACGGCGACAAGTCGCCGACCTCAGCCTCGGGTCGCGCGGTGGCGCTGGTGTGGATGTTTGCCAGCGTCTTTTTCATTTCAATCTTCACGGCGGCAGTCACCGCGTCGCTACATCACTCATACCAGGAACCGCTTGTACGGTCCGCTTCCGACTTGAGACATGTGGCAGTCGGCAGCGTCGCGAAAACGAGCAGTGCGGACTATCTGGACCAACTGGGCATTGCATATCGAGCTTACCCGAATGCCGACGCCGCGCTGGAAGGTCTCGCCGACGACGAAGTCGATGCCATATTCTTCGAGTCGCCGATCCTCCGATACATGACAAACCGCCGTACGGAACGACCGCTGCTGCGAGTACGGTCGACCATCTTCGACCGTCAACACCATGCAATCGCCCTATCCCCGAACAGCGATCGAAGAAAGCAAATCAACCAGATCCTCCTCCGCAAACTCGCGGAGCCGGAACGGCAACGAATCCTGGAACGGTACTTGGGGAATTGATGGTGCAATGAACTATTGCTCTTCAACTGTTTCAGTCCTGTGCTTGCAGTTCATCATGAATGATATTAGTGGGGGGAACGGCGACCGAAGCGATCGGGGGTTTGACCTAGAACGAGGTGAATCGAGCTGGAAAAAGGGCGTCGATCGGCTCACAAAACTGGCAATCTGCCAGTTTTGTAACGCGCGCCAGCTCGTGCATCCGAGCCACCAGCCGCTGCTCTTCTTCCGTGTCCTCCGCCCCTTCAGTTGGCGAAGTCGTTCGAGCGGAAGGCAGCGTGGAAGATCTAAACCGCCGCGACCACGCTCCCATGCACAACGGTGTCCTCGAAGGCGAGTGCTGTCGCGTGATCGCCTTGCTTGGATTCCGCACGGTACTCTTCGCCTTCTCCGACCGGTTCTGCCTGCTCCCAAGGCATATCGCCCGCAATTGCGACAAGTTGCTCGACTGCAGCGATGGATGGATGCTGGTCGGTTTCACCGGATTCCAGCGCATCGAAGACAACATCCGGTCCCACACCTTCTCGCAAGTTGAGGGTTTGTCGAAAACGTCGAGTGCCACATCGGTAGTGCAGCCCGAGCGGATCACGTCGAACATCGCGATCGAACACCGTCAGGTCCGGTATGGCGAGATCCCCCGCTGCCGATTCTGAGAATCGAAAGAAAGCGACTCACGTGAATCTACTTCACCTTCGGCGCGAAACTCTCCGGTGTCAGCTTCGCCGCAGCCCAATGCGAATCGGACAGCGAACCCGTGGGCTTCGGCCGGTAATCGTCGATGAAGTTGGCGTTCGTCTTCGCAGGGATGTCCTGCTCATGGCCCGTCAATGCAAGCATCGCGTTCACCATCAACCGTCGCAGGTCCTCGTTGAGCCAATCCAGGGACGCACCGGCCGTCGTGGTGAACGATCGGCCCTGCCTACCTGATGGTGCAGTGTAGGTCTTGAACCATGCGAACGGCATACGGACGTCTTTGCGATCATCTTTCACGGGAGGATCGGTGGGTTTCAACCCTGAGAGAACCCGACCGTGAAACAGCACGACGTCGTTCTTCGTCAATCGCTTAACGGAGTTCACATCGGTGTGGCAGAAGATCGTATCAGCGACACCACGCAGCACGGGATGATTTCTGTGCGTCCTGGCGACATGAGCCAGCGTGGCTTCCTTTTGAAACTTGCCGTAATGAGCGATCCACGTGTCCCCCAGAATCTGCTGCCCGAATCCACCAGGCCATTCCTTACTTCGGAAATCCCAGCTCCTGTAGGGACTCAAACTCTTCGGCGAATATCGAAACGCGTGTGTTGCGTTGCGAATCCCCAGGACTGGCTTCCCCGCGTTGACGTAGTCCACGATGTGCTTCATATCGGCATCCGGCAGCTCGCGGAATCGCGCAAAGATCACCATCAAGTCGGCGTCATCCAATGCGGACAGGCCGGGGATGTGATCGCTCTTATTGGGGTTAATCAGCCCGGTTGCCGAGTCGATTGCAAAGAGCACGGTGCATCGAAAGCCATGATGCCGCGCAAGGATTGCGGCAAACATACTCATGCCTTCTTCGGAGCGGTAATACTCTTCGCCCGTTACGAACACGATGTGCTGCCCTTTGCCGAGACCTTCTCCACCTTCGATCCGCAGAAACGGCTCAGCCGCAATACTGAGTGCGGGCAACTGCAACCACGCAAGCACAGCAAGAACACGATAACGGGTCATTGGGGGCTCACTCCTGGAGACGGATGGTGACTGAATTGTTGCTTAGCCCAGACGTGCCCGAGTGTGACTCACTTTGAATAAACATTCAATTCAGCGAGGGGCAACGCGCGCTCGGGGGCGACATGCAGTTTCTGGACGTCGGCAACGACCTCGTCGACCCGCAATAGCCCCTTTTGCAATTTGCCTGCAGCCACGCGGGAACACAGGTCGGCGAGCGTGGGAATCCAATAGAGCGGCGCACGGCTTAACGCTGCCCAGCGACTCCGGAAAGACGGTCACGAATGCGCGCAAATCTGATAGCGTGTGTTTCGAGAGTTATCATCCGATTGCGTCAATCCAACTAATCGACCGGGGCAAGAACTCGCGTTATCATAGCCAGTTGATGTCGACAACGGACGTCTCTTCCCTTCGAGCCGAGTTTTCAGCGTGCCTGCAATGATCCACGGACGACTTCCGCCTTTCATTCTATTGTTCGCGCTGGTGATCGCGATTGCGGGCAGTGATGTCTCCCAGTCTAAACTTCAGACTTCACCAAAGGGACACGCCGTGATTCGTGGACCTGCGGGCGGATCGGAGATTGTGATTACAACGACTCCACGTTTGGCCGGAGCGATTCACTCGTTGACCTGGAACGGTAAGGAGTTTATCAACAGCTTCGATCATGGCCGGCAACTTCAGTCGGCGGCAAACTTTGATCTTGGTTCTCGGTTCAGCGCAGAGACATTCAATCCAACGGAAGCCGGTTCGCGCAACGACGGAGCGGGTGATTCCTCATCAAGTCGTCTTTTGCACATGATCGCCACGAAGAATACTCTGCAAACAACAAATCAAATGGCGTTCTGGCTTGCTCCCGGCCAAACGTCCTCCAACAAACCGGCGAGAAACAAACAGGTTCTCTCGAACCACTTGTTGACCAAGCGGGTGCGCATCGGCTACCGAGACCTACCGCACGTGATCCAGTACAACATCACTTTCAGCATGCCGATTGATGAGCGGCACAATTACGCTCAGTTCGAAGCGGTCACTGGCTACATGCCGCCTGAATTTCAAAAGTTTTGGAAGTTCAATCCAAGTTCCGACCAACTCGAACCGTTGTCAGACGGACCTGGCGAGCAGTCACAACCGGTTGTGCTGTCCACCGAAAATGGCTCGTACGCGATGGGTATTTTCTCGCCTGATCAACCTTCACGCGGATTCGAAAAAGCCGGTTATGGCCGATTTCGATTCGTCAAGCAGAAGGTCGTTAAGTGGAACTGCGTCTTTCGCAACCGCGATTCGAACGGCGTCAAGCCGGGAGACTATGCCTTCCGCACGTTCGTGATCGTCGGCGACTTAGAGATGGTAACTCAGGCTTTGCGGGTGCTACACCAAGAATTCAAGAAAAAATCCGACCTACCATCGCAACAGTGAATGTGTTTGTGCTGGTCATGACTGACGTTTCGGGTAACGCCGAGTGATGAACGACACGACGATTCCAAAGGAGTTACCGAGTGTGAGAAAATACTTTGCGGTGTTGGTCGCCTGTTTTTGTCTCGTTCCAGAAACTGAGTGCGCTGTCGAGTCCGAACGTCGGCACAATATCGTTTTCATCTTGATTGATGACCTGCGTTACGACACGTTCGGTTATATGGGGCATCCGTTTGTCGAAACGCCGCAGATCGATGCATTGGCGAAAGGCGGCCTGCAGTTCACCAACGCGTTTGTAACGGCCTCGCTGTGCTCTCCTTCCCGAGCTTCGTTTCTGACCGGGCGGTACATGCACAATCACAAGGTGGTCGACAATGCCGATCGGATGCCCGCAGGAACGCTGACATTTCCGCAGCTTTTGCAGAATGCCGAATACGAAACGGCGTTCATCGGGAAGTGGCATATGGGTGGATCCAGCGCCGCTCCGCGGGCTGGGTTCGACCATTGGGTCAGTTTTCCCGGACAAAGCACTTACGCCCCCGGCAAACACACGCTCAACATCAATGGCAGGCTGGTGCGGCGCCAGAAGTATATGACAGACGAACTGACCGACTACGCCGTCGAATGGCTGAATGATCGGACTGACAACGAGCCGTTTCTGCTTTATCTGTCTCACAAGGGCGTGCATGGTCTCTACGATCCCGCCGCACGCCATCGCGATCGTTACAAAGACGCGAAAGTTGTCCCGCCCGCAACGATGGCCAATACACCTGAGAACTACGCCGGCAAACCAATGTGGGTTAAGGACCAGCGCAACAGCTGGCACGGTGTCGAATTCCCGTACTACGGCCGCTCGAAACAGTCTCTCGTCGAAATGTACCGGCACTACTGCGAAATGATCCTCTCGATCGACGACAGCGTCGGCCGCGTCATGCAGACATTAAAGAAGCGAGGCGTCGACCAGAATACGCTCGTCCTATTCACCAGTGATGGCGGTCACTTCTGGGGGGAACACGGACTGATCGACAAGCGCTGTGCCTATGAAGAATCCATCCGCATTCCGCTGCTGGCGTACGGCCCGTCGCTGATTAAACCGGGAACGAAATGCGACGCACTGGTGGCCAACATCGACGTCGCCCCGACATTGCTCGAACTGGCGGGGCTCGACGTGCCAGAATGGATCGACGGTCAGAGTTTCGCAGGCTTGCTCAAAGCCCCGTCCGCCACGGACTCGTGGCGAAAGTCGCTGCTGTATGAGTATTACTGGGAGCCTCAGTTTCCGCAGACGCCCACGATGTTCTGTCTGCGCGGCAACCGTTACAAGCTGATCCAATACCACGGCATTTGGGACACGGACGAACTCTACGACATCGCCAACGATCCGCATGAGACCCGTAATTTGATTCGCGAGCCCGAACATAAGCGAGTCGTTTCGCAGATGCGGCAACAGTTGTATCAACGGTTGAAGGAGACGGGCGGACTCGCGATTCCTTTGGGATTCAAGCGAAATCACGGATCGAACCAGCGGAGTACTGACGGCTCGAAGCGAGCGGCGTTTCCTCCGTACTTTGTTCGGAAAAACGTGGAAGGTAAAAACAATGACTAGCCCGTGAAGTAAAAATAGTCAGCGGACCTTTATCTGGTGGATTATTCGGCACTTGCACTTTGTTGATTTCCCTGATCTCAGCCGCTTGATTCCGCCGGATTCTTTCCGGATGCTGGTCGAATCCCCCTGATTCAGCTCCGGAGCACCGATGGACATAACCCTGAATCCCTGGCAACTCTATTTCCTCATTCTGGCAGGCTGGGTCAATCGGCAACAGCAGATTGTGATCGACTACCTGCGGACCGAGAATCAGATCCTGAAAGAAAAGTTGGGGAAGAAATCGTAATGTTTCAGCGTACTGACGAACATTCGTCTCTCGGCTGCCACCGGGGGAGTGGTGAATAAATCGCCCAAAATGAGTTGCGCAAAATCGGTGATGATAGGCGCGTGTGCAAAGAATAGATTCGTGCCAGACGAGCTCCACTCGATGTGACGGTGTAAACATTCCTGCCTGGTTCCGCGATATCAGATAGAGGAAACGAACGACTTCGCGCGTCGCGATCAGAACATCCAATCTGCCCATCATAGATCCAAGTCCTGTCGCGCTCCAACGATGTCCTATCTTTGCGACCATTGTGGCTGCCAGGATGCAAAACAAGAAACGAGTTCCCAATGATCACAAATTGTCTGGTGGCAATCGCCGTTGGCATAACCAGCCTGTTGGTCGGTGCGGGCGTCACAGCCGCCGTTGAGCCGGAATTTGACATCGAGGTTCCCTACGGCTTTGCCGGTCCGGTTGCTCTTCAAGACGCACGCCTTTTTGCTGTTGATCGCATGACGATGACGCGTCTGTTCTCGTCTGACCACGGGCTGACGTGGAAGAAGGCGGGGCCGCTAGTCGATTCGAAAGGACGGCCTGTTCTCCAAAAAAGAGAGCAGCGGGGCCATTTGCCCAGTCTGATACGGCTCGCATCCGGTGCGATCGCCCTGAAATATGATATCCGCTCCAGCGACGATGCTTCGAAACTGGATTCCTACATTATTCGATCTACTGACGAAGCGGCGACCTGGTCTCAACCGGTTCTTATTACTCGGCCGCGAAGCAGGAGTAACGCGACGTGGTTGATCCAAACCCAAAACGGGCGATTGGTATTGCCCACCGAGTACTGGTTTACGCAGCCTGACGATCGCGGCATCGGCATGTGTACGACGTTTTATTCCGACGAAGAGGGACGCTCGTGGCGAGAGTCCCGGGATATGCTTTGGGTCTGGGAAAAGGGCGGCACATGGCAAGGGGCCTGCGAAGTTCCGACGGTCGCCGAAACGTCCGACGGCAGGCTGCTAATGTTCATGCGGACTTGGTACCAGCGAATCGCTCAAAGTTACAGCAAAGACGGGGGCCAAACCTGGTCTCCGGCAAAACTCAATGATCTCCTCAGCAGCAATTCGGAAATCTTCCTCACACGGATTCCGAAAACGAACAATCTGCTTTGCATTTGGAACCAGGCCGACACGCCGGAGATCAAGACAGGCTATTATCGAGCCCGGCTAACAGTGGCGATTTCCAAAGATTCCGGTGCCTCATGGATCAATTTTCGCACGATCGTTCAATCACCGGGCCAACAGCAAGTCGGTCGCATTTCCCCGGGCGGCCCGCCTGGGTTTTTACGGACACCCATGGCTGTTCCGACGGAAGAGAGAATGCTGGCGGAGGAATTCCACATGAACCGCGCGCCACGAATTCACTTCGTCGGTCGGCACGCGTTCGTCCGATACACGCATCGGCGATACAAATACGTCGACGGCCAACTCAAACGTCTCCGCAACCAAACGCGGCTGCGGGTGATCCCCACCGACTGGTTCTATGAACGCAACTGACAGAACAATCGAGGACTTTTCTGAAAGGGAAGCGGTATGGGGCTTCAACAGATGATACGTTGTTTTCGAAAAAGCCTTACGTGTGAAAACCACAACAATGGACTTTACCCAGGAATCGTGGGCGCTCGATTAAGAGCGAAGATTCGTTCGCTGACCTTGGTTTCGCCTCGATCGTTGCGCGTCCGGCGGGTTTCGACGGTCACACAAGCTGTGTCTCGATGATTCTTGCCAAGTTGCGAGCAGTTCGTACTCGACGGGAACCAGGCAGATGAAACGCACGTACAAGAGCGGTCTAATCACGATCAAGAAGCCGCTTGGCGTAGCTCATGTCGATCGTGGTAATCGAACACCGCCTTGACATGAGCGATCAATGCATTGACTTCTGTCGCAGTTGGTCGCGGCCGTCCCTTCGGAGGCATGTTCCCGCCGCGGACCATCTTCAGCACGTTTTTCCAAACCTCGCGATTGCGGACGATTGATGTGGAATCGCGAAACTCAACTAGTGAAAACGCGGCCTTCGGCTTCTTGCCGCTATGGCAGCCAAGACAATGCTTCTGTAAGAATGGTCGTCCAATGCGAGCAAAATCAGGTG
>Ga0310122_10000835_pt1 | contig 19611 bp, 15 predicted proteins | sample CB6_Bottom_1051__FD_203503 | JGI IMG/M metagenome (GOLD analysis project Ga0310122, IMG submission 203503) | Marine microbial communities from Western Arctic Ocean, Canada - CB6_Bottom_1051 | ecosystem: Environmental > Aquatic > Marine > Oceanic | place: Canada: Western Arctic Ocean | collected...
ACTTGAGGAGCAAGATTTCCGGCGCCGACGGTGGCAAAACCGTTGACCTCGTCGACAATGATCAAACCGAATCCCTGTCCGTTTGAGCTCAAATCAAGTGCAGTTTTACTCAGGGGCATGTCTTCAGAAAAATACTGGAGATTGTTATCTGTTGTCATGTTTTTTTGTTGGCTGTGGAACTTTCTTGAACGTCTTTGTTGTTTTGATGAGGTTGAATGCTAATTGATCTTACATAATGAAATCAAGTTAAAAGTATTTTCAATACCAATTCAATAAAAACTAATTTTTGCTCTTTGATGAAACATTCTTCTTCTTCTCGTGAGTCAACAATTTTCGTAAGATACTGATATTATTAACTGCGAAATGCCATCTCAACCGAAGGGAGATATATGATAAAGTACTGATATCGTATAAGATCCCTCACATACGTTCGGAATCACACGATAAAACTCGTGACCCTCGCGGTATTCTTAAAGAAAAAGTTTAGTGCATTTTTACGGTAGAAAAACAATTTTCAAATTGAAAATTATTAACTTGACCTCACAAAAAGGACACTATATCATTCACATTTCGTTTAAATTTTCTTTAACCTGATTAGGAGATTAACATGAGTCATAAAGAAGTAAAAAGTGAAGAACAAAGTGAATTGAATATAACAAGACGTTCAGTTTTAGGTGCAGGCGCAGTGATTGCCGGTACAGGTATCGTGGGAAGTCAAATTATAGACCCACTTGCCAAAACAGCGTATGCTGCAGGAAGCGACGCGCCGATCAAAATCGGATTCCAGGCCCATCGTACTGGAATTGGAGCTCTTTATGGCAGATGGTATGAACGTACTACAAACGCAGCGGCAAAGTACATCAACAGTATTGGAGGAATTGCCGGCAGGCCGATTGAAATTATTACTGAAGATGACGGCACTGATCCAAAACGTGGTGCGGATGTTGTAGAAAAACTGGCAACACAGCACAAAGTTGATTTTGTTTTTGGTACACTATTCTCGCACGTAGTGATGGGTTCCGCGCCTCGTGCCGGTGAATTGAAAATTCCATATTTTGTCGTCAGTGAAGGTTACCATGTGGCCAGTGGTGCGCTGAATCGCTACACTTTTCAGCCTTGCATTACGGATGTTCGTGCTCAAATCTCAGCAGTATCCGGTTGGTTGTTCAATAATCTTGGAAAAAATGTGACACTCATTTATCCGGATTACGCTTTCGGATATAATCATCGGGATTATGCCACTGCTGCGGCAGAGAAGCATGGCGGAAAAATTGTTGCGAAAATCGCTATTCCTCCTACAGAAAGCTCCTTTACCCGTTATTTTGTCAAAATTCCAAAAAATACCGATGTGATTTACCATGTCATGGTTGGACCTGGAGTTTTAACTTTTGTACGGGAACTTGGGGAACATTTTGGTCCAAATCATCCTCAACTGTTTGGTTTCATTGATTCATTGGAAGGTGTTAATATCAGCAGTCCCGGCCTTGATTTTCTGGACGGTTCTTATTTCTGGGAAGCAATGCCACGTTATGCAGATGGATATGACACTGTAGGGTCGAGGTTCTACCGCAATGCAGTTGGTGTCAATAATTCTGGAGCCAGTAGATCCGACTCGAAAGATGTGTCTGCCTATTCACATATGTTTGGTTGTTGGGAAACCCTCTTTGCAATCAAAGAAGCAGTGGAACAAAGTGGTTACAGGAGCAAAAAAGATTATTCGACTTTGATTGAAACAGTGGAAGGTTTCACCGGTTTCAACGAAGGAATTGCTCATCCACAAGGCGCAAAGGTCTTCAGTGGAAAAACACATCAATGTTATGGTCAGCAATTCGTTTCAAAAGTGGGTAACGGTAAATTAAACGTGATTCACAAAACATCGATTGCAGACGGTATGTACGAGCCGGAAACGGATTACACCAAGCAGTCTCTCTAATCAATCAAGGCACTAAGTCACACTGTGTGCGCACAAAATCTTAGTGCCTTAGTGCCTACATTGTATTTATAATTTTCACAGTCAGGTATCAAGTCACTGAGTGAGTACAGAATGTTGGTGCCTTTATACCTTAATGCCTTTCTTATCTCCTCCTAAATTGTGATTTCCTGGTTTAACGAAAACGGACCTTTGCTTTTTTTGGCTCTTTTGGATGGAACCGTTACGGCCTTTGTTTTAGCGCTGATTGCATTAGGTTTGTCATTGGTTTTTGGCGTTATGCGTATCGTCAATATCGCACATGGCGAATTTTTCATGTTGGGAGCCGTTTTCTCATGGTTTGCCTTCGATTTGACCAATGATCCGCTTTGGGGTTTTTTGCTTGCTCTCGTGGTTGCCCCTGCCTTAGTAGGAAGTATTGCTATTTTTTCAGATCGTTTCATCCTGCGCAAAGTTAAATATCACCCGGAAAGTACGATTGTGGCCACCATCGGCGTGCTATATGTGATTCAGTCAGTTACACTGATGGTTTTTGGTCCTGAAGCTAGAGCAGTAGAAGCACCCTTGTATTTCCGGATCCAGTTTCCATGGTTCGGCTATTCCGGTTATAAACTGATTGTGGCTGGCATGTCAGCATTTTGTTTGTTAGGAGTTTGGGTCTTTATGAAACGCAGTAAACTTGGACTTTATATGCGTGCAACTCAACAGGATTTTGAAATTGCAAAAACATACGGTGTTCCCACTCAAAAAATATATGCATCCGTATTTGCCCTTGGTGGAGGTCTGGCTGCTCTAGCTGGAGTTCTCATAGTTCCAATTCGGCAGGCAGATCATCTGATGGGATTGGAACCGCTTCTGCTTTCATTCATTGTGGTAATCATCGGAGGTCTCGGAAGTATTCGTGGTACTATTGTAGCGGCTTTTATCATTGGCATCAGCGATGGGATTATCTCGGTTTTTTATGAACCGACTTTAGCCAAAATGCTGGCAACCTTGTTTGTGGCAATGGTCCTCGTCCTGAAGCCAAGCGGACTTTACGGTGAGGAAGTGGTATGAGAAAAAAATCTTTAGTTTACTCACTGTTTTTTCAGGTCGGCATTTTGTTACTGCTTTTTGTTCTGCAATTCATTCTGCCGACTTATCACCACAGCAGCGTTTCCAAAATAATGGTGCTGGCTTCTTATGCGGTCGCCTATAATTTTTTGTTGGGTTATACCGGTTTAATGAGTCTCGGACATGCGATGTTTTTTGCCTCTGGAATGTATGCGGCAGGATTAGGGATTTATTATCTGGAACTTTCCGCCCTCGGCGGTTTACTTTTTGGTGCGGGATTTACTCTGGTGATTTCACTGATATTCGGCTTGTTTGCCCTCAGAACAAGCGGAGTCTCTTTTCTGATAGTAACCCTGATGTTTGGTCAAACATTCTATTTATCAATTCTGTATTTCAACGAATTCACTTTCGGCCAGGATGGTTTTTCACTGGCGAAATATTTAGGAAAATTAGTTATTTTTAACAGGGAGTATCTTTATAGCAATCCTGACATACGCTACAATTTTGCGTTTATTTTGTTGACTGCCTACTTATTGATTTCGACCTTTATCATGTTTTCACCAGTGGGACGTATATTAATCGCAATTCGTGAAAATGAGTCACGGACGGAGCTTTTAGGTTACAACGTTTTTTACTATAAATTATTTGCGCTCGTGCTTTCAGGCACCTTTTCCGGAATAGCAGGTGCGACGCATGCTTTGCTCTTTACTTACATCGGATCGACATTTGCGGAAATTCACCACTCAATCTCACCAATTCTGTGGACTCTGCTCGGCGGAGCAGGCACGGTTATCGGTCCGTTTATTGGAACCGGAATTATGTTTTATCTCGTTGATTTTATCAGTGGAATAACCAGCAACTACCAGCTTGTGGTGGGGGTGGTATTGATTTTAATGATCATCTGGTTTCCAATGGGTATCATGGGAACGCTTAGACAAAAATGGATGAAATGGTTGCCGTAGAATTACTTAGTACACATGGATTGACTCGGCAGTATGGAGGTCTTGTCGCGGTTGATGATGTAAATTTCAAACTCTATCAGGACAGACTTCACGCTATCATCGGTCCAAACGGTGCCGGAAAAACCACACTCGTCAGTCTGATCTGCGGACGTACCACTCCTTCTTCAGGCAGAATCAACTTCAAAGGAAACGACATTACAGGACTCTCTTCCGCGAAACGTGTGCAGGCCGGAATTGTTTATACATTTCAGGTTACCAGTATATTTAGTAATTTGAGTTGTTATGAGAATGTTGCTCTGTCTGTACAAAGAAATTTGAGAGCACAGCAAAAAGGAACTTCGCTCCTCGAAAGATGGAGCATGGTCAGCGAAGCTGATATTGAAAAGGCGGTTTTAAAATATCTCCTTGAAGTAGGGCTGGAAGGTGTTGACAATCAAATCGCGGGAACTTTACCTTACGGACATCAAAAGCTGCTGGAGGTCGCCATGAGCTTGGCTGCCGGTCCAAAGTTATTGATATTGGACGAACCAACTCAGGGTTTGGCTGAAGTCGAAATTGAAAATCTGACTCAACTGATTCGAAAAATTTCAAAATCGGTTAATGTGCTTCTGATCGAACACAATATGGAAGTTGTCTTCAATTTGGCGGAATACGTCACTGTCATGGATAATGGTTCAATTCTGGCTGAAGGGACACCCGCAGAAATTGAAAATAATCATGCTGTCCAGACTTCATATTTAGGAGGTTGATGCTGAAAATTGATAGAATTTCAAGCAGGTATGCTCAGGTACAGGTTCTGAACGATGTTTCTCTGGAGGTCAGGGACGGTGAAGTATTAGGCCTTTTGGGACGTAACGGAGCCGGAAAATCAACTTTATTGAAAAGTGTCATGGGGTTGGTTGAAGTCAATTCCGGCAGCATTTCAATGGACGATGTTAATTTAAGCGAACTTCAGGCTCATCAAATTCCAAAAAACGGAATTGGTTATGTTCCCCAGGGACGGCGTTTATTTTCAGAGCTAACTGTTGAAGAAAACCTGAAAATGGGACTTCTAGTGAGGGAAAGTCCCATGGATGTTTTAGATTGGGTTCTTTCATTATTTCCTGTTTTGAAAACCCGGATGAAACAAAAATCTGGAACTTTAAGCGGCGGCGAACAACAGATGGTGGCAACTGCCAGAGCTTTGTGCCTTCAACCTAAGTTTCTGCTGATGGATGAGCCAAGTGAAGGCTTGATGCCAAGTATGATTGCAACGATCTTTAAAACTATTGAAAAACTTAAAACCGAAAAAGTTGGAGTACTGCTGGTTGAACAGAAAATTGAAGGTACTTTAAGTGTTTCTGATAGGATAGTTTTTATGGAAAATGGATTTATTAGAGAAGAATTTGACCCTCTGGCACTTACCGCAAATCCGGAGCCTCTGGCCAGGTATGTTGGTGTAAAAGCCCGAGTTACTTGATTGTAGCTCCTCATTGAAGTATCCAAAAGAGACTGCTCAAAATGTCCACACGTTTTTTACCAGCAGCTGTAGCCCTCATAATTCCACAACTTAGCTTTGCACATGCCGGCACTCGTGGACATGTAATGCTTCTGCCCACACAATTATACATAGTGGGTGGAGCAGCAGTTGTTGCACTTACTTTTGCGGCAATGATATTTGTGTTTCGCAGGCCTTTATCCGGACAGTATCTTATTTCGCAAAACTCTGAAAGTGAAGTTCAGCCAAATTATTGGCTGAGTCTACTCTCATTGCTGACACTACTGATATTAGTGTGGATTGGTTTCACAGGGAATCGGGACCCAAAGCTGAATCTGTTGCCGTTGACCGTCTGGGTGATTTGGTGGATTGGGTTTACGATGCTAACCGCACTGTTTGGTAATATTTGGGGGAAAATCAGCCCCTGGCTCGCCATGCAGAAACTGATCTCATTTTTTTCTGGAACACGAAATTTCGAAAAACGACCCTCAGGAAAATCAAACCGCTGGAACTATTGGCCTGCAGCCATCATATTTTTTGGTTTTGCGTGGTTTGAATTGATCCATCCTTCGCCAATGGATCCAACTTTATTGGCAAAAATGATTTTGCTGTATTTTCTGGTGACAATTTTTGGAATAATATTTTTTGGTGGGAAATACTGGTTGCAAACCGGAGAAGCCTTTTCTGTATTTTTCCGCATGGTTAGCTGGCTTTCTCCGTTTTATCTAAAATCATCAGTATCCAAGAATAGCTTGAGGAGAATAGCAGTCCGTTGGCCTTGTGCAGGATTGCTTCGGTCTGAAACGCTACCTTACGGTGGAGTTGCCTTTGTCATACTTGTACTTTCCACGGTTTCATTTGATGGCTTTTCAAAAACTTTCTTGTGGATGTCGCTGGTAGAAATAAACCCGCTGGAGTTTCCCGGTCGTACGGAAATGATTTGGCCAAACACCTTAGGACTGTTTGCTACATTTATTATATTTTCAGCTGCTTTTTATATAACTCAAAGACTTGCATCATGGTTGAATCCGGATGTTCAGCATAGTGGTAGTTTTATATTTTCCATGATTCCTATTGCTTTCGGATATCACTTTGCACATTATTTACCGACATTTATTGTTGATATTCAGTATGCTTTAATTGCACTCTCGGATCCATTTGGAGTAGGTTGGAACATTTTTGGAACTGCAAATTGGGTTGTATCTTCATCTCATCTGGCAAATTATGAATCTGCGGTTTTGATCTGGTACATCCAGATCTCCGGGATTGTACTGGTCCATATTGGAGCGGTAATTGTGTATCATTTGCTTCAACTGCATGCAGCAGTATCCTGGAACAAAACCTTGTTGGGACAAGTTCCGGTAACAGTGTTGATGATCAGTTATACAGTTTTTGGACTGTGGTTGCTTTCCACTCCTGTGGTTAGTTGATGATCGGTTTTTATTTAAAGAATGACCATTCACAATACTCTATGTGTTTGTGATAAAACATAAAAAATTAGATTTCCACTAAACAGATTACTAATGACTCAAATTGTTGGTGTAGATGTAGGAGGGACATTTACGGACCTCGTTCTCTTTGACACAGAAACAGAAAGCGTTAAAATCGCCAAAGTTCCTAGTACTCCAGAAAATCAAGCATTTGGTGTAATGCAGGCGCTCGAATCTGCCGGTGCGACTATGGAAACTTTGAGTACCGTCATCCATGGTACGACCATAACAACCAATGCTTTGCTTGAACGTAAAATCAGCCGTGTGGGTTTAATTACAACTCAGGGCTTTCGTGATGTTCTGGAACTGGGACGCCGTACCCGTCCCAAACCTTACGGGATGACAGGAAGTTTTGAGTGCATCATTCCCAGAGAATTGCGACTTGAAGTTAGAGAGAGGGTTGACTGCGACGGAAAAATTGTAGAAGAGCTGAACGAAGCAGATGTCCAGAAAGCTTTGGAGCAACTGCTTGAATCCGGAGTAGAAGCAGTAATTATCCATTTTCTTCATTCCTACAAAAATGATATTCATGAACGTAAAACAGAAGAGATAGTAAAAAAACTTTGGCCAAATCCGTTTATAACCCGTGGAAGTGCATTGGTTTCAGAATTTCGTGAATATGAGCGTGGAACGACTGCAGCAATCAACGCCGCCATTCAGCCGGTACTGCATCGTTATATTGAACGCTTACAGCAAAAACTTAAAGAAGAAGGATATTCCAGAGATTTGCTGGTAATGCAGGGAAACGGTGGTACGGTTTCTTCCAGAATTGTTTCAACAGACGCGGTAAAAACAGTGATGTCCGGTCCCGCTTCCGGAGTGATGGCTGCCGCATATACTGCTTCGAAATCCGGATTTGACCGCGTCGTGACTTATGATATGGGTGGAACCAGTTGTGATGTTGGATTGATCGTCAACGGAATTCCCCAGGTTACTTCTGAACTTGAAATTGAATACGCCATGCCAATCCATGTTCCAATGGTTGACGTCCATACAATCGGTGCCGGTGGAGGAAGTCTGGCCTGGGTCAATGACGCTGGATTACTGCAGGTTGGTCCGGAAAGCGCGGGGGCACAGCCCGGACCAATTTGTTACGGACGCGGTGGCCAAAAACCAACCATTACGGACGCGAACCTCGTTCTCGGAAGATTGAATCCGGATGCCTTGCTTTCAGTAGATAATCCGGTTTCACTGGAAACGGTACGTGAACTGATGCAGGAGCAGGTTGGAGCACAGCTTGGATTGGAGGATGCAGAAGCAACTGCAGCAGCGATTATGCAGATTGCCAACATGAATATGGGAGGTGCGCTGCGGTTGGTTTCGCTGGCGAGAGGCCATGATCCCCGAGATTTTGCGTTGTTTGCTTTCGGTGGGGCCGGCCCCCTTCACGCTGTCGCTTTGGCAAAGGAATTGGGTATTCCAAAAGTCCTGGTACCAATGCGACCCGGAATCACCAATGCAGTTGGCTGCGTAGTTGCGGATGTAAGACATGATTATGTGAACTCAATAAATGTACCTTTAGCGCTGGCGGAGATGGATCAAGTTGATGCAATCTTTACTGCTCAAATTGAAGCTGGTAAAACAATCATTGAGTCAGAGGGAGTTGAGATTCAGAAATTGATCATCATTCACGATGTTGATATGCAGTTTCAGGGACAAACGCACATACTAAACTTTCCGGTACAGAATACAAAACTCACTCGGGAATCATTGCAGACTGCATTTGAAAAAGCCTACTGGAATCGATTCGAAGTTGAACTTCCCGAAATCAGGGCGGTTTTGGTCAACTTGCACACAGCAGTCATTGGACGCCGCAAGCCGGTTCCCTTGACGTCACTGATATCGACAACAGAACAAAAAGCGCAGATTGAAGATTGTAAAACCGGAATCCGTCAAGTCTGGTTTGAATCTGGCTGGAAAGAAACCCCAATTTACAAAAGGGAGTCTCTTTCACTAAAGGCAAGTTTCAAAGGTCCGGCTATCATTGAACAATTTGACACAACCATTATCGTTGAACCGGAAAATCAGGTGGAAGTAGATTTGGATGGTAATCTGATCATTTCACTCTAATTATGTAATCCTGTAAAATTCAAGAAAGAAACACAATGAAAAATCTTGACCCCATTACTTTAACCGTAATTCAAAGCGGATTGCAGCAGGTATGCAACGAAATGGATTTGGTCTTCGTACGTTCCGCTTTCAGTCCAGTGATTTCAGAGGCACTGGATCGTTCTGACGGTATTTATGACAAAACCAACGGCGAACTGATTGCCCAAGGTGAATTGGGTTTGCCGGTTTTTGTGGGGACGATGCAGTTCGGAACTCAGTGTGTGATTGAACGGGCCAAGAATTTACAGCCAGGAGATGTTTATATAGTCAACGACCCCTATCTTGGCGGAACGCATTTGATGGATGTACGCTTTGTAAAACCGTTTTTTTACCAGGGGAAACTGTTTGCCTGGCTGGCCAATACCGGACATTGGCCCGATATCGGAGGAGCCGTTCCGGGTGGATTTTCAGCAAATGCGACAGAAGTGGAACAGGAAGGACTGCGCCTGCCTCCGGTAAAACTTTACAAAGCCGGTGTCCTGGACGAGGAAATTCTGTCGATTGTACTTTCCAATATCCGCATTGCCGATCAGCGAATCGGCGACATCAAAGCCCAGGCTGCAGCGCTGACTGTAGGTGAAAAACGCTTTACGGAACTCATCGACCGATATGGTGCTGAAACTGTAACAAGCTCGATCAAAGAATTAAAAAGCCGTGCTGCACAACAGATGCGGGCGCGAATTCAGGAAATTCCAGACGGCCTTTATGAAGGAGAGGGTTTTGTGGATTCTGACGGCGTGGTCAATGAACCTTTGCGGATTGAGATGAAGATCCGTAAAGAAGGTACTGAACTTTATTTCGACATGTCCGGTTCCAGCCCACCTTGTTTGGGACCGATGAACAGCGTTATTGCCACAACAAAATCCTCTGTTTACCTGGCCATCAAACACATTTTTCCGGAGGTTCCACTAAACGCCGGCACCTTTGAACCCCTGCATATCAAGGATCCGGAAGGCACATTTTTATACGCAAAATATCCGCGGCCGGTGTCCGGATGTGCTGCGGAAGTCAGTCAGCGCATTGCAGAAGCTGTGTTTAGTGCGCTGGTTAAAGCAATACCGGAGCAACTTTTTGCAGCGCCTGCAGGAACCAGCGGCAATCTCTGTATTGGAGGTTTTGACCCAAAGCACAACCGCAACTATGTAATGTATGTTATCAGCGGCGGTGGTTATGGAGGCAACTTAAACGGTGACGGCCTGTCAAACGGATGCTCAACGATTGGTATCTCCAAGACAACACCGGTGGAAGTTATGGAACAGTTTTATCCAGTCTTATTTGAAGAATACTCTTTACACGAAGGTTCCGGAGGTGCCGGAAAGCAGCGCGGCGGATTTGGAGTAAATTATAAAATTAAACTCCGTAGAGGAAATGCAAAAGTATCAATGGTAATGGATCACGGACGCTTTGGTCCTCAAGGCGTTTTGGGAGGCAAAGACGGCGGCGTAAATTTTGTCCAAGTTGAACAAAACGGGGAACCCTATATTCCTGCACACTTGTCAAAAGATCAAAATATTCTCGTTCAGACAGGAGATACAATTCGGGTATCAACGCCCGGAGGCGGTGGTTACGAAAATCCATTTCTCCGAAATCCGGATCTTGTACGGCACGATGTCCAAAGAGGCTACTACACTCCTCAAGAAGCGCAGGAACGCTTTGGTGTTGTGCTGAATCCGCAAAATGAAGTCGATTCGAAGGCCACCCAAAAACTCAGGAAAGGACAATCGTTTTTTAATCTCTCAACGTAATCCGTCATTTGCTGAAATCTGCTCGGCTTCCAATCCGCCTACACGTGCATGTGTACGTCCTCCGGTTGTCATGATCAGTCCATAAACAATTTCATTTGCTCTTGGCGCGTCCTGTACGTAAACTTCCATTGCGTCAAAATGACTGCGCACATAAGAGGCATTGATGTGTGTGATGGGAATATCCATCCGACAGCCGATGCCGCCGACTTTCTTGGCAGAAGGGACGATGGCCAGCGCACCTCCCAATGCCTCACGCATGGCATATCCTCCCGGAACATGCCAGAGTGCGCCGTGTTCAAGTTCTCCGGCTTCTCCGACAATTGAGCCCTTTCCGTAACTTTGAATTTGATCTGCTCCTCCAAGTAATTCGATGAGTTGGTTGGCCGCATCAAGTCCAATTGGTTTTAAGGCTTCCATCATCGGTATGATGTCTTCAACATAACTTCCTGCATACGGGTTTTCCAGAACAATCAGGATTGCTCCTTTTTTGATTGGCTCCGTGTGAGCCGGGCCGCCTTCATGGTAGATATTTTCGATGTGTGTTACGATTTTTCTGACTTTGATCAAATCATTCATTTGATTCCTTTTTTAGATTGTTTTCAACAACAAGTGTTTGCTTCTGCAGTGAAAGATAAGCAGCTTCTATTTTTCCGGTCCGAATAAAATTCCCGGCGGTCTGCGCTCCCCGTTTGAGTGCTTCAGAAATTTGATCAACGGGTAATGGAGGAACATCAACTGTGACCGGAAGCATACCCAAATCACTCTCATCCTTTACTTCAGAAGCAGGACGTTTTAAAATTCCCGGATAATCGACGTTCACATCATTTGCTATCAGTGTGGCGGCAGCATCTGCGATTGCGGCGGACCCAGCCAGTACTGTTACAGCATCAGCAATCCCCAAACTCAAAGAACGTCCGCGCCAGCCGGAAGTTGCGATTCCCCGTACCGGACTTTCGTAAGCCAGGCTGACCCTTGCATTCAGTTCCGGTATTCCCGGATTATCAACAACTCCAATTGAAAATGACTCTCCGGCATTCAGCCAAAAAGCAATGTCGCCTCCATTATTGACATACATTCTTTGAATTTCTTCAAGACATGGATCAGGATTTTTTGCTTCATACAGCATTGCTTCCAAAACTTCATCCGCCACTGCCCCGGCCACTGCGGCCATTGGAGTCACAAAAATATCGGAACCTCTCACTGCGAAACACATTTTTTGAGCAATGCCGCCCTTAGGATCCGGTAGGTCTGCACTCCAGGGCTGCTTTAGCAAATCCATTTCAGCAACCAGTTCAACCAGGACTGTACTAAATCTGTTGGACGCAGACGTATATAAACGCTTACGCACTTCTTCCGGTGCATCAACATGGGCAATGATATCTATCGGTCCATGCTGCAAATGTAAACGATTGTCTGCCATCAGCGATTAATTTTTCCAGAGACAGGAATCTTCTGCGAAGACGTGGGGTCGAGCTACTCCCACTTCCACTCTTCCTCATCAAAATCGATAGTGAAGGTTGTCCATTCTTGATGCTCCACATCAAAATCGGTGTTTTCACCTTTTGCAAAAGCCTCTTCCCAGTGAGCACGGGGGCGTTCCGTTGCTTTCAAAACAAGTGAGCGTCCTTGAACCTCCAATTCGATTTCATTCTCCAGATCGGAAATTTGCTTAAGGATTTTGTTTACAATTTTTCTAACTTTAACCACTTGCATGTAATAACTTCGGAGAGAGAGGCTTGACAATTCGCCAGGCATTGGAGGCATGTTCTGCTTCCCAAAGATCATATGACTTTTGCAAATTCAGCCATAGCTCCGGTGAGGTATCCAATGCACTGGAGAGGCGTAAGGCCATATCCGGCGTAATGACTCCCCGCTCATTGGTTTTCTTGGAGACTGTCTTTCTGGAAACTCCAAGAATTGCGGCCATTTCCGTAATGCTGATTGCAAGTGGAAGCAAATAATCTTCATTAATTATCTTCCCCGGATGGGTTGGTTTCCTGTTCATTTTCTCCTGTGTTGTTCTCTTCAAAAGTTCATGATCCGTATTAAGCGAAAGGCCAGGGATTGTCCTCGTTCCAATTTGAGATTCTGGCTTCCCGCTCCTGTGTCATGTCTTCAAGTCGACGCACCTGAGCCATGTGTCCTCCCAAAAGTTCATAGTCTTTGAGTTTCATGGTGAATTCAATGGGCGCGACAATGGCAGGAGTGGGCACGCTGCCGAAAGAATTTTCAGGCATTTTTGTCACATCAACCATTACTGTGATCCCACCGCCGGGCCAGATATAGGCGGGAGCGCCGCCGCAGGTCGTCCGCGTGAGCAATCTCCGAACAGAGCGCGTCAGGCGCACCGGATTTTCGGTAACTCCAGCCCTCAAACTGCCTCCTGCTCCGGCCATGAACAGTACGCTGCTGAGCGCGGGTTCACAGTTTTCACCAATCCGATCCACCACTTTTTGCAGTACTTCCGGAATTGGTTGTACGCAGGGTTTCAAATCTTCATCCAGAACAAAGTAGGCCGCGTCCTCTCCTGTTGTGCTGACCATCAGCAGTCTCAATCCGGGAAAAGCGACACCCGTTTTGATGCGTTCGATGATTTCAAGAGGATCAGATACATCCGTTCCACCCCAGCCGTGTCCCGGATTGGCGACCTGAAAATATCTGCCGGGAGTGGAGCGTCGGCCGCGAACACGAATTCCGGAAGGTTCCATGCCCAAAAAACGTCCGGCCTGATGTTCTGAAAGCATTCCGGTGATATGCTCATCCACCACAATCACTTCGTCCACGTGTCCAAACCACTGCTGTGCAAAAATCCCAATCGCTGCTGAACCGCAGCCGACGCGCATTCTTTCCTCCTGATTACCGTCGATGACCGGAGCGGCTCCGGCCTGGACAACCAATTTGGATCCTTCTTCCACTTCCAGTTCCACTGCATTATTGTTCCCCAGATCCATCATCATTTGGCAAGTCACACGACCTTCCTGCTTGCTGCCTCCAGTCAGGTGATGTACTCCACCAAGCGAGAGCATCTGCGAACCGTATTCCGCAGTCATTACGTGTCCTACTGCTTCTCCTTGACAACGGACAGTCGCCTGTTCCGGACCAACGTAGCGGTCGGTATCGATTTTAATTTTATAGCTGCAGTAACTGAAAATCCCCTCCGTGACCACTGTCACCATGTCAACATCCTCATGCCTGCTGCCGATGATAAAAGGAGCAGGCTTGTAATCCGGATAGGTTGTTCCGGCACCGACAGCAGTAGGAAAAATGCTTTCCGGATTCACTGGAACGTCATTTGCGAGTAAAGAACCATCCCATTCCTGCGTTTGTTCTCCAAATGGAACAAGCGCTTCATTCCCGTCTACGGCCTTTTGCGTGAAAATCACGGGATCCATCCTTTTCAGCTTACCATCAACGTTGCCGTAGCGGTCGCAAGACCCCGTTTTTCCGGGACTGATTCTGCACAGAATCGGACAGGCGTCACAGTTAACTTTTTCTGCAGTTGTGTTTTTTTGTTCAGAATTGCTCATTATTTATTACCAGCTTCCTGGAGAGCTGCAAACACCCGGTCCGGTGTGGCCGGAAGATGACGGATTGAAACGCCGGCGGCATGTTTGATAGCACCTAGGATGGCGGGTGCAGTTGGAATCAGGGCATGCTCACCAATTCCTTTAGCACCGTATGGTCCCAAAGGTTCCGGATCTTCAATCAGGATCACTTCAATTTCAGGCATATCTCCCACTGTCGGCATCAGGTAATCGTGCAGATTTTCACTGACCGTTTGTACATATTCCTCCATCAAAGCCATTCCCAAACCCTGGGCGATTCCGCCGTGGATTTGTCCTTCAACCTGTGTCGGATTGATGGTTTTACCAACGTCATGTGCGGCTGCCAATCGCAGTACTTTGGTTGTGCCCAATAAAGTATCTACTTCCACTTCGGTAATGTGCGCCCCAAATCCGTAAGTCGCATATGGATTCCCCTGTCGATTTTCATCAAGAGTTGTAGTTGGCGGATCGAAGGTACCTTCTCCGGTGAGCACATCACCTCCCTTCAGAGGCAGAATATCTGAAAGAACTATTTCATGACTGCCGATATCGTCTTCTACAATGAGTTTGCCTCCAGCGGAATCGTCGGTTTGTTCAAGGCGCAGACTTGCGTTTTCGGATGCTTCTGCAAGACGAATAATTTGTGCCCGCAATTCTTCTCCGGCAAGTTGTACAGCTTTTCCGGAGACAAAGGTTTGTCTTGATGCAGAAGTTTTTCCTGCATCTGCAGTCAGGTCCGTATCACCCATTACAAATTCAAACTGAGATGCGGGAAGACCCAGGGCATCAGCACATATCTGCACCATGATCGTATTTGCACCTTGACCGATATCCATTACCCCATTATACAAAGTCACTTTTCCATCTGCATTTATACCAACTTTCATTGTCGATGGATTTGACAATGATGTATTTCCGCAGCCATACCAGACACTTCCGCAACCGACTCCACGCCTGATATGGTTAGAATTTTTATTAAATATCTCTGCATCTGCGCGCCATTTTCTCCAGCGTCCCTGAAGAGCTTCCAGGCATTCCACCTGGCCGACGCTGTTTTCAAGCTTCTGTCCGGTTGCGGTTTTGTCACCTTTGCGGAGTGCGTTCCTGATCCTGAACGCAAGCGGGTCAATTGCAGTCTTTTCTGCAAGTTCGTCCATCAAAGCTTCATGGGCAATAGCTCCCTGTGGCACTCCAAATCCCCTGAAAGCTCCGGAAGGAGATTCGTTGGTGAGCAGAGCGCGTGTTTCCGCCAATACGTTCGGTATTAAATAAGGTCCACTGCAGTGAATCGGAACACGGTCCGCAACCGTCGGTCCCCATGAAGCATATGCACCGGTATTGAAATCACCATGATATTCAAAAGCGGTCAACTTACCGTCACCGGTACAGCCGGCTTTGGCGCTCATCCGAACCGGATGTCTTTTTGTACTAGAAGCAAGTGATTCCGGACGCGTGTAAATACAACGCACCGGCCTTTCCAGGATCCAGGCTGCAAGAGCCACCAGAGGTTGCAGAGAAAGGTCCAATTTTCCTCCAAATCCTCCGCCGACTGCAGATGGAATAATTCGAATCTGTTCCGGATCAACTCCCATAACCTGGGCCACTTCCGCACGGTCCATGTAAGGTGTTTGTGTACAGACAAATATCTCCAGGCGTTGGCCAATCTTACGGGCATATCCTGCTTCGGGTTCAATGTAACCATGTTCTACTGCCGAAGTAGTCCATTGTCCTTCTACTACAAAATCTGCTTCTGCAAAAGCTATTTCGACATCACTTTTTTTCAGAAAACCCCTGGCCAAAACGTTATCCGGAATTTGGGCCTGGACCGGTTCCAATTTTCCGGATAGTGCTCCCTCCCAGCCACGGACTGCCTCCAGTGGTTCCCATCTCAAACCCAAATCATCATCTGACACAGATTCTACACTTTCCCGGTCGCCAACGAGAGCAAGCACGGCTTCTCCCCTGAAGCGCACATGATCTTTAGCTAAAACGGGTTGATCTTTAATATGGGGGTAAATTCCAAAACCATTGTTTCCAGGTACGTCGTCTGCAGTCAAAACCCTGACCAATCCGGGATAATTCTGCAGTACTTTTTCAGGATCGGCGTGTGTGAATTTTGCGCGTGGATGCGGGGAGCGTACAGCCCTGAGCCAAAGTGCATCTTCCGGAGCCTGATCTGCACCAAAAATTTCTTCACCCGTAATTTTTTTGTACCCGTCAACTTTCTCCATCCGGGTACCGACGGATTTCTGATTATTGATTTCAGGAGTAGATTGAGAAGATGAAGATTGTCCGGCTTTGAGTACAGCCTGAACTATTTTAGTGTATCCTGTACAGCGGCACAACACGCCGCCTAATGCGTCCAGAACCTGCGGTTTCGAGGGTTTCGGTGTGTGATCCAACAGCGATTGTGCCGCCATCAACATTCCGGGAGTGCAGATTCCGCACTGTGCTGCACCTTCATCAAGAAACGCTTGTTGAAGAGGTGTCAGTTTCCCATTCTTTGAAAGCCCCTCCACTGTTCGGACATTGCGGCCTTCAAGTTGGGCAACGGCTGTCAAACACGCATAACGTTGTTCTCCGTCAATTTGGATTGTACATGCTCCACAGTCGCCGGCATCGCAGCCGACTTTGGTTCCAGTCAATCCCAAATCCTCGCGGAGGACTTCGGAAAAACGGCTCAGAGGATTGACGGAAATGGTTTGTGGAGCATCATTCAATATAAATGAAACTGAGGTTTTTTCGGTATTCTTCATTTCTGTTTCACTCCCTGAATAGCGCGCTTTAAAAGTTCCGGAGTCACGATCTTTCGAAAAGAAGCAGAAGCACGAATATCATCTATCGGCTGCAGTGATTCCAAATGTCGGGGTTGTATTTCTATTGAATTTAGCTTTTGTCCAACCACATCTTCTTCGAGCAACCTGAGCCGTTTTGCTACAGGTGAGCATGCACCAACTGCAACTTTTAGTTCCATAACCTCATCCTGTTCATTCAATTCTACTACCACTCCTACCATCACAATTGAAATGACGAGATAGCTGCGTGTTCCCAATTTCTCAAAATTACCGACTGCGTTTTTACCAGGACGAGGAATGAATATTCCACTAACAAATTCATCAGCTTTCCTGGCGGTTTTACGGTTCCCAAGAATAAATTCTTCCAGAGGAAGTGATCTTGATTCCCGCAGAGATTTCAACTTCACTTCAGCATCAAGCGTCATTAAATTCGGAACAGCATCTGCCGCAGGCGAAGCATTACAGATATTTCCGCAAAGTGTTCCTGCGTTTTGAGTTTGAATACCGCCGATTGTTATTGCGGCTTGCTTCAGTCCATCGAATGCAGACGGCAGATCAGAATCAACTATATCCGTCCATGTGGTCAGTGCACCAAGTAAAAAGCCTTCCTCTGTTTCCTGAATGGAGCGCAGTCCGCGGATTCCGCTTAAATCGAGAACATTTTCAGTAATCTTCTTTCCAACCCTGGCCGGATAAAAATCCGTTCCACCCGCCAGCAAAGTACAAGGTTGCTCAGACAACGTTAGTAGTGCATCTTCAAGATTGTCTGGTCGTGAGTAATCTAACATCAGTAATTATGTCTTATCAAAAAATAGGAAAAAATTTATTATTTTTAGTCACTAGTGTCCCAAGAAAATTTTAATATTTCCAATAACTAACTGATAAATCAATATAATATGATATAAACGACTATCATCGACTTGAAATTTCAATTGGCAGTTTGAACTATTTTTTAAGTGGATTAAGCAACACTTGCGTATAAAAACTTTTTACGGGACTACAGAAAATGCTATCAAAACGCAAATCTGGATCGATTTTTCAGTTTATTTGTTGGTCGCAATTATCAAAAATCGATTACATTTGGATAAATCTCTGTACAATATTCTACAGGTTATGAGTGTTAGCGTTTTTGAAAATATGCGGTTAATTCAACTACTTGACTTTTCAGAAATCAAACCAGTTGAGCCCGCAATGCCTATCCAACTGAATTTATTCGACAACTTAATGGGACACTAGTGATTTTTAGTATTAATTTCAATTCAAGTCTGTGCAACAGGGTACATCAAACAGGCTGAGTTGACAACTCAAAAACCGTAATGCTGTCTCAGATTGCTGGGATTAATCGTAAATCTGCTGAAATGAATTCAGCCGGTTTTAGAACAAAATTTCAATCAACATACTCATAAGAATCTTGCCCGCAAAAATTATTTCATGTAAGATGCATCTTGACTACTCTTCTAAAAACAATTCACAATTATGTTCACCCACCTTCATCTTCACACGCAATATTCTCTGCTTGAGGGAGCAATCCGTATCAAAGATTTGGTTACTGCACTCAAAAAAAATGGTTTTGAGTCCTGTGCTGTAACCGATCATGGAAACATGTTTGGTGCCGTTGAATTTTTCCACACTTTGAAGGAAGAAGGCTTAAAGCCGATTATCGGGATGGGTGCATCTGTGATAGAGGGAGACCTAATGGAAGCTTCCAAAGAATCGGGACCCCCAAAATCTTCCATTGGACAGACTCAATTTCTTTGTCAGAATCGGCTGGGTTATCACAATCTGGGGTTTCTGGCGAGCCTCAGCTATACCGAAGGCAAAGTCAAAGGAGTTCCCTGTATCAATCATCAACTGCTGGAAAAATATCACGAGGGTTTGATTGCACTCAGCGGCGGAATGAATGGACAGCTCAACAAACATTTACTTGAAGGACGACCGGATGATGCACGTCGAATTGCACTTTGGTACAGAGATGTTTTTGCCGACCGTTATTACCTTGAACTGCAGAATACAGGACTTCCGGAACAACTGGATTTAAACAAACAGTTGATCCGTTTGGGGCATGAACTTGATATACCTCTGGTCGGCACTAACGAATGCCTGTATCTAACTCCTGAAGAAGCCGAGGCACAATATATTCTCTGGCTGATGGGTTTACAGCGCAGAGTGACAGATGAAGGTGTTCCCCAACAGCTTGGCAACCAGCGTTACCTGAAAAGTCCGGAAGAAATGCTCTCGGCATTTGCGGAACTTCCACCGACTGCATTGAATAATACCAGTAAAATTGCAGAGCAATGCGATGTCTCTCTGGAAAATAAAAAAACATTTCTGCCGCAAATTGCCACAAGAGAATCTGAAACTCTTGATTCAAAACTACGCGAAGATGCCGAAAAAGGATTGAAAAACCGATTGGTAAAACTTTATGAACTTTATGCTCCGGAGGTTCCGTTTGAGGAATTTCGGGAACCTTACTCTGAGCGTTTAAGTTTTGAACTGGAGGTGATC
>Ga0310122_10000837_pt1 | contig 19591 bp, 14 predicted proteins | sample CB6_Bottom_1051__FD_203503 | JGI IMG/M metagenome (GOLD analysis project Ga0310122, IMG submission 203503) | Marine microbial communities from Western Arctic Ocean, Canada - CB6_Bottom_1051 | ecosystem: Environmental > Aquatic > Marine > Oceanic | place: Canada: Western Arctic Ocean | collected...
GAACGCCCAGTTGCTGAACGCAGCACCCATCCATTCGGCCGCTGCAATCGAGGCGACAGCGCCTACAACTCCTCCAATGATACCAATCACGAGATGTTCGAACAGCATTATTGTGACCAGTCTCGACGAAGATGCGCCGAGGGTGCGCAGCGTGGCGAACTCGTTGTCGTGCTCGGTGATGTTAATCATCAGCGTGTTGAGCAGAACGGCGATGGCGATGAGTGCACCGACGAGGATGAACACTGCGAATAACTTCTTGGAGGACTCCCACGACTCGTCCATCACCTTGACCATCGTCTGCTTGTCGATGATGGAGGCGACCCCATCGACCTGACTGAGGCTCGAATCGTTGACGATGTCTGCCTCTCCGATGTTGCGTAGGTAGAGCACATTGTGCGCATTCTCGCCAATCACCCCTGTACCGTCCAACAGATCACCATGGTGGACCCAGACCGAGCGTTGTGCCTCATCGACCACTCCCACGACCTTGAATCGTAATTTGGTTATTCCCAAACGCACCTCAACCTCATCACCGATGTTCCAACCGAGGAAGGTGTTGACGCCCGAGTCCACCACCACTTCGGGAACCGACGCACTAGGGTTGGGTAGATGGCCATCGAGTAATCTGGAGGTGTGCATCGTTGCACCGGGTTCCTCGCTGAATCCCTCCACCAAATGGAGCATCATGATGCGCGATTCTCCCGAGGCGTTGATTGGCGCCTCGAAAGCCCACTCTGCGGAGTATGAGGCATTGTTCTCTTCGACCCAAGTTCTTAGGTCCTCGTTGTTGAGTGGATTGCAGCCAACCTTGAGGTCCCAAGTATCCGCTTCGTGAGTCTCCTTCATCCACTGCAGCATCCCCTCGGTAATCATCGTCATGCTGCTCACCAAGATGAGTGAGAGGCCTAGACCGAACACGGTCATCGTCAATCTTCCGGGGTTGCGGAAGGTCGAGCGGAATCCGAGTCCCATTGAGGGTGGCATCCCGCTTGTCGCCCAGGCGACGAAGGGGTTTGGCTTGGCGCCAGCCTGTTGCCTCATCACTTCGAGTGGAGATAGTTTGACAGCCTTGCGGGCGGGCAGGAGACCGAACAGCAGTAGAATGGCTAGGACCGATCCTAGGACCATCAGTGAGATGTCGTTGTAGTGATTCACGACGACCACCGGCATACTGGCGATGAAGTCGAAGTACCACTCGGTCATTGCCGCTGACAAGTAACGGCCGAGCCAGAGGCCCAGAGCACCTCCAACCAGGCCGTGGAAGGCGGGCACAGTGAGATATGATATCAACAGGGCTTCAGACTTCACCCCGATGGTGCGCAACACCGCAATCTCCCTACTCTGACGCTTGACCAGCCGCTCAAGGCTGATGCTCATCACCAGAGCCGAGATACCTGTCAGCAACACAAGGAATACCGGTGTAGTCTTCTTCGTACCTTCCAAGTCCTGACGCATCGCCTCGACGCTCCAGATGCTGCTGCGGTCTGTGGTCTGCACCTTGTCAATTCCATGCTCACCGAATTCCTCGTCGAGGCTTGCACGCAGTCGGTCGAGTTCCTCGCCTTCGTTTTCCATAGTGTCTTGAAGATTGTAGTCTGGTGTTCCCTGAATGTCGATCAGCATCGAGTTTCGTAGATTGGTTTCCAATCCCAGATTGCTCAGCAGTTCCTCCACGGGCATGTAGACCACGGCGAGGTTCCCCATCGCCATCACCAACTCACCATCGTCGACCGTGTAGAAGATGTGATTCGGATGGTTGGCATATCCAGTTACATTGAATGAGACCTCTTGGCCACCCAAGACCATGGTCACTTGGTCTCCAGTAGAGATGCCGAGATGCCTGAACATGTTCCTGTCAATCGCTACCTCCCCTGCACCCTCCGCCATCTCGCCAGAATCCTCTTCAAACCACGGAATGCTAACTTTCGCATCAGAAACGAATCCATGCGCGATGAGCGTGATGTTCTCGCCCTCGGGAGTGATGAATTCCTCTCGATGGATGTAGTGGGTGTCACATCTGTTGATGGCGAGTTCCGTTTCGGCGTATTCCAGAGTCACGATGTCGCATGTCGCCATCATGTCAGACTCGTTGTATGACCAGCCCGGGAGCGCGGTGACCACCACATCAGCGAGGTTGGTCGCGTCCGCGTGGTAGAACTCGTCGTAGACCAGCTCGGCGTTGCGGGAATGCTCCCACATCATCACACAGAGTGAACTTGCCAGAATGACGAGCACCATGAACAGGGCAGTCAGCATGCCGCCGCGCATCTGGCTGCGCACCAGCCTCTTGACCAAGAGCCACATCGGAACTACCCCCTACGCCTCTTCTACATCCTCAGACCCAGTATCCAGCATGTTCGAGACCGCACCCGCAATCAAGCCTCCAACCGACTTCGCAGCCTTCTCCACCGCACCGACTGCAGCTCCAGCCACAGCCTCAGCGGTGTCCATGGTGGCGTGAAGGGCCGCTCGCCCCCCCGGCTCGTCGCCAACCAGTTTACCTGAGTCGATGTGGATGACTCGAGTTGCATACTTTGTCAGTGCGAGGTCGTGGGTGACTATGATGGCGGTGATCTTCTCCTTGCGGCACGCCTTGACGAGGACCTTCATCACCCGCGCTGTGGTTTCTGAGTCGAGGTTTCCGGTCAACTCGTCGCCGAGTAGGAGCCTAGGCTTCTTGGCGAGGCTCCGAGCGATGGCGACGCGCTGTTGTTCGCCACCCGACAGTTCGGATGGGAATCTGCCCTCCTTGCCCTCGAGGCCGACCAGATTGAGCATCTCGATTGCCCTCGCCTTGTCCCGGCCGCCGTGTATGTCTTGGGCTAGTAGCACGTTCTCCAGTACGGTGAGGTCGCCGAGGAGATTGAAAAACTGGAACACATAACCTATGTTTTCTCGTCTGAACCCGGTCATATCTTCTAGTGCTGTACTCACTTTCCATCGCAGTATCACTTTGATTGGTAGAGTAAAGACTAGCAAAGTTGAGTTAGCGATGAATTCGGCCAACCAGCCGAACAGTTGAAGCGAGGGGTTAGCAATTGTGCTGTGCCGTCTATTCAATGTTCGAATAGGTGGGGTACTTGGCACCAGTTCTCCATTGAAATGGTAGGTACCTGAGGTAGGGCTGTCCAATGCGGAAACCACATTGAGCAGCGTTGTCTTGCCAGAGCCCGAAGGCCCAAGCAGCATGACAACCTCGCCTTCTTCGATTTCTAGGTCGACTCCGTCCAATGCCCGTACCACGACATCACCGGTTACGTAGTGTCGCTCAATTCCTGACAATGACAACAATGCCATGAAGGCGCCGAGGCGACGGCACCCTATACGGGTGCCGCTGAACCGGTTTACCAATCACCTCCCCTCGCCGGGCGTCAATTGAATAGGAATGCCTTCATTGGCCGGTTGCGGAGGGATGTCGTTTGCGCGAGGTAACCATCTTTTGGAAACGTCCGCGGCTCTACCGAATTGCTGTTGGGGATGTGTGTGATATCTTTGAACACGCAATGTTCCTCGGCTACATTGAACGCAGCCCAAAGGTTGTGAAGGCGATTATTCGTTGTGTCTGTGTCGAGGGCAAGACTCCCCACGACATCAATGCCCTCAGCGACTTCGAACTCGATGAAGTTCTGACCGAGCCGAGCAAACTTGAACCCGCTTGGATTGTCGTCCTCACTCTAAAGCATCCACTCACGCTGCTCTCTGCAAAGGTCGGGCGACTTACCATTATCCCTGGCTCTAAACTTGATGCCAATGGTTTGCATTACATCATCCGGGGCAGCCCAATCGCCATTCGCGTCGTAGTGACGGCAGCTCGCATGATGCTACGGCCAGACAGAATCTCTGCGACTTCAATTACGCAGGAGGATATGGAGGGCAATTCGTTACTATCTGAACGGCAGATGGAAGTTTTGAGGGCTGCATGGGATGAGGGATGGTACGACATCCCGAGGCAAATCACACTAGGTGACCTTTCGAAAAAACTCGGCCTTGGAAGGAGTACCGTGTCAGAACATCTGGTGCGCGCAGAGGGTACCATCATCGACTACTTCCTGCATGGTGATCCCTCCCTCTTCGACGACATCGGCGACTCCGACTGAGGTGACGAAAATGCCAATTCCCCAGTTTATCGGCGCGCATGTATCTGCTGCCGGCGGTGTCGAATTGGCGCCCGAACGGGCGAACTCAATTGGCGCCAACTGCATGCAGATTTTCAGCGCCAATCAGAGGCAGTGGATACCAAAGCCACTCAGTGACCAGCAACTCGATTCGTGGTGGTCAGCATGTCCTTACCAGGGGGTTGAGCGAGTCATCGTCCACGCCTCCTACCTGCTGAATCTCTCAGCTACTGACGACGACAAGTTGGAGAAGTCACGGAACGCACTTTGTGAGGAGTTGGAACGCTCTCAACGGCTCGGAGTGCACGGTGTCGTACTACATCCGGGAAGTCATCTTGGGGAGGGCGAGGATGTCGGTGTCAAAGCAGTGGCAGAGAGCCTCGACATCATCTTCGAGAGAACCGCTGACCTCAGCGGTCCATGGATCTGCGGAGAGCGTGATGAGCCGGTCCGCATTCTTTTGGAGAACACAGCCGGTCAGGGGACTAATCTGGGCTATAGATTCGAGCACCTCGCTGATATGCGCCGTTTCGTCAAAAGTGAACACCGGCCGAGAATCGGCACCTGTATTGACACCTGCCACGCCTTCGCTGCGGGCTATGACATCACCACCAAATCAGGCTGGGACTCGACCTGGCGTGAATACGATGAGAAGGTCGGCATCGAGACTGTTGGGGCTTTTCACTTGAACGACTCGCAGAAGGAGTTGGGGAGCCGGCGAGATCGCCACGCTGGCCTCGGCGAGGGTGAGATGGGTGAGACCCCCTTCCGCCTCATCGTAAACGACCCAAGATTCACAGACATTCCGATGGTGATGGAGACCCCTTCGGGCATGGAAGGTTGGGCCCGTGAAATCACTTCTCTTCGAGGTTGGGCCGGTACTCCCGCAGTCTGACCATATCGATTCTGCCCTATGTTGTCCGTCTAAATTTCACATTTTCAGCACTCAACATTCGACACAATAACAGAGGCGAAGTTTTTGGAGGGTTTGCGCCCCCCCTAGGGGCGCAAGGGGAGTTTGGGATGACTGAGACTGAAAATGTCAGCGAATTGAAGAGTCAAAGAATGAAACAGATACTGCCAACTGGAAAAGGGGTCTGGGTGCCAATCGACCACGGCGTCTCCGATTGGCCGGTCGAAGGTCTTGCAGACACCGAGGGGCTGATTGAAAGGCTAACCAAATCCGGGGGTGCTGACGCCATCGTCTGTCATCGCGGCCCCCTGTCTTCGTTTGCCAACGTACCTCCTGCAAACTGGAAGGGTGGCTGGGTGTTGCATCTCTCAGCCTCTACTCGCCATGCAGGCGAATCCACCGGCTACAAAGTGTTGGCCGGCGACCTAGCAACTGTAGTTCTAAGCGCTCTTGAGAGGGGCGCAGTTGCAGTAAGCGTACAGGTCAACCTCGGTGATGAAAATGAGCCTGAGATGCTAGAAACATTATCACAAGTAGCCGACGAATGTCTGGCTTTGGGTGTGCCACTGCTCGGTATGATTTACCCTAGCGGCCCCAATCTCTCACCGCTTCCAGACGACCAGACCAATGGCGTCGCTCACGCCGCAAGGATCGGTTGGGAACTCGGCTGTGATATTGTCAAGGTGCCTTGGACCGGCTCTCCAAAATCATTCGCCGAGGTCACGAGTGCGGTACCAATTCCAGTCCTAGTTTCCGGTGGGCCAAAAACCGACGATTTCAGGGAGGTTTTGCGCACGGTTAGAGGAGCCATGGCGGTGGGTGCATCCGGTGTTTGCATGGGGAGACAAATCTTTGGTGATGCGGATCCAACTGCGCGGCTTGGAGAAGTTCGGGAGGTGGTACACGGAATCCCCTGGGACGTGGACGGCCGGTTCAAATTGGATGTCGAGGAAGCAGATGGTTTGGATGATTTGTACGACTCTTTCAAGGCCAATCTCGACAGCTACGAAGGCCAGTGAGGTGTCGATTTGCAACTTTGGCTCTCTGCTAGTTCTGACAGCCCAGAGCGGCCTGCCGACGCGCTCATCCTTCCACAAGGTGAACAGCCTCCCGAGTGGGCCTCGGGAATTCCCACCTTCACCACAAGCGATGGTGCGCTTACAGATGGCGAGGGCAGGACCTTGGGCGCCTGCATTCTGATCGAAGATCAAGATGGACAGGAGGCTGCGTTGGAATTTGTCGGCCTCGCCCAGTGGCTGCTGCTCGACTGTTTGGACTGGACCATGATTCCGCTTGAGAACTTGGTCGCAGCAGCGCAAGGAAGTGGCACAAAAATCGCCGCGAGCATCCACGAAGAATCACAGTTGCAGGGCGCAACTTTCGCCCTGCAGAGCGGAGTCGATGCACTCCTTCTCCCTGCCGAAAAGAGCATGTGGGATGCAGCCGAACTATTGGCGGCGGAACGGTTAGCAGAAACCGGCGGCGTGCTCGAAGAGTCGCACGGAGTCTTGGGAGAGCAGGTTGAGTTGGTTCCGCTCGAAATCATCAGTATCACACCCGGCGGCGTCGGTGACCGAGTCTGCGTCGATTTGGTGCAAAACTTGGAACTTGGCGAAGGGCTCCTCATCGGCTCGAGTTCAAACGCGCTATGCCTCGTGCACGGCGAAACAATCGAATCGGACTTCGTCCCACCCCGACCGTTCCGAGTCAATGCCGGCCCGGTCCATTCCTACATTCTGCTCGCTGACGGCTCGACCCGTTATCTCTGTGAGTTGAAAGCGGGAGACGAAGTGTTGGTGACTTCGATTTCTGGCTCTCGTCCGGTCGCAGTCGGCCGGCTGAAAATTGAACCGAGGCCGTTACTGCTCGCCCGATTTCGGACGAAAAACAGCTCTGGGGGGGATGAGATAGAAGGTCAAATCTTCCTCCAACAAGCCGAGACAGTTCGCTTGGTTGGCGTCTCTAAAGAGACGCCTTCCATTACGCACATTCAAGCGGGAGAGTTGGTTCTCGGCTCTGTCGGAGGGGCTGGGAGGCACTTGGGCCGGCCCATCGGAAGTGAAGTGGAGGAGAGGTGAATGCCAGTTATCGGTGAAGGTTCAGCCCACGGAGCATGCAGTCTTTTGCACGCCCTCGGGGCTGGCTACGGCGCTTCACTCGGCCTGGATTTGACTCTTCGACTGAGGCTGCGCGATGACGAGCCGACAAAGCCGGTTGACGACCCATCAGGTGTTCTCGATGCGGTTGTCGAGGTTTGGGAGGCTGCAGGTCTGGAGAAACCGGCGGAGAATCTCTACTGGCAGGTTCGCAGTTCCATTCCAGTAGGTCAAGGACTGAAGAGTTCTGCTGCACTCAGCGTCGCCGCACTCAGGGCGCTTTGTGAGGCGAGCAAAGTCGAATTGGAAAATTCAGACATCGTCGACCTCTCATCTCAGGCGCAACTTGCATCCGGTGTCTCGCTGACTGGCTGCATCGACGACGCATGGGCTGCGATTGAGCCGGGTTGGAAGGTGGTCAATCCAAATCTGCCAGCGGCTGAAGGCATCCTGATGCAGGGGCCATTTCCAGACCCTGAGAATTGGATAGTGCTCATCGTCTTGCGGGGCCCAAGAGAGTTACTGCCTGACCCGGGTCGCTTTGCCAACACCGGCCCTCAGTTCCAGAAGGCGATTACTGCTATCGAACAGGAGAGCCTGCTTGTCGCCATCACCGAGAATGGCCGAGCAGTTGCAAATGCGTTGGGTGATTCTGCCGGCCGCCGCGTCGCAAACGACCTGATGGTGTGGGGGGCGAGGGCCGCGGGAATCACAGGTTCAGGCTCAGCAGTAGTCGCCTTCCTGCCCTCTCACAACGACTCCACCACGCGTCGCATCAAAAGTTTCGTCGAGCAGAGGGGATTCACAATAATCGAAACGGCCGTCTGGTTCGAAGAAGAGTAGGAGAGGGCTACTTTGTCGATGCGTCTAGGGGAAAACCTCGTCGTCACCCTGTTTGGCGAAAGCCACGGTGCGGTCGTTGGGGCGCTCATCGAAGGCATGCCTCCGGGGCTCGAGATAGACCCAGCCCGTCTAGCTGCGGATATGGCTGCTCGCAGGCCAGGAGGGATTCTCGCTTCTCAGCGCCGCGAACCGGACGACTGCGAGATCCTCGCCGGGCTTTTTGAGGGGCAAACGACAGGCTGGCCAATCCTGCTGGTCATCCGAAATCGAGATGCAAAGCCGAGCGCTTACGACTTTCTTCCCGCACAACCCCGTCCTGGTCACGCCGACCTGCCTGAAATGGTCCGCTCGAAAGGGCACTCTGACCCAAGAGGTGGGGGGAGCAACAGCGCCCGCCTCACCGCCGGATTGGTCGCCGCAGCAAGTATCTGCAGACCATTGGAGGAGCGAGGAGACTGGTCTGTGGAAGCGCATGTACACTCGATTGGAGATGTCGTTTCTGACCCGATTGAGACGCTACCACCAGGTGAAGGTGAGGACTACGAGAACACCCGTTGCCGCGACCAGGTTGCGGGGGCGAAGATGGTCCAATTGGTCAAATCCCTTCGTAAACAGCGTGATTCAATCGGCAGCGTCGTGGAATTGCGGATATCAACCCTTCCTCTCGGCTTCGGCTCGCCGTGGTTCGACGGAATAGAGCCCGTTCTGGCTCACGCCTTGATGGCGATTCCCGGGGCGCGCGCGGTAGAGTTCGGACGAGGCTTCGAGTCGAGCCGAATGCGAGGCAGCGAACACAACGACGCGTGGGTCGAAACATCTGCTGGACCTCGCCCGGAAGGAGGTCGAGCAGATGGTGCGTTAGGGGGCATCGCAACTGGAGCGGATCTGTTCGTGAAAGTACACTTCAAGCCCCCGAGCAGTATTCCTCGAGAGCAGCAGACGCTCAACTTGGCGAGTGGTCAGAAGGAGGCCCTCGTGGTCACCGGAAGGCACGACCCGGTACTCGCCCCTCGGGCAGCCTCGGTGGTCGAGTCGGTAGCGCGCCTAGTTTTGGCCGATTTGGCCATGACCGGAGTTGATGAGAGCAATGACTGAGACACTCGTCTACAAGTTCGGTGGTTCCTGCCTCAAAGGACAATCTGACATCGAAGCGATCGCTCGTAGGATCAGCGAGGCTGGTGATGCGAAGGTCATCGTCGTCGCCTCAGCGCTTCACGGCATCACTGACCGGATTCTGGAACGATTGGGTCGCGATGCTGTAGATTCCATCGAACCATTCGTGACCTCGATTGAGATGACCCATCTCGAATTTTCTCCGACTTTGGTTGAGCAACCCTTCTCCAGAATTTTCCATCAGGCGAAGAATCTGCTCTTGATTGCGATGCAGACTTATCTTGATGACCAGACTGAGTCGACCAAATCTGAAGCACTTGCATGTGGCGAGCGGATGAGCAGTGTGGCCATCGCTGCAGCCCTCACAGAATGTGGAATCGATGCTGCTCCAGCCTGGGCTGAGAAGATTGGAATCCACCTCGACAGATTTTCCGAGCAGCCGCAAATCGACTTGGAGCGAACGGCAAGCGCTCTCTCTCTCCCACACGCCGAGGTGCCGGTGGTTACCGGTTGGTATGGACTCTCGGAGGAGGGCGTTTCACTTCTTGGGAGGGGCGGCTCAGACTTGACTGCGACCTCACTTGCAGCGGTGTTGAACGCTCAGGAAGTGACGATTTGGAGGGATGTTCCCGGCGTGCTGGCGCTCGCTCCGCGCTGGTCTCTGCCGTCGAGAAACCTGCCCTATCTGTCGTATACCGAGGCGTCAGAACTCGCCCTCTTCAGCGAACCGATGCTTCACCATTTGGCGGTCGAACCACTTCGTTCACGGGGTATCCCTCTTCGGCTTCGTCCTCTGCACGACCCGACCTCCCTCGGAAGTTGCATCGGTCCGAAAATTTCCGCTGGCCCTCCCGAAGTTCGGGCTGTGGGATGCCTGCCAAGACTGGTTCCTCTCACGATGCGCCTATCTGGAGTTGTGACTGTGGCCAAGGTTGTAGCAGATGCGAGCGCGGAGTTGGAGCGCTGCCAGATTCGGATTTGGTCGCTGCGGGCTCAGCCGGGCGAAGCGCGTTTCCTCGTCTCTGAGCGCTCGGCATCAAGGGCGGTGCGAAAACTCTCGGGACATCCATCTCTACCCACCCCGGAATCTGGTCCGCCAATCGCCCTGCTCTGTTTGGTCGGTGAGGGCATAGGGGCTGATGACGCCGTGGAGAAGAGAATCGTCAGACTGGGCCGCGTCAGTGACCTACTGCTCACTCCGCTTGACGAAGGAAAGCGTGACCATGCGTTGCATTTCACGGTTCCAGCCGAGCGCACTCATGACGCCTTGGCGGCGCTCGCAAGTGAACTAAACCTGCTGAGCGCTTGATTTTCCTCTCCGCCAGGAATCCGACATCAATCTGCGTTTTCACGAATCTTTTGGATGCGCCCCGGTACATTCGCGGCAAATACGACTGCAACGATGAGGAACACGATCATTGTTCCGAGAGCAACTCCGTAGACGCTCTCAAGCTCAACGCTCTCGTCTAGTCTAGTTGCAGAGATTTCAGAAAAGAGTCCAACAAAATCAGCGATGATATCCTTGAACATCAGGGTGATGGCAGCCACTCCGGCGGCGATTAGTGGGGTCACAACGAGGCTGATGTGGTACTTGTTCAGCACCTTCTTCACATTCATCACATAGACTTCCCCTGTGCGAATGCTAGTGTCCAACATCGAGAACCGAACCACTCCATTTGTGAGTTCGATGTACATCACGAGCAGAACAGCGTATGCGACCAGCAGTACTTTCTGGATCAATCCGTCGTCAAACTCAACCCACTCAAAAGTCACCTTGCTCGAGGCGAAGCGCAACGAGATCAGAATGAACAGAACATAGGATGCGAGGAGGAACCTCGAATCACGGCTGAAAATCCCCCAGAAGCCGCAGCCAAGCGCGACAAGCAGTATCAGAAGGTGAACGCCAAGACCGAGGAACTCGGCTCCTATCAAGTCGGCAGCAGCGAACCAAATAGTGCCCGAGACTGGAGTGACAATCCAAGTCAGAACACCGAGCAGAATCATCACCGCTCCAGACAACATCTGCAGCGTCTGCACCATCTTGTCAGCGGGAAGGAACTTCATCTTCGGCACCAAGGGTCCGCCGAACAGACTCTCGACGAACGAGGGGATGTGAACCTCGGGAATCGCATCATCAGGGAGTTCTTGGCTACTGGTCATCTTGGCAGCGAGCTTCTTTCTGCTGGGAGCGGCAGCCCTCATGACCTTGCCGTCGTAGAGGTGGCTCGTATCGCTGGATACTCCTTTCTTAGCCATCTAACACACCTCCTATTTCAGAATCCTCGCGCCCCTGAGAGCGCAGTAGCCAACAACATGTCCGGTTCCCAGTCCATCACAAAGGCGCCGAGTCCACGCAACTCACTGATGAGAATGTCGCGCTCGGTCTTCAGGACCTCGTAACCAGTTCGGTCGAGCCGACGGGCGTCGAACTCGAACTCAAGACTTGAGGGGGAGAGTATGGTGGTGTCGAAGTGGCGTGCGCGTAGGTCGCGGACGGCACTGACGATGGTGCTGTCGTCTTCTAGGCAAGAAAGAATGATGATTGGGCTTCCCTTGTTGATGTGCGGAAGAATCCGGTTTGTCACAACCTGCAGTGGTGTCTCGCCACGGGCCATTGCCCCAGCCAACTTTGTCAAGATGACATACAGTTGCTTCTTGCCTGTGTCCCGGTCAACTGAGAGGACTTCATCTCCGTATACGACAAGACCGACGGAGTCACGTCGGGATAGGAAGAAGGAGGCGAGTGATGCCGCCGCCCTCGTTCCATAGACCAGCGAGTTTCTGCTGACGGGGCCGGTCTCTGAGACCGCCCTGCTGTCGAGAATCAAGATGATGTCGCTGACCGCGTCACGCTCCCTCTCGTTCACCATCATCTTGCCGCCACTGCGAGCGGTGGCAGCCCAGTTGATTGCTTTCATCGGGTCGCCGGCGATGTACTCTCTCAGGTTGTAGAACTCTGAACCGGGCCCGGGCTGTCGAATGTTCACTGCACCAGTGAAGATCTTGGGAACCTTGCTCTTCACGAACGCATCCTTGAGGTCCTCTGTCTTTGGGAAGACGAGGAAGTCGTCATAGACGTGCAACTCCTTCTCTTTGTGGAAGAGTCCGAACGAATCTTGGATTCTGATGCAGACAGGTCCGATGGTGTAGAAGCCGCGCAATGGGCATTCGACCGTGTACTCAATCAGCGTCTCTCGGCGTGGGCCGAGTTCCATCAGAATGTAGTTGGCACCCTTTTTGATGCGCATGACCTCAGGAAGGCTATCTCTTACCTCGAGAACCTTGGAGAGAGGTGAATGGTTCTGTATTCGTAGAGTTACATCGACTTCGCCATCCTCAAAGACACGCGCCGAACTTAGTTTCCGCATTGCTGAAAGCCGGCTGAGAGAGACCCCCGCCTCCTCCTCTGTCCGTTCTTCCATCCTGCGTCCACTCGCTGCCACATCGGCGTGCGAGGCGCGCAGTGCTGCCCAGGTCAGGAACGAGAGCAGCACAACCGCGACGGTCACGAGTTGGTGGTTTCGCAAAGTGAGGCCGAGCAGATAGAGCGCTATCGCTAGGCTCCCGAACATGGCGGATTTACGACTCCATGCCATCGCTCAACATCCTCCTCCGCAGGTTCGATTACCTCGTTCCCGCTCAGACCGTCGGTACTGGTACTTGGGTGAGGATGCCTTGAATGACCTCCTCGTTCTCAAGTCCCTTGATCTGGTGCTCTGGCTTCAGGATGAGCCTGTGGCTGAGTGCAAGAGTTGCAATCGACTTGACATCATCCGGCGTCACGAAGTCGCGTCCACGCATCGCTGCTGCGGCCCTACCGGTCTTGAGAAGGGCCTGTGAACCACGAGGTGATGAGCCGACGAGGACTCTTGGGTCCTCACGGGTTCGAGCAACGATTTCAACCATGTACATGCGGACCGCGGGGTCGACATAGACATCCTCAATCGCTTGCTGCATCGCAATGACTCGCTGCGGGTCGGTAATGACTTCAACATCCACGGCGTCCTTCTTCCTCAGAATACGGCGGGCAAGAATCTCGTCCTCATCCGCTCGGTCAGGGTAGCCGACGCTCATCTTGAACATGAATCGGTCAAGTTGCGCTTCAGGTAGTGGGTAGGTACCTTCCTGCTCCACAGGGTTCTGGGTCGCCATCGTCAGGAACGGCGAAGGCAGTTTGTGGGTCACAGTGCCGATGGTCACTTGCTTCTCCTGCATCGCCTCAAGAAGAGCGGCCTGCGTCTTGGGAGGCGCACGGTTAATCTCGTCAGAAAGCAACAAGTTGCAGAAGATAGGTCCTGGCTTGAAGGTAAATTCGCCCTTCTTGGCATCGTAGATGTTTGTGCCGGTGATATCAGCGGGTAGCAAGTCAGGCGTGAATGATACACGCTTGAAGTCGCAACCGAGGGCATCGGCGAAGGTGTTCGTCATCAAAGTCTTGGCTAGTCCGGGGTAATCCTCGAACAACAGGTTACCGTTCGCGAGGATGTCGACCAACACATTTTCGATCACGTGTGCCTTGCCGATGATGACCTTTTGGATTTCAGCGCTAATCGCTTGTCCAATCGCTCCAACAGCGGCGAGTCGCTCCTTTACCTCAGGGCTACTCTCGTGTTTGGGTGCAGCTGCTTGCTGGTAGCCCGCCTGCACTGCTGGTGCGGCTGCGGCTGCAGCGGGAGGCGGCGGCGGTGCTGCTGCTGCTCCTGCGGCTGGGTTCGTTCCGGGTGGGGGGGGTGGTGCTTGTACCATTTCTTCATCTCTCCATTTTTTCTCTAATTTTTACCCCAGCGCCGAATGGTCTGTAGCAGTTCTCGTTGCTTCTCTGGGGAGTAGGATACATTCTGCGAATAGGCTAACTCAACTAGCCTCGGGTCACCAATCATTGATTGAACCTCCGCAGGCGTCTTCACTGCCATTTCGTCACGTGTTAGGTCGTAGAATATGCGAACCTTGGTCATCAAGGCCTCTCTCATACGCTGCTTGTAAGTAGAAGTGTCAATCTTGTTCGGACGCTCTCTGAAGCGCGTCAAATCGAACACGTGTCGCCAGTTCTCCTTCTCGGGAACGACCATGATTGCCACCAAGAGGAGTAGCAGCAGGTTGAGCACGATGAGCCACTTCAGGAAGTCGTCACTGGTCAGCAGGACGATTGTGCTCATAGTCTCAGTGAATGGATTGGCGAGGGCGCTCGTGACATGGCGACTCTCATCGAACACGATGCGGAACTCGTCCGCCTTGAGTCGGATGCTGTAGGGCAGCATCTCATTGTCGAACTCCATCATATCCCGTATCAGCCCCGAGAAGTAGACCTCGTTGCCCTTCCACGCATTGTCACCGGCCAGATGTCGTTGCCAGCAGGAAGTCGACTCCATGTCGCAGTCAGATTTGACATCTGTATCCGCAGCTCTGGCAGCGGTCCAGAAGCGGTTTGAGAGTGCCTCTTCGTCAGAAATGAAAACGATGGAGCCGGTAGCGTCGAGGCTGCCGTACGAAGAGCCATCAGAATCTGCAATTCTGCGCTCGTCAAACACTTCGATACTAGGGTAATCAATTCTGAGAATGAGAGAGAGGTTGGAGAGTGGGTTCTGGAATTCGTCACAACTCTGCGTTCCAATCCGGTCGATACAAGCGCTGACACTCGCCATCGCTAGGACACTGACATCACGGCGCTGGTAATCATCGTGGTTTGGGTCATCGGTTTCGACCGATTCCCACCGCATGGCAGTAGGCGCCTTGAACATCACAGGGATTCTGCAGTCGTCGAGCGCATCGGAACCCTCGTTGAGCATTTCGGTTGTGCAGCCAATGGGGTTCACGCCGAGTTGTTCATTCGACTGAATGTCGGTTCGAATAGAGGAGATGCCCCAAACATTGGTCGGATTCTCCGCACTCGGGTTACCGTCATCATCGTAGGTTCGCCAATTTTGGTCTTCGTCGAGAAGAGGTTCACCGAAGAAGGTGACTCCGAATTTTTCGGCCAGTCTGTTGGCGTTGGTGCCGTCGGTCGCTACAATCACCTTGCCACCCAACTCGGTCACGAAGTCGTGAATCGCAGTCGCCTCAGTCTCGTCGATCGGCTTCTCTGCACCAGCGATAACCAACATAGTCCTGTGGGGCTCTTCCCAGTCGTTGACCAGCATCGGGGTTGAGAGTGTGTTTCTAATCTTGTAGCCGTCATTTCCGGCTCCCGGTCCGAGAGTGTTTCTCATGTCGGTGACTTGAGCGAGTTGGTCCTTCTCTTCAGGTGCGTCGGTGACATAGGCGCTGTAGTGAGTTTCCTTGTTAGCGGCGACCAAAGTCATGGTCAACATCATGGTTACGATGAGGATTGCGAAGGTGGCTCCGATGATGGTTCCGAAATGGGCTGAAGGTCCCTCCTTTTCCGCCATCCAAAGAGCACCCCATCAGTTCCTGAACCGGCATAGCCGGACACTTGCTAACTTTTGCAATGACGTTATGCAAATATAGGTTGGGGCAGTGCGATTGCATGGAAAGTGGGAGTTTCAAGAGTGGCCTTTCAGTATCATTCCCATCCGGCGTGCAAAAGGGTTGATATTTCGTGACGGAGAAGTAACATCACCTGCGTCGAATCAAAGCGGCTCCCAGAAGCCCAATAATCGCCACCCAGGCGGGTAATGGTGCCCAGTTGCTACTGATCACCTCATCATCACCGCTGGAGCTGCCTCCGCCACCACTCGAGCCACTTCCAGAACCACTTCCGCCGACCGGCTCCATCACGACTTGCAGCGATGAGTCATCGTCGTCAGCCGTAGCGGCGATTCCGTTGTCGATATCGCCTTGCGACTGAATCGAGATTTCGACGATACAGGTCTTGTTCGGGTGGCTCTCAGACGAGGTCAGGTTGAGTTCTGCAGAAATCGATTGGTTGCGCCCAATTGCAACTCCCTCCAAAGACTCGCCACCTGTGACCTCAAGCAGAGGGCAGGTGTCGGTGATCGTCACCTTGTAGACCGAATCGCCATCGTTGCCATCGTTGGTCACAGTGGCGGTTAGGAAGGTTGTGGTGCCGGCGTTCATCGGTCCAGTCGGCTCTGCGAGTTCAACGCTCAAATCGACAACCTGTGGGATAATCAGGTCGACCTCATCACTCCGCATGTCCGCACCTAGTGCTGGAACCGGGCCATAGGCAGTAAGTCGCCCCTCGACTTCAACGGAATCTCGACTTCCGGAATCAAAGGCTCGCACATCGATGCCCTTCACGGTGAAGTCAAATGTCTCGTTGTCCCCTGGCGACACATCGACGGATTCTGTTCCGGTCACGCTCGCATCAAACGGGAGAACATATTCAATGTCGACAGTAATTGGGACTGCGAGGTTGTCGTTGCGCACCCAGAACTCTAGTGTGACTTCCCCCGCCAAATTGATATTGAACTCTGACGGCATGTCCTCTTCGACCACAATCCCCATCTCCCAGCCAATCGGTGGGTCTTGGTCGTCCTGCGCGAGCGCGCCCGTGGAAAGCCCAAACAAAAGGAAAGAGGCGAGGAACAGAGCGAGTACGCGGTGCTTCACGTTCATCTTGAGTCGCCCACCCTTGTTCAATTCGCCGATGAAATGTCCTGCAACTTCGAGAGCGCCCGTTTGGCGAGAACGCGCACCATCTTTCGTCTGTAACTCGGTGGGAAATAGGTGTTGTTCACCGGGGCCACGGCCTTTCGAATCGAGTCCGCCAATCCTGCGACGGAATCCGCTCCACTCCATGCAGCACGCGCCTCATCAGCCTCCTCCTGATGCAATTTCGGAATGGTTTCCAAGCCGGTTGTCGCCACTCTCAGGTCGAGCAGTTTCCCGCCTGCGACGCGCCAAGCCGCTGCCACACCAGCTTCGGGAAAGTCCCACGATTCGCGCAGACAGAGTTTCTGGTACGCACCGTCAAGGCCGGAAGCCTCCTCAGGTAGGGTGACATGGGTTACCATCTCACCGGGTTCCAGCGAGTTGCGGGTAATGCCATCCTCTTGGAAGAACTCAGAGAGAAGCATCTCGCGTGTACCACTTGACGAGGCGAGGTGGACCGTCGCGCCCAAGCACATCAGCGCTGGAGCGAGGTCCGCTTGGTAGGTTGCGACGCAGAGCGTGTTCTGGTTTGGGATGACGCGGCAGTCGGCTCCGGTTCCGCAGTCGCATTTGTAGCACCAGTCGATGGATTCCCTCCACTCCTCACCTTGATTGAACCAGAAGCATCGAGTGTCGAGACAGAGGTTGCCGCCGACGGTTCCCGAACGCCGAATCATGATCGATGCGATGCTCGACGCGGCCGCCTTTACCAGCGAGTGAGTATCTTCATACTCAACGAGGTCATTGAGGCGAACCATCGCTCCGATGTGGGTTGACGTAAGAGCTGACAACTCGGCGACATTCACCAATGAGATTACATTCGGCTTGTGGTTGATGTGCCACTTGTAGTTCGGCAGAAGGTCGGTTCCACCGGCCACCCAATCGAATTCGGAGTCGGACTCTTGAAGTTGGCCGGCGATTGCGAGCGCCTCGTCGAGGCTGTCCGGCATGTGCAGGGTGAACGGCGGCATCCTCACTTTGCATCACCTCGGTGGCGGCGTTCGGTGTGCTTCCAGGCTGAGCCGGCAAGCCGTGGTGCAGCCATGTATTCCTCTGTGGGGAGGATGGCGACTTCCCAGCGGCTATCCTGTTCATCGCCTGCGATTGTCGGATCAAGTCCGAACAGGGCGCCGTTGTGGTACTCTTCGCGAGCGTCGTCGAGCCACCTTGCGAGGTCCCTTTCAGCGTGTTCCTCGGCTCGCCTCTCGAGTGTGGATTGGAGTTCGGAGTGGGTTAGACGTGGACTCGGAAGGTCGAGCGGGTCATCGATTCCGAGTTTTTTGCAGAGCGATGCAATCTGCCTGTGCATTCTGTCCGGCGTGATTGGCAACTCGCTCACACGAACTCCTATGGCGTCATAGACCGCGTTGCAGACAGCTGGTAGAATCGGTAGGAGCGGGCCCTCGCCAGCCTCCTTTGCACCGAACGGCCCTTCCGGGTCGTTGCTCTCAACGATGATTGGAACAACCTCGGGCATTTCGTGGACGGTCGGAATCTTGTAATCGAGCAGATTTGCATTCAACAGATGGCCGCTGCGACCATACTTCATCTCCTCAGAGAGCACCTGGCCCATTCCCATGTGGCAACTGCCGATTATCTGGCCTTTGACCGCTAGCGGATTCAACGCCTTTCCACAGTCGTGCGCAGCCCACACCTTGAGCACCTTGGTTTGCCCGGTCTCGGGGTCAACCTTCACCTCCGCAGCGTATGCTGAGAAGGAATATGCGGGTGCAAGCCCTGCTGCCGCCCCTTTGTGCATTCGCCCCATTGGTGGCGTTCTATAGGCGCCGGAGGCGACCAACGCACCCCGTTCCTCCTGGGCTTTGTGCAGCGCTTCGAGATATGAGACTCCGACCGCTGGGTCCAACTTGTCATAGATTCGGCGGTCACCAATAGTCAGGTGTTTTTCGTCAGCCCCGGTGATCTGCGCAGTAGCGCTGATGAGTTCTTCGCGGATTTGCATCGCTGCAGAAATCGCCGCGTTCGCATTCATGAAAGTGACACGGCTTGAGTAGGAGCCGAGGTCAACTGGAGAAGTGTCCGATTCCTTCGAGCGAAGCCGAATCATGTCGAGAGGAAGTCCGAGAACCTCTGCAACCGCTTGTGAGATTACGGTGTCTGAGCCTTGGCCGATCTCGGCTGCTCCGGTGTGGACGGTTACTCCGCCATCCATGTCGACCTTGAGGTGGACGGTGGCATGGGGGAACTTGTTTGGGTCCCAATGGATTGGCAGGCCACTGCCCGAGATGAAGAAGCCACATCCCAAGCCGATGCCATGACCGAGTGGAAGCTGGCGGAATCGGTTCTCCCAATTACACGCCGCCCGCACCTTTTCGAGACATTCCCGCATTCCGATGCTGGTCACCCTGAAGCCGGTGATTGTGGCACTGTGAGGTGGCAGTAGATTGGCGAGTCGGAAGGTGATGGGATCAACCTCCAAATTATCCGAAATCTCGTCGATTCCGACCTCGACTGCACAGCGCGAATTCACCGCCCCATGCCCTCTCATCGCCCCCGACGCAGGTTTGTTGGTCCAAACCCTAGCACCGGTGTAGTGGAAGGCGCCGATTTCGTAGGGAGCGGTGTGCAGTACGCCGTTGTAGTAGGTCGTCACATGTCCGAAAGAGGCGAAGGCACCTCCGTCAATCAGAGCGTCGGTCTCAATCCCACACAGTCGCCCCTCATCGTCGGCGTGTAGGTTCATCTCGATTATCGATGGATGACGACCTCGATTGACCCAAAAGACCTCTTCTCGGTCGAATGTGATGCGGACAGGGCGGCTAGACTTTCGCGAAAGGATGGCGGCGCACATCTCGTGAGGGAAGGGGTCGGATTTACCACCGAAGCCGCCTCCCACAAAGGTGCGATAGACATTGATTTGGTGCATTGGTATATCCAACACAAAATCAATGTCTATCGCACCTTTGTGGGAGGCGGCT
>Ga0310122_10000838_pt1 | contig 19583 bp, 13 predicted proteins | sample CB6_Bottom_1051__FD_203503 | JGI IMG/M metagenome (GOLD analysis project Ga0310122, IMG submission 203503) | Marine microbial communities from Western Arctic Ocean, Canada - CB6_Bottom_1051 | ecosystem: Environmental > Aquatic > Marine > Oceanic | place: Canada: Western Arctic Ocean | collected...
CCTGTCCGAGAACTCCAGCGACTCCGCCACGCACCAGGCACCACAGATCAACTACTACCGCGACGCCTTCCCGGCTGCCGGGAATGGCGGCTTCTATTGAGTCTGACCGGACACCGCCTGGGACCTGCTGCCGAGTCGTCGCAATGAAAACCGGACTTGTCGGATTCCAGGGCGGTGGCAAGAGCACGGTCTTCGAGCTGCTGACGGCCACGGCTCCCGATCCGGCCAAGGCTCATACCGGCCAGGTCGGCCAGGCGATTGTCGCCGACGCCCGCTTCGACGGGCTGGTCGAGATGTACCGGCCGGGCAAGGAAGTCTCCGCCCGCATCGAACTGCTCGACACACCCGGCCTCGATCGACGCCAGCAGGACGTCAACGTTCAACGACTCGGAGTGATCCGCGAAGCCCAGGCCCTGGTCCAGGTCGTGGGAGCCTTCAGCGGCGGTGGTGTCGACGTCGTCGATGAAGTCACGCGATTCGGTGAAGAACTGGCCCTGGCCGATCTGCAGATCGTCACCAACCGGGTCAGTCGGCTCGAGATCGACGCCCCCAAGCCGCGGCCGGATCGAGAAGAACTGCAGGCGGAACTCGAAGCACTCAGGCCGATGGCCGAAGCCCTCGAAACCCACCTCAACCTCGATGGCATCGAATTCACCGACCTGCAACGGCACCTGTGCCGTTCGTTCTCATTGCTGACGATCAAGAAACGGCTGGTGCTGATCAACACCGCCGAGCCGGACGCCCTGGAGGACATCGTGGCCCCGCTGGAAGCCGCCGGGCATCGCGTGATGGTCGCCGCCGTCGGGCTCGAGCTGGAACTCGAGGCACTCGAGGAAGCCGACCGGATCGAGATGGCCTCGGAACTGGGACTCTCGGGCAGCTGCCGCAATCAACTGATGCAGGCGATCCTGCAGACCGCCGAGCTGATCACCTTCTACACCTGTGCCGAGAAGGAGGTTCATGCGTGGCTCTTGCGACGCGGCTCGAGTGCCGTCGAAGCTGCCGACTCGATCCACTCGGATCTCGCCCGAGGCTTCATCCGGGCCGAGGTGACTCCGGGCGACAAGCTGCTGGAGTTGGGGAGCGAGAAGGAGGTGAAGGCGGCGGGGTTGTGGCACGTCGAGGGGAAGGACTACGTCGTTCAGGACGGCGACGAGTTGTTCATCCGCTCGGGGGTCTGAACGCACTCGCCGAGCGATTCGCCACCGGTCGCGAAAAACCGCGTCAGGTCCTGTTGCCGCACCGCGGCGGGCGGTCTTATAATCCCGCGATCCTTCGGATCAGGCGGAGCAAGGTGCCTTGAGGCAAATGGCACTGAGCGAGGTGCTCGAACAACTGCCGGCCGGCGTGGCCGTGCTCGAACCCTCGCTCGAAATCACTTGGTGCAACGACCGATTGCGTGAGCTGGCGCGGCGGGACGCGTTGCCGGTGGGCGAGAGCTTCTACGATCTGTTCGACTCGCCGGAGATCCTCGGCCCCGACCTCTGCCCGTTCCACACGGCCATTGGCCGCGGACAGCCGGCTCGCAGCACGCTCAAGATCGACGAAAAACGTTTCTACGACGTGCACGTCACTCCGTTGCTCGACACCGATGCCGATCCGGCCACCGGTCCCGACGCAGTCCACTCACTGGTGGCCCTGGTCCGAGACGTCTCGACTCAAGTCCAGCAGCAGGAAAAACTCAACGCGATCCACCAGGCCGGCCTCGAACTGGGCGACCTGATGCCGCAGGAGATCCTCGAGATGAGCGTCGAGGATCGCATCGAACTGCTCAAGTCAAAGATCTCGCACTTCACCCGAAACCTGCTCGAGTACGAGAACCTCGAGATCCGGCTGACCGAGCGTGAGACTCTAGAGCTGGTTCCGCTGCTGGCGATCGGCATGAGAGACGAGGCGGCCAACCGCAAGCTGTTCGCCCGCCCCGAAGACAATGGCGTGACCGGATTCGTGGCGGCCACGGGCAAGAGCTACCTGTGTGAGGACACCGAGAGTGACCCGCTGTACCTGGCCGGAGCACCTGATGCCCGCAGCTCGCTGACCGTGCCGCTGATGCTGCACGACGAGATCCTGGGGACGTTCAATGTCGAGAGTCCCAATCCGGGAGCGTTTTCTGAAGATGACCTGCAGTTCCTGGAACTCTTCGGCCGCGAACTCTCCGTCGCACTCAATACGCTCGAACTGCTCGTCGCCGAAAAGGTCACTACCGTTTCGGAGAATACCGAGCGGATTCTCCGCGAAGTCGCCGGGCCGGTCGACGCGATCCTCAACGACGCCGCCTGGGTGCTCGAACGCTACATCGGCCACGAACCCACCGTCTGCGAACGCCTGAACCAGATCCTCGACCGGACCCGCGAGATCAAGCAGCTGGTGCACGAGGTGGGCGAGTCGATTGCTCCACGCCGCAGCCACCTGCCTCCCCCCGCACGTCAGCAACGACCGCGGATCCGTGACAAGCGGGTGCTGTTTGTCGATGGCGACGAGTCGATCCGGCGAGCGGCTCACGAACTGCTCGAACGCTTCGGCTGCAATGTCGAGACCGCTCACAACGGTGAGGAGGCCTGCCTGATGCTCAGGCAGTCGCACTACGACACCGTGGTCGCAGACATCCGGCTCGAGGACATGACCGGGTACGAGTGCTTTTGCCAATTGCGAGAGATCAACGACACGGTGCCGGTCATCCTGATGACCGGATTCGGCTACGACCCGTCGCACTCGATCGTCCAGGCCCGCCAGGCCGGAGGTCTCAAGGCCGTGCTCTACAAACCCTTCCGGCTCGATCAGCTGCTGACCGAACTGGAAACCGCACTCGGCGAGCCGTCCTGACCCCCGAGCCACGTTGCATCCCCATCCGCAATCGGGTGCAATACGCTCCGAGACCTACTCACTCCCGGAGTCCCCAATGAGCACCCGCCGCCCCCACAACACCTCCCGCCGAAACTTCCTCCAGGCCGCCGTCGCCGCGGGCACCACGCTGCCCCTGGCCGGCAACTGGACCTCCACGGCTGCCGCCGCCGCCGAGAAGCGCAGCGCCAACGAAAAACTCAACCTCGCCGTCATCGGAGTCGCCGGACGTGGTGGCAGCAACCTGGCCGGTGTCAGCGGTGAGAACATAGTCGCGCTGTGCGATATCGATGCCAATCGACTGGCCGCCGCGGCCGCCAAGCACAAGGGTGCCACGACGACCGACGACTTCCGTCGTGTGCTGGACATCAAGGACCTCGACGGAGTGGTCGTCAGCACGCCCGATCACATGCACGCGATTCCCGTCGTCGCCGCACTCAAACGGGGCCTGGCCGTCTACTGCGAAAAACCTCTGACCCACTCGATCCACGAGGCCCGAGTCATCTCGAGACTGACCGCCGAACGCAAGGCGGTCACGCAGATGGGCAACCAGATTCACAATCACCCGCTGAACAACTACCGCCGCGTGGTCGAAATCGTGCAGGGGGGAGTGATCGGCGAGGTGCGGCGGGTGCATGTCTGGCAGGGCGGAGGCGTCCGGGTCGGACAACGCGTCCAGAAGAGTACTCCACCCAAGCACGTCAACTACGATCTCTGGCTCGGCCCCGCACCCCACCGTCCCTACCACGCATCGCACTTCCACTTCAACTGGCGCTACTGGTGGGACTTCGGCGGCGGACAACTCGCCGACTTCGTCTGCCACTACATGGACCTGCCCTACTGGTCGCTGGGACTGAAGTACCCCAACCGGATCCACGCCACCGGCGAAAAGGGCCACGACGGCGCCAACCAGTGCCCGATGAAGATGAAGGTCGATTACCACTTCGACGCCACCGACGATCGACCTGCGGTGCACATCACCTGGTACCACGGTGGGCTGAAGCCTCGGGGAGCCGAGTCCTACGGCAAGGGCTCCGCGGTGCTGTTCGAAGGATCCGACGGTCGCGTGCTGGCCGACTACAGCACCCGCAAGCTGTTCATGGCCGCGGGCAAGGAAGCCAGGCCGGTCAAGCCGACGATCACCGACTCGGTGGGACACCACAACGAGTTCCTGCAGGCGATCCGCAGCGGCAACACCGACACCACCTGCAACTTCCGCTACGGAGCGTTGCTGAGCGAATGCGGACACCTGGGCAACCTCAGCTACCGGCTCGGCCAGAAGAAGATCACCTGGGACACCGCAGCCGCCCAGGCCGTCGACTGCCCCGAAGCCGCCGCGATCGTCAAACGCAAGTACCGCACGGGTTGGTCGCTGTAGCGGCCTGTGAAAAAGGTACGGGGGTCAGCCGCCGCCGTGGGCGGGGCCTGACCCCTTCCCCGGCATCCCCTAATGCGAAACGCTCGCCGCCGCCTTCTCGCCCACCAACCGGTCCTCGGCAAACCGACCCAGCGAAAATGGCTCGAGCCGCTCGGGTGTCCGCCCGCTGGCAATCATCTCGGCCAACAAGTGCCCCGAGGCGGGACCGGCCTTGAAGCCGTAGGTGCCCCAGCCAACCGTCATGAACAGGCCCCCGACAGCAGGATCCTCGCCGATGATCGGTGAGTAGTCCGGTGTCATGTCGCACAGGCCAGCCCACTGCCTGAGCATCTTCACGTTGGCCAGGAAGGGAAACAGCTCCAGCATGTGAGTCGCCGCACTCTCGGCAAACGGCAGCGTTCCCCTCAACGAGTAACTCGCGTAGTCGTCCACCTCGGCCCCGATCACCAACTCGCCCCGGTCAGTCTGTGACACGTAGATGTGCAGGGTCGAGCTGACGATCACCGAGTGCAGCCAGGGCTTCAGCGGCTCGGTGACCATCGCCTGCAGCGGGTGAGTCTCCAGGGGGATCTGCCTTCCGGCCATCGCGGCGATCGTGCCGGCATACCCGGCCGTCGCGTTAACCACCGTGCCGGTCTTGATCCGGCCGCGGTTGGTCATCACCCCGCTGATCGCCCCGTCGGAAAGTTCCAGACCCGTCACCTCGGTCAACTGGTGCACCTCCGCGCCCAGGGCATCGGCTCCCCGAGCGTAGGCCCACACCACCGCGTCGTGACGGATGATGCCACCGGGCGGGTGAAACAGTGCCGCCATCACCGGGTACCGCAACGAACCCTCCAACTGCATGTCGGGCACGTGCTCGCGGATCTCGTCGGGAAAGATCAGCCGCGAGTCGACTCCGCAGAGCTGGTTGGTCAGAGCCCTCTCGCGGAGCCCGTAGACACCTCGCTCGGTATGAGCCAGCGTCAGGTGACCACGCTGCGAGAACATGATGTTGTAGTCGAGTTCCCCGGCCAGCTGTTCGTACAGCTTCAGCGAGTGGTCGTAGAAGGCAATGCCCTCGGGAGTACGGTAGTTCGAGCGGATGATGGCCGTGTTGCGGCCCGAGCCGCCAAAGCCAACGTATCGGGCCTCGAGTACCGCGACGTTGGTCACGCCCTGGCGGGCCAGGTAGTACGCCGTCGCCAACCCATGCACGCCGCCGCCGATGATGACGACGTCGTAGGCGTCCTGCAGTTCGTGAGTTCTCCACATCGGCTGTGTCACGAACCTGCCTCCCCGCCGCCATCCCCGCCGCCATCCCCGCCACCGACGGTCACCACGTCGCCCAACCGCTCGGCTCCAACGACCCTCAGCCGGTAGGCGTCGCCGGCGTCGAGCAGAGCTTCCCACAGCGAGAGCACGGAATCGGGACAGGCGTGAAGTTCCCAGTGCTCGGCGAAGTGGCACAGCAGCGTGTTGATCCCGGCGATCGGACCCTGCCTTATTGCGGCCACAGGCATCGAGCGAGTGCGGAGATCGGCTGAGGTCAGCAACGAGAGGATGTTGATCGCATCGGGACCGGACAGCACGATCGTGGCCCAGCCACCGGTCACGTCGACCGCCGCCGGGTCCCCCAGCACCTCGGGACCCACGTTGCCAAAGACGATCGCCCGACCCGGAGTCAGCCGACAGACGATTCCGGCTCGACCGGCCCCCATCCGAGACACCGCCACATCGCTACCCACCAACCCCTTCACCAGCCCCGTCACCAGCCCCGTCACCAGCTCCCCGGTCCGCGGCCCGCCCAACTCGATCACCGATCGATGCGACCAGTCGAGCAGCACGTTGTCCTGGGACAGGACCACGTCGGCCGTCTCGGGATGACTCGTGCAGATCTCCCAACCACCAACCGTCTCCAACTGCCCCCCGGCCCGGCGATGCCAGGCAACCAGCGGTCCGCGGGCCACCGGAGTCGAAGGTGATTGGGATGATGCGGGTGATGAGATCATGTCTGTCGGGTTCCGCTTGAGTTCAGCTCCGCAGCCTGACGCCGTCGGGGTCGTAGAACGGTTCGCGCTGCACCACGGCCTTGACCAGTTGTCCGTCGATCTGGATTGAGACTTCGCATCCGTTTTCAGCCAACTCGGCCGGCACCCACGCCAGTCCGACCGTCGCCCCGGCCACCGGCGAGTACCGCGCGCTGGTGACGCGACCCTCGAGTCGGCCATCGACGAGCACCAGCGAGGGCTCGGGCGGCACAGTAGTGCCTTCGAGCCGGAAGCCGACCAGTTGCTGTCCCGGCTCGCGGCCGGAGGCTCGTATGAGAGCCTGTCGGCCGACGAAATCGGGCTTGTCGAGCTTCACGATCCACGGCAAACCGGCATCGAGAGGACTCGAGAGTGCGTCGGTGTCCTGGCCGGCCAGCAGGTGCTGCTTGTCGAGTCGCAGACGCCTCTGGGCCTCGACCCCAAACGGCCGGATCCCCTCCGTGGCACCCGCGGACATCAATGCACGCCAGACGTGTTCCGCGAGGTGAGTTGGCACGTGGATCTCGTATCCCAATTCGCCAACAAACCCGATCCTCAATACGATCGCCGGCACACCGGCAACTTCCATGTTCCGAGCCGCCAGGTAGGGCACCGAGTCGGTTGAGAGGTCCGCGTCGCAGACCCTCCCGAGCACGTCCCGGCTGAGCGGACCGGCCAGGTTCATCGCCGCGGTCGCCCCGCTGATGTTGGTCAAGCGGACGTCCCAGTCGGGCCGGGTGGCCAGCCACCAGCGGAACCAGCTGTCGACCCCCTCGGCGTTGCCGGAGGTGGTGGTCAGGAACCAGCGGTCCTCTTGTAGCCTCGCAATGGTGCCGTCGTCGATGATGATGCCCGCCTCGTCGCAGAGCACGCCGTATCGCACCTTGCCCAGGGGCAGCTTGGCAAAGCGGTTCGGGTAGACGAATTCCAGGAACTCGGCCACGTCGGTGCCACGCAGTTCGAGCTTGCCGAGGGTCGAGACGTCGATCAGGCCGACACCGTCCCGCACCGCCTGGTACTCGGCTGCCGGATCGCCGTACGACTCGGGACGCTTCCAGGCTCCCGAATCCATGAACACCGCACCCGCTTCGGTGTGCCAGTCGTGCAGAGCGGTTCGGCGGAGCAGGTGTCGATGCGGAGCCCGTCCGGCGAGCACGCCCAGCGGGACCGGCTGATCGGGAGGCCGGGCGGTTGTTCGACCGGTCTCTGAGATCGTCGCCCCGTTGGCTCGAGCACAGGCGGCGATCGAGCCGGCCTGGCACATCTTGCCCTGGCAGGGACCCATGCAGACGGTCGAATACCTCTTGAGCGTCTCGATGTTGGCAAAGCCCTCGGCGACCGCATCGAAGAGGTCCTGTTCGGTCACGTCCTCGCAGAGGCAGACGAATGCCTTCTTGCCTTCGGGGGGGCGTCTTTGGGGTGAGAGTGTCATTGCGGCTGAGAGCTCGATCGATCCGCCCGCGGTACCGGCCGCGGCGACTTCACCCGCCAAGCGTCCCTCGCGGGCACAGGCGTCGACGTCGAAGGTGCCGTTGACCGACCCCGCCGCGCGGTAGCCCTCGACCAGCTGATCGGCCCGGAACAGGTCCCGCGACTCGTCGTAGACCAATCGGCACCCGGCCTGGGCCAGCAGTCCCGAGGCGGTCGTGAAGCCGACCGCCTCGATCACCCAGCGGCAGGCAATCGATTCGCCTGCCGACGAGGGACCTTCCAGCGGCCCGACCACGGCGGCGGTGACGTGACGTCGGCCACGCACCTCGTAGAGTGTCTGCCCGGTTCGCACCGGCAGGCCGCGGGGGTCGGTGGCCGGAGTCGCGTTGTGATCCACCACCGCAACGATCTTCGTACCGACGGCCGCCAGGGCGTGAGCCACCAGGTAGCCACCGGGGTTGTCGGTCACCACCACCGCGTCGCCGGAAAACTGACAGCCGTCCTGCCACATCATTCTCTGGACACCGCTGGCGAGCATCACGCCGGGCCGGTCGTTGCCCGGGAACACCAGCGGCTGTTCCCAACCTCCCGTGGCGACGACCACTCCACCGGCTCGCAGCCGGATCATCCGGTCTCCGGATTGGACCGCCACCAGCCGGTCCTCGTAGCAACCAAACGCGTTGGACCGCAGCAGCACGCGGATCCGAGGATCGTCGAGTACCGACCGGATCGTCGACTCGAATCGATCTCCCAACTCGACCTGCAGAGCCGGATCATCCTGCAGGTAGCCGCCCAACGTCGCACGCTCCTCGACCAGCGTCACGTCACGACCTCGCTGAGACGCCTCGATCGCAGCGTGCATCCCGGCCCAGCCGCCTCCGATCACCACCACATCGCTGTGCAGGGTCTGTCGATCGTAGCGGCGGCTGCCGCCGGACTCACGGTCGACTCGGCCCAGCCCGGCGATCCGACGCACGATCGACTCGAAGACCGGCCACAGGAACCTCGGCTTGTGCATCACCCGGTAATAGAAGCCCACCGGCATGAACCGATGCAGCCGATCCAGGATGCTCAGGAAATCCCACTTCAGGCTCGGCCACGCGTTCTGGCTGCGGACCGTCGCCCCCTGGGTCGCCTCGGTGACACACGTCCGCACGTTGGGGTCGCCGTCAACTGTACACAGGCAGTTGGGGCAGCGGCCGGTGGCACAGAACAGGCCACGCGGACGGTGGTACTTGAAGCTCCGTGAGAGCACATGCACACCGGCCTCGTGCAGGGCTCCGGCGATGGTCTGCCCGGGCCGAGCGGTCATCGAGCGGCCGTCGAAGGTGAATGTCACCGAGTCGGTGGTATTACTCATCGGCACCCTCGGCACCCTCGGCACCCTCGGCCTCGCCTGTGACCACGTCCGAAGTTCCCGGCTGGCCGGGGAGGCTCGATTCGAGGACCTGGTTGGTCCGCGTGTCACGGCGAACCAGGAACCACTCTCTGCAAGCCGCCCTGTGGAACCACCACTCCCACTGCACGGCACGTCGGTTGGGCTGGTCATAGGTGTAGGCGACCCACTCGTCGCTCGCCGCATCCGGCTCGGGCCTCTCGCGCACGGGGCCACCGTAGTGGAATTCTGCGGCGGGACGCTGCTGGCAGTGTGGGCACGGAATCATCAACGACACGCCGTCATCACCTCCCATCCCCTCCTGGTTCGCAGCCGGGCCTCCCGATCGGCGGGAACTCGCAGAGACCCGCAGGTGGGCGAGTGCCCCGTCCTCAATTCCGTTCTAGAACAGAGTCAGATACCGGTCGATCTCCCACGGAGTCACCTGCTGCTCGCTGCTCAGCAACTCGGCCGTCTTGACCTCGATGAACTCCTCGGCGATCACGCCCAGCCCATCCCGGACCACCTCGTCCTGCTTCAGAGCCGCCAACGATTCGGACAGCGACTGAGGCAGGATGCTGATCCCCGCTGCGGTGATCTCCTCGAGAGTCTTTTCGTAGAGATTCCCCAGGTTGGGTTCGCCCGGGTCGATCTGGTTCTTGACTCCATCCAGCCCCGCGGCCAGATAGACGGCCAGGCCCAGGTACGGGTTGCAGCCGGCCGAGACCGTGCGGTCCTCGAGATGACCGGGTCCGGCCGTGCGGATCATCTGGGTCCGGTTGTTGTCGCCGTAGCTCTGGAACGCGGGGGTCCAGGTGAAGCCCGAGCGGCTGCCCTGCAGGCCCGAGCCCAGCTTCAGCCGCTTGTAGCAGTTGACCGTCGGGCAGGTGACGGCGATCAGGGCTGGGGCATGAGCGAGCACACCGCCGAGGAAGTGGTAGGCGAATTGCGAGAGGCCCAGGCCACGGGAATCGGCTTCGTCCAGGAACAGGTTGCCGCCGGTCTCGGCGTCGGCGACGTGGAAGTGCACGTGCAGCCCGCTGCCGGTGCGGTCGGAAAACGGCTTGGGCATGTGAGTGGCAATCGCACCGTACTTGGCGGCGATCTGAGAGCTGGCCATCTTGAAGAAGGTGACCCGATCCGAGGTGGTCAACGCGTCCTGGTAGTCGAAGTTGACCTCGTATTGCCCGTTGCCGTCTTCGTGGTCGGTCTGGTACACGCCCCAGCCCAGCGCGTTGAGCGACGTGGTCAGGTCCTGCAGATAGTCCATCGCCGGAGCCATCGAGCGGAAGTCGTAGCAGGGCTTTTCGAGATGATCGACACCGCCGGGATCCCACGGCGAGATCGACCCATCGTCGTTGCGGACGACCAGGAAGTGCTCGGGCTCCATCCCCACGTTGAACACGAATCCCTGTTCGCGGGCGGCCTCGAGCACTCGCACCATGTTGCTGCGGGCACAGTAGGGATGCGGTTCGTTGTCGACGTAGAGGTTGCCGGCCAGCCGGGCGGTGTTGGGCTTCCAGGGCAAGGGGGTGTAGGTGTCGAGGTCGACGCGGGCGAGCATGTCGTGATCGTGAGGCCCCTGGCCGAGTCCCCACAGAGCGGCTCCGGCGAAACCGGCTCCGCTGTCGATGCAGGTATCCAGTTCACCCGCGGGGACCATCTTGACCTTGGCACTTCCGTTGAGGTCGACGAACTGGACGAGCAGGAACTCGATCCCGTCCTGCTCGATCCGTGCCTTGATCTCGTCCCGAGTCGTCATGCCCGCTCCCCTGCCCTCTCAATCCCACCGCCCCAAGCCGCACATCCTACCGCTCCCCCCAATGCCACGCCACGGGGTCAGACGCGGATGTTCGAAGCCGCAACGCGCAAGCCTCGGGGTCAGACGCGGATGTTCGAAGCCGTAAGGCGCCGAACATCCGGGCCTGACCCCTTTTTCAGGAATCCACAGCTCAAGGCCGAAGGGGTCAGGCCCCGCCACGGTCCGCCGCAGGCGGATCAGACCCCAAACCGGGGATCCAGCTTGTGCCGGCCAGCGGAACGCGAGCCATCGCCGCAGCCTCAATCGTCAACGCAGCCAAATCCTCACGCTCCAGGTGATGCACGTCGCTCTTGCCACAGGCCCGGGCCAACGTCGTGACCTCCATGTTGAGCACCTGCAGGTAGTTCCGAACCCACCCGGCTGCAGTCTCCGGCTGCAGTCGTCGCTCGAGCTCTTCGTCCTGAGTGGTAATCCCCACCGGGCAGCGACCGGTCTGGCAGTGGTGGCAGAAGCCCGGTGCCGCTCCCAGCTGCTGGTAATCCTCGGTCACGTCGACCCAGCCGTCTGTGCCATCTCCACCGTCTTGGCCAGCAGAATCGTCGTGGTAGCAACGGTTGTTGCAGCCCAATGCGATCAACGCCGCCTGTCCGATCGAGACCGCATCGGCCCCCAGTGCCAGGGCCTTGGCCACATCGGCCCCGGTGCGGATGCCCCCGGAGATGATCAGGTCCACCTCCTCGACCATGTCCATCGCCTCGAGCGCCTCGACCGCCTGGGGCAGTGCGGCCAGGGTCGGGATGCCGGTGTGTTCGATGAAGACCTGTTGGGTGGCCGCGGTGCCTCCCTGCATGCCGTCGATCACCACCACGTCGGCTCCGGCCTTGACGGCCAGCTTGACGTCATCCACCACCCGAGTGGCTCCCATCTTGACGTAGATCGGCTTCTCCCAATCGGTGATCTCACGCAGCTCCTCGATCTTGATCGCCAGGTCATCGGGGCCGGTCCAATCGGGATGCCGGCAGGCCGATCGCTGGTCGATCCCCTCGGGCAGAGTTCTCATGCCCGCCACCCGCTTGCTGACCTTCTGGCCCAGCAGCATTCCTCCACCACCCGGCTTGGCCCCCTGCCCCAGCACGATTTCGATAGCGTCGGCGGCCCTGAGGTCATCGGGGTTGAAGCCGTAGCGGCTGGGCAGGCACTGGTAGACCAGCGTCTTGGACGACCTCCGCTCCTCGGGCGTCATCCCTCCGTCACCGGTCGTGGTCGAAGTCCCCATCTCGGTGGCGGCTCGTCCCAGTGCCTCCTTGGCCGACGCCGAGAGCGCCCCGAAACTCATCCCGGCGATCGTCACCGGGATCTCAAGCTCGATCGGCCGCTTGGCAAACCGAGCGCCCAGCACGGTCCGCGACGAGCACTGTTCCCGATACCCTTCCAGCGGATACCTCGACGCCGACGCGGTCAGAAAGACCAGGTCGTCGAATGTCGGCAGCTTCCGTTTGGCACCCATGCCGCGGATGTCGTACAGCCCGCACTGGGTCGCACGGCGGATGTAGGCGATCACGTCCGAGTCAAAAGACGCGCTGGGCTCGAGATGCTCGGGGCCGCCGGCCAGCTGGGACGGTGGCTGCGGTGGGATCTGTTTGGAGGGACCGTTCACGCGACCTAGTACTCCTGGTGGGCCTCGGCGTTCCAGTGATACAGCGACCGCGCCGAAGCGACCCGCCGGAAGTTCTCCGCATCCGCCTCGATCCCCGACTCGGCCAACAGACCCCGCAGACTCTCGACGTCGGAGGCCTCCAGAGTCTCCTCGCGGGCGTCGGCGCCCAGGCTGTCGATCGCTCCGCCGACATAAAGGACTGCTTCGTAGATCGAATCGCCGAGGTTGGCTCCGGCGTTGCCGCAGACGACCATCGTACCGGCCTGGGCCATGAAGGCCGAGAAGTGGCCCACGTCGCCGGCGACCACCACGGTGCCGCCCTTCAGCGAGATGCCGCAGCGGCTCGAGGCGTCTCCGTCGATCACCAGCAGGCCTCCGTGCGCCGACGCGCCGGCCGATTCGCTGGCATGGCCCTGAATTCGCACCTCCCCCGACATCATGTTCTCAGCCACGCTCCAGCCCACATTGCCATGAACCGTGACCTTCGCCTGCTTGTTCATCCCCGCGATGAAATACCCTGCATGACCGTGGATGTCGACCTCCACCTCGCAGTCCAGCCCCACCGCGATGCTGTGCAGGCCGTTGGGGTTCCGGATGCCGACCCGGGCGACATCCGAGCCGGGCAACTCATTGTGCAGGTACCGGTTCAGCTCACGCACGCTGACCCCGGCCAGGTCGAATTCGACGGTGTCGCTCATGACAGGACCGCCGTCGTCTGCGGAGCTCCCGCTTCGACGACCGACCACGAGTAGATCGTCTTGGGCGAGGGTTCATAGACGTTCGCGTCGGCGACACCCGGCAGGTGGGCCAGTGCCCGGAACTCCGAACCCACCGCCACGTAGTCATCGGTCTCGGCCACCACCGCCGGCTTGCATGCGAAGGCGTCGCGAACCAGCACCATCTTTTCAGCAGTCGCCATCAGGAAGGTGAAGAACCCGTCGAGTACTTCAAACGACGACTCGATCGCCTGCTCAAGGCTGTCCCCCTCACGCATCCGCCACTCCAGGTACCGGCACCCCGCCTCGGTGTCGTTGTCCGTTTCGAAGGCGATCCCCCGTCGCTGCAATCGACGCCGCACGCTGTTGGGGTTCGACAGCGACCCGTTGTGGACCAGACAGAAGTCCTGGCCGGCGGTGAAGGGGTGAGCGTGAGCCGGGGAGACCATCGATTCGGTGGCCATCCGCGTGTGACCCACCAGGTGGCTGCCGGAAAGTGACTCGAATCCGTACCGCGCCGCGATCTCGCGAGGGTGCCCCTCGTCCTTGAACAACCGAATACTCTGCCCCACCGACAACAGGTCGACACACGGCCAGTGTTGCTGCAGCCAACCGGGCACCGCACCGGGCGCCATCGTGGAGTGCAACAGCGCGTTGTCGCCGTTGGCATCCAGAGTCGCATCAGTGCCCAGCACGTCGCGGTGGTGTTCGAGCACCGCGTCCCAATCGGGAACGCCCCCGCGCCAGTACAGGCTGAAACCCAGCCCTGCTGCGTCCTCCCGGCGGTCAAACACCGCCAGCCCGGCCGAATCGGGACCACGGTCGCCCATGCAATCGAGCATCGGCACGGCCAACCGGCCGAGTGAGGCTCGCAGCTCGGGTCGCCTGATCAGCAGTCCGACGATGCCGCACATGTGCCGTTGCTCTTTGCCGAGAAAGGCCGAGAGAAGCCGATGCCCTGTGCAACCAGACTACCAGACGGCCCAAGAGCGAGGAATCATGCCGGGGCCGCAGCCGCAGCGGCCCCGATCAGGGGCCATCCGCCCCATCATCGTCGGGCCCCTGCAACGCGATCCAGGATCGGTTCTGGTAGCTGCAGCGGCAGCCGGCCGAGGCATCGGGGATGAAGACCAGCCCGCCGGCCGGCAGGGCGTTGACCCAGCAACCCGGTCGGATCCCGCCGAAGTTCTCGGTCCCCGCCTTGCGGGTGAAATCGACGTATCCGACCGTCGCCGAACGGAACAGCAGCAGGTTCTTCGAACCGGCCAGTTGACCGCAGCCGTAGGATCGCTTGAACGACCACGGCTCGTCCTCGCCGGTCAACAGGTCCAGCCGTGCCGGCTGAGTGATGATCGTGCGGTCGTTGACCAGGGGCCGAGTGATGTAGCTGACCTTCTTGTCCCAGGCCCGGTAGCCCTCGCTGGCCCGGAACACCGCCATCCGGCCGCCGACCTCCGAAGGCAGCTTGAACCGTGTCGACTGGTAACTCATCAGCAACATGTCGTGCTGCTCGCTGAAGACCAGCACCGTCCCGAAAATGTCCTTCTTGTTCCGCCAGGCCGGCTTACCGGTGACCGCGTCCAGGCAGACGAGTTCTCCGGTGGCATGCACCAGCGGCGCGCCTTTCTTGATGCCTCGGCGAGCGGCCTTCTGGTCGAGCAGATCGGCCAGCGCTCGAGGCCGATCGATCAGGAACACTCGCCCGTCGCCGATCGCGATCGCGTTGTGGCGGATCGACTGCTTGGCGTCGTATCGCCACTTCAGCTTGCCGGAGATGGCATCCATCACGAAGAACGTCTTCGATTCGGTGAACAGCTGACTCATGTCCGCCGGCCGCCAGGCGTGACGCACGATGTGCTGCTCGTTGATCAGAGAACCGAACAGCAGCCCCTTCTCGCAGGCGATGTGACCCCACAGGGCCTTCTTGCCATCCTTGTGAGCGGGAGCCTCGAAGGTGCCCAGCACCTTGCCGGTTTTCGCGTCGAGCCGATAGCAGACTCCCTTGCGACGGACATAGACACTGTCGCCGCTGGCGCAGAAATTGCTCCCGGTGCCCGAGACACCCACGATGTGATCGGCGTTGTAGGCATGCAGCACGCCCGGCAAGGCAAACTCCCACAGCGTGCGACCGTTGTAGGCGTCGACTCCCCGCAACGCGTCCATCCCCTCGACAAACAACCGACCGCGATGGAACAGAGGCGAGGGGGCCCGGCCGTGACGGCTGGGCAGTTCCAGGTTCACGTCGTCGAACCACAAGACCCGCAGCGGACCGGTGATCGGATCGGTCGAGCAGAGCGTATTGGCCGGAGACGAGTACTGGTGATTCCAGGTCCCGGCATCGGCCAGTCCCTTACGGGTATCAAAACTCAGAGCGCCGCCGGGCCCGATCGCGACCACGCCGCCCCACGGACGCTGCAATCGTCCCGCCTCGGCGGCGACCTGCTTCGTGGCCGCCTTGTCGGTGAGTGCTCGTTGCGAGACCACCAGGTTGGCGATGTACTTGGGGAATTGAGTCGCCTCGAGCTGCCCCTGGTGCACGGTGACGCGGTGTCCCAGCAGCCCCGCTGCAGCCAATCGCTGCCGGGCCTTGGCGACCCGGGCCGGGTCGGGATCGATGGCGAAGACGAACAGGTCGCTGTGCCTGGCCAACCAACTCGCCAGGCGGCCGTCGCCACAGCCCAGGTCGACGCAGTAGCCTTCACGGATCCGCGACGTTTCCAGGATCTTCTTCCCCGCCGCGGCGATAGCCGGGTCGTCGCTCGGGTCTGCGGGTTCCGAGGGCGTGTGGTGCACCGGCTTGGCGACGGGCACTTCAGCAAAGCAGTACAGCCGACCGCTGTCGGTGGCCACGAACAGCCGGCCGTCGGAAACGGCCAGGTCGCCGGGTCTCCCGTCGAGATCGTGTTGCCAGGTCAGCTTTCCGGAGGTCGCATCGACCACCGCAACCGACTTGGCTCCGGCCGAAACGACCGTGGTCCCGGCCACCAGCATGGCCTGGCCGCCGGGGACCTTGGCAATGGAGGTCTTGCGTTTGAGTTCGAGGATCTTGACCGGCTTGCCCTTGCGATCCTTGCCGGCACGCTCGACCAGTTCCCAGTTCTCCAGGGTGGTTGAGGTGCCTCGCCAGAGTGTCTTGCCGGCCGAGGCTACGCTGCCGGCGCCCAGTCCCTTGAGCAGGCCTCCGCTCCCGAGGTCATAGGCCAGGCCGCCGTTGATAAAGACCCGACCGTGTCCCATCGTCGCGGTGGCACCCCGATGAGTGTTCTGTTGCAGGCGGTAGAACAGGAACTTGCCGGTCTTGCGATCAAAGACCGCCGGCACGGCCCGGCCGGTGGGCACCAGCAAACGGTCTCCGGAAATCACCAGGTGCCCCTGTGCGGTCACACCACTCTTGGCCATCGCCCCGCCGTGCGGCTGAGCCATCTCGATGCCACCGGATGTGTCATTCAGCCACACCAGCTTGCCGGTCTCGGCCTGCTGGGCCCGGATGAAAATGCCTTCCGACTGCCAGATCCCCGCCGCCCAGTAGACGATGTCTCCGGAGATGACCACGCCGCCTCGAGCCGGCCATCTCGAGATCACATGACCGTTGCCCATCACTCGCTGGTCGGTCGGACCGCCACGCCATCGCTTCAGCAAGCGACCGTCGGCGGTCGCCAGGCTGTACAGGTAGCCGTCGTCGCTGGTGACAAACACCCGGTCGCGCCAAACCGCCGGAGCAAAACGGATCGGGCCGCCGGTGGCGAACGTCCAGCGAGTCTGGCCAGAGTTTGCGTCCAGGCAACGGATGACACCGTCGACTGAACTGCCGTAGAACACGCGTGCCTCGGAAACCGCCACGCGGTTGACTCGATCGAACGACATCCGGTCGTCGCGAGGCCAGGCGGGGCTGGGTGCATGACGCGCCTGCCGCGACCAGGCCAGGTGAAGGCTCGTCGCCAGAATCTCATCGGTGTGATGATCCCTTGCCGCGGTGCCGCCAAAACCACTCCAGGGGGCCGCCAGCAGCGGGGACGCAGACAACACAACACTCAGCACGACCGCGATTCGCATCTTCCTGTCTCCTGACTTCGTTTGCCGCACAGATTCTAACCGCGGCAACAGCCCCGCGGCTATGGCCGGGCCGCCAGGCCGCCTGTCAGACGTCGCAGCAATGCCGCCTGGCCGGCGTGGTAGGCCACGTGCTCGACCTGGTGCCACAACACCTCGCGGATCGGCATCGTACGACCGCGGAACTGCCGCTCGTCCTCCCAGTTCCCCGCATCAACCTCTGCCAGGAAACTCCCGCAATGAGTTCGAGTCTCGTTGAGCAGCTCATGAAGAGCCGATCGATCCAGGCCGCCGTCGCGGTCAAACTCCAACTGCCGCTCTCGAACCCACTCGCCACGACCCAGGCCGTTTTCAAACCAGTCGCGCATCGATCCGGCGACGTGGCAGATGAGGTTGCCCAGCGAGACGACTCCTTCGGCAGGGCGGACCCAGATCGCCTCGTCGGGGAACTCGTCGAGAACTCCGCGGATCTGGTCGAGTTGATTGTCGAGAAAACGCAGCGCCGCTTCGGACTCGGGAAAACTGCTGGGCACGGGGAGTGTCTCGTGTTGGGGGTTCGGCCCTGATGGTCGTGCAAGCATATCCGCTGCCCACTCACAGGTGGTAGACTGTGCACTGATCCCCTCGCGTCCTGCCGGTTCGACATGCTTGCCCGCATCCTTATTATAGTCGTGCTCGCCGTGCAGCCGGCCGCGTCGGCCCAGCGGGGCGACTACGGCAAGGTCAAGGCGATCCTCAAGGCTCACTGTCTCCGCTGCCACGGAGTCCGGAAGCAGGAAGCCGACCTGAGACTCGATACGGCCGCCGCGGCGATCAAGGGGACCAAGGACGGTCCGGTGATCGTCGCCGGCAAGCCCCGAGACAGCCGGCTGCTGAAACGGGTGAGCTCCCAGGACAAGGACACGAGGATGCCGCCGGAGGGAGCGGCACTGTCGGCCCGGGAGATCGCGACGCTGACACGATGGATCGAGGCCGGAGCACCGCATCCCGCCGACGAGACTCCCGAATCGGACCCCACCGACCACTGGGCCTATCGCGCCCCGCTGCGACCGCAGGTGCCCGATCCCCCCAGCAGCACGTGGGTCCGCAACCCGATCGACGCCTTCCTGGCCGCAGGACACCGCGGCCACAAACTGCTGCACGCCGAGCAGGCTGAAGCGAGAGTGCTGCTGCGACGAGCCACGCTGGACCTGACCGGACTGCCGCCGACTCCCGAGGAACTCGACCAGTTCCTGGCCGATACCCGCCCCGACCGCTGGAACCGGACCATCGCACGACTGCTGCAGAATCCTCGATACGGAGAACGCTGGGGCCGGCACTGGATGGACGTCTGGCGCTACAGCGACTGGTACGGATACCAGAAAACACTCCGCAACAGCAGCCGACACATCTGGCGCTGGCGCGACTGGATCGTCGAATCGCTCAATGCCAATCGACCCTACGACGAGATGGTGCGGCAGATGCTGGCGGCTGACGAGTTGCCCGACGCGACTCCCGAAACGCTCCGGGCCACAGGGTTCCTGGCCCGCAACTACTACCTCTTCAATCGCAACACCTGGCTCGATGCCACCATCGAACACACCGGCAAGGCCTTCCTGGGCCTGACGTTCAATTGTGCCCGGTGTCACGACCACATGTACGACCCGGTAGCCCAGAAGGACTACTACCGCTTTCGGGCCATTTTCGAGCCGCACCAGATCCGCACCGACCCGATCGACGGCCGACTCGACGTCGCCAAACACGGCATTTCTCTGGCCTACGACGCCAAGCCCAAGACACCGACCTTTCTCTTCGAACGGGGCAACGACAAGCGGCCCGACAAGGACAACCCGCTGACCGCCGAGGTCCCCAGCTTCCTGCCCGGCCAGCAGCTTACGGTCAGCCCCGTCGAACTCAGCCCGGTCGTCTTCTATCCCGGTCTCCGCGAGCCGATCCGGGAGGGTCGGCTCGAAACCGCCCGCAGACTCGTCACGTCGCGAACCGCAGCCGTCGCGAAGCTCGAGTCGCCCTCAGACTCAAAAGAGCCCGAATCACGGGAGTTGGCCGTGGCCCGCAAGGAGCTTTCTGCAGCCCGGGCGCAGCTCGAGAGCCTGACGGCTCGAGTCACCGCCGATACGGCTCGCTACCACGGCAACGACCCCAGCGCGGCGGACGCCGCCGCGTCGCTGGCCGCTGCCAGGCATCGTCAATCGGACTTGATTGCAGCCGAGGCCGGTGTGCTGCGTGCCGAGTTGTCCAAGGCCCAGGCCAAGGCTGGCAGCGACAAGAAGAAGATCTCCGCAAGCAGCTCGGCACTGGCGGCGGCTCGCAAGAAGCTGAAAGCGGCCACGACCGCTGCCGCCAAGACCGATGCCAACTACCCGC
>Ga0310122_10000839_pt1 | contig 19577 bp, 15 predicted proteins | sample CB6_Bottom_1051__FD_203503 | JGI IMG/M metagenome (GOLD analysis project Ga0310122, IMG submission 203503) | Marine microbial communities from Western Arctic Ocean, Canada - CB6_Bottom_1051 | ecosystem: Environmental > Aquatic > Marine > Oceanic | place: Canada: Western Arctic Ocean | collected...
AACCGGTAATAATGAAATTATTTTCATGAAATAGTATAATCCTGACGGTCTCAATCTACTCCTGCCCCCACAAATAAAAAAATCCCATGAGCATTGCTCACTCAAAGCACATCTTTCGCCTGGAGAACATCCTGTTCTTCCATCAATTCTATATATTCATTTTCAAAATCAGTGAGGTTTTCCATGGCTTTTTGGAGAATTTCATATTCATCAACATGAATCGGATCTTGAATGGTGGAACGCTCTTTTTCCATTTCTTTTTCAATGGTATTGAATCGTTTTTTTATCCAGGCCAGGCGGTTGTGGGTTCTTTTCCTTTCTTGATAATCCAGTTTATTTTTAGAGGGCAATTTAGGTTTTCGCTCATTAATTTCTTCCGATGGTCTTTTTGATTTTTTCCATTCATAATATTCATAATTTCCTTCAAACATCCGGATATCCCCTCCGCCTACTTCGCAGATAAGATTGGTGACATTATTTAAAAAATGCCTGTCATGGGAAATGCACACAATGGAACCTGTAAACTGATCCAGGCTTTTTTCAACTACGTTCCGGGAAACAATATCCAGGTGGTTGGTAGGCTCATCCAGCAGGAGTAAATGTGCCGGATTAACCAGCATCTGCGCCAAGGACACCCGGGCTTTTTCCCCACCGGAGAGGACCTTCACATGTTTTTCAATCTCATCTCCCGTAAATAAAAAACTGCCCAGATAAGTACGAATCTCTGTTTCGCTCCACTCCTGGTTCGCCTTTCTAATTGATTCAAAGACAGTTTCACCTGGATCTAGGATTTCCAGCTGATGCTGGGCATAATAGGCTCTATCCACATTGACACCGATACGCACTGCACCGCCAGTCACATCTTCCACACCGGCCAGCATTTTTAATAAAGTCGATTTCCCTGCACCGTTATGCCCAACCAGTCCAATTTTCTGCCCCCGTTCCACGGTCAGGCTCATATCCTTGAATACTTCAACATCCCCGTAATTTTTCGTCACATTGCTGCAGGATGCCACATTCTGGGGCAATCGGCTTGGCTGAGGGAATCTCATATTCATAGCATGATTGTATTCTGAAGGTGGTTCAATCTTTTCCATTTTATTCAGCATTTTCACCCGGCTCTGGACCTGGGCTGCTTTTGTGTTCTTATAGCGAAACCGTTCGATAAACCGCTCTGTATCTTTTATCTGCTTCTGCTGGTTTAGATAGGCCGCCCGGTGTTGTTCCATCCGCAGGAATTTTTCGTCCTTATATTTGGAATAATTTCCATGGTACAGGGTAATCTTTTTCAAATCGATTTCAAGAATGTGATTCACAGAGCTGTCCAAAAAAGCGCGGTCATGGCTGATCATCACCATCGCCCCTTTCCAATCGGATAAAAAGGCTTCAAGCCAAATCGTCGCTTCCAGGTCCAGATGGTTGGTGGGTTCATCAAGAAATATTATATCTGGTTCCTGCAAAAGAATTGCCGCCAAAGCCACCCGCATCCGCCAGCCACCGCTGAACACATTCATGGTTTCCGTAAACTGCCTGTCCGTAAAGCCAAGGCCGCCCAGGATCTTTTTGGCTTTCTCTTCCAGCAACCACCCGTCAAGAGCTTCGAATCGATTCTGGGCATCACCCAGCTGGTTCGCCAAGGCCTGGTTTTCGGGATCATTGGCAATATCATGAGACAATGATAGCATTTTCCCTTCCAACTCACGAACCTCCGGGAATTTTGAAAGCACTTCTTCCAGAATGGAGCGGAGGGACCCAGGAACGATTTCCTGGGCCAAATACCCGATAGTTACATTTTTTCCAATCTGAATATTCCCGGAATCGGGGGATTCCTCTCCCAGCATAATTCTAAGGAGGGTGGTTTTCCCTGAACCGTTGGGGCCCACCAGCCCTGCCCGCATACCACTCTTGAAGTAAATATTTACATCGGAAAAAAGGTCGCCATTCGGAAAAGATTTGGAAAGGTTCTCGAGACGAATCATTTTGTTATTACATGCAGCAGCGCAAAAAGGAAACTGTTATTAAAAGTGATTATTTTTCATCAATCTAATCTAATAGCCCCGCACACAAATAAAAAAACTGCTCTTTATCCCATCCCAACTTTTTTACAAAGAGGTGGGGAAACAAAAACTTCCTCCTCCGCTTACATGCAGTTAGGATGTTCACGCAGGCGGAATGAGGCATGGGGCATGGGGTTTTTACAGGGATCAACTATAAATATTTCTGCCAGAACTCCAGCATTTTTCTGTGCCGGTGAATCTTGGCAGGTTTATCTCCAAAACCATGTTTCCGCATGGGATAAAACATCATATCAAACATGATATTTTCCTTGATTAGTTCATCAATAAAATGCCAGGAATTTTGGGGATGCACGTTGTCGTCATAGGTGCCATGGATCAAGAGCAGTCGTCCATGGAGGTTTTTCGCATTTTTAACAAAAGAAGTCTTTTTATACCCTTCCGGATTATCCTGTGGGCGCTTCATGGCAAACTCTGCCCATTTTGTGTCGTAGTAGTGCCAATCCGTTACGGGTGCGCCGGATATACCAGCCTTGAACTCCTTAGTGTTGGTCATAGCATTCAGAGTAAAACTGCCGCCGCCGCTCCAGCCCCAGATACCCACCCGATCCGAGTCAACATAAGGCTGTGATTTCAGCCAGAGGATCCCATCCAAAATATCAACAATTTCCCTAGGACCGGACATCATCATTATAAGACGATTTTCCAGTTCCTTGCTGATCGCAGTTGCACTGCGGTGATCGAATTTCACCACCAGGTAGCCTCTATTCAGCAACATGTTATCAAAAAAAAGAGATGAGCCCTGCCATTGGTCAAATACCGTAGGCGCAGATGGGCCTCCATAAATATGGAAAATAAGCGGATAAGATTTATCTGGGTCAAAATTTCCCGGTTTTAGGATTTGAGCAGGCATGTGGAATCCATCTGATGTAGAAATGGTAAAGAGCTCCGGTGTTTGCAGGTTCATTCCCTTTAGCAGTTCTGGCCGCGGTTTTGCAATCGTATGCAATTTTGTTCCATCTTTTTTATGGAGGGTCAGCGCTGGAAGAGTACTACTATTGGAATAGTTGTTCAAATAATATTGCCCATCGGGACTAAATCCAATCTTGTGTATCCCATCCTCTCTTGTGATCCGCTCCATGCCGCTACCATCGAACTCAATCCTATACAAGTGGCGTTCAACAGATGATTTTTCCAAAGCAGTAAAATATACTTGGCCATATTCTTCATCGATATTGACCACTGATCGCCTCAGCCAGAAGGGGCCTCCAGATGAACGAAGTGCCCAGGACCCCTTGGTGACCTGATTAACCAGCCGGCCATCTTCCCTGAAGCGATATAAGTGCGCATACCCATCCCGCTCTGACTGCCACAAAAAATCACCTGATTCCAGAAAATAAAGATCATCATTGATATTGACCCAACCTTCATCGGTTTCTTTTAACACCTGGCCAAGGTTTTTTCCAGTTTTCCGATCGATAAAAAACAGGTTCAATTCAGTTTGTGCCCGGTTCATGGTCTGTATCGTGAATTGTTTATTGTCCGGATGCCATTTTACGCGGCAGATATATTCATACGGATCCAGTTTTACCCACTTTATCCGGGGATGAGCAATCTCCATAACGCCCACCCTTACGATGGGATTATCTGTCCCTGCTTTCGGGTAGCGCTGGGTGATCAGCCGTGGTTCTGCAGGCTTAAAATCTACATAGTGCATTTTGGTAACCGGTAATTCATCTGTCTGTAAAAAAACAAGTGCCTTAGAATCATCTGACCACCAATAGCCAATATCCTGCCGGCCAAAAATCTCTTCCCAGTAAACCCATGAGAGAGTACCATTCAGGGTAGTTTCCGATCCATCGCGGGTAAGCCGTTTTTCCCGGTTTCTTTCCAGGTCACTAACATAAAGGTCGTTTTCCCTGACAAAGGCCACCTTTAATCCATCTGGTGAAAAGCGAGGAGATTTTTCTTCGGCATCCGTATCGGTAATGCGTTGGAAGCCTGAAGTTTCAAGGTTTAGGATAAAAATATCATTATCATAAATGTATAACCCCTGTCTCCCCTTCTGATCAAAGGAGATCGGCCATTCCAGAAAGTTTAATGAGTCCTTTATCCCTAGGTTTTCCTGAAGACTGGCAATCGCTTTTTCTCGATCCACCACAGGAAAAAGTTCACCTGCCTTCCGGGGATCCAGTTTCTGGAATGTTCTTTCATCTTTCGGCTGGCGAACATCAAACAGGATGGCTGTATTATTTCCCAGCCATTGATATCGATGGACCGCAGCGATTGCTTTTGCCTCATCACTGTTTATCCACTCAGCAGTAAGTATTTTGTTATGCTGATCACTGTAGGTACCTGTTACCAGAAACAAAATAGATAGACGTAAGATGATTCGATTCATGATTAATCTAATTAGGATTATTGGTTATAGTTTGGCTTGTTTCCTGTCATTTGCCAGCGCACCAACTCTACAGGAATATTACCGGAATCGTTAAACGCTTGGAAAAAGTCTTTCATCACAAAGGGTTTTCCCTGTTTTTCCAGTTGCTCGGCCCAATCGGTGACAAGCCTCTCTATCAAATATTTACCTGTGATATAACAGGTGCCATACCCGGGCTGACGCAGGTAAAGGTGCTGCTCAAACTGCAATAGATGCGGTTCCCGTTTCATCCAGCCACGTGGTGTCCATTTTACATGCACCTGACCTGCTTCTACCATGGTCATTTCGTTGGCATGAGCGTACAAGGATCCTAACCCACGGGCCGCACGCTGGGCGATCATGATCCAAACAATCTCTCTGGAGCGGGGACTATCCTCATACAGCCCTGCGTGCATGAACATTTCTTCAGCACCTGTAGCGATCCCCTCATTTTTTGAATCAAAAATATTGTAGAGAAGGGGGCCGCGTCGTATGGGACTTTCGTGTGGATCATCCCGTACCTGGGCCAGATCGAACCAGTGGATAAAATGGGAATAAAGCGGTACAGGATCGTAATGCATACCGATGGAAAAGAAATTGCGCTGGTTTTTAGGGACGAATTTTCCCATATGTTCCCTCAGTGCCGGCTCCATATTGGATTTGATGGGCATAATCTCTTTTTCTTTTAAAAAATTCATGAAGCGTTGTACGCCCCGCTCTGTGAGCCGGGCGAACTCCTCTGGCGTATTGGCAGCCGTCATGGATGGAAGATGCTTGTTATGCTGCTCTTCCAGTTTTAAGGAAGACCAAGCTCGATCCAGTTCCCTCTGAAGCAGCTGTAATTCCTCTTCCCAGGTAAGGGGCAATAAATGAACATTTTGCTGATACCAAGTATAATTATCCTTCCCAATCCCGGAGGGACCGGTCTTACCAGGAGCCTGCTCTTTCAGCCAAATGATAAAATCTTTCGTAGCCTTTTTCGCATTTTCCAACGCGGAGGTGAACTTTGATTGTGTCTTATAACCCTGTAGTTTCCCTGCGATTTGGTCCAAGTCGCGAACCTGCTGCTTGAAATTCTCAATACCAGCGACCCACAGGTCCCGAGCGTTACCGGTGAGGTTCCCCCTAGCCTGAACTAGGAATGGGGGAATAACCTTTAGATCACTCCTTAAACGCTCTTCTTCATCATGGGTCAGGGGGAATTGGTAGGTCCAGAATTCCAGAGTGGCGTGGTTTGTGGGTCCTTCGTGAGCTGGTACATCGCTTTGATACATCCAGACAGTTTGGTAAAAGGCCGGATCTCTCACCCAAGGCTTAAGCACGCGATAGTTAAAGTCATAACCATTCATTTCCGCTCTTACAATATGCCAGTCCACCTGGTAGGGAACGGACCAGTCATTAATTGTGATCCGGGCTAAACGCTCTTCCAGATCCTTAAAAGCATGGTGGTCTTTTTTAAAGCGATCTTCAGTGTAATCCGGCACCCCATTTAACCGTGGAGGATCTTCAAATTTTCGCCAATCGTTGAATAGATCTACCAGTGCCTGGTACTCCACGGGTTGGGGGTTATCGTATTGTGCATCCATTGAAGTTATTCCCATGATTAACGCCGAGATTATAATCAAAACTTTTTTCATTGATCAAATCTACTCCTACTATCATAAACAAAAAATCCTTTTCAAATGTAAAAAGGTTATTACGATTTGCCTCGTCTCCTACTTTTTTATAAAGAGGTAGGTTTAGTTACCTACTCTCAAAGCAGGATGAGTTAAATTATATTTTTACCTCCATCATCTAATTTTTCAGGACGTTTCCAATAACTAAATTGAGGAGTCCAGTCATTATCACTTATACCTGCAAGACTAAGAAAACTCCAAATGGAACAATAAATATCTCCTGGTCCAAAAGTACAATCATTTTTTCGGTATATTTTATTATTTTCTCTTTGATATAAAACTGCACCAGGCGCATTATCATAATTTTCATCACTAACTTGGTCTTTCATATACTCTTTTCCATTATGAGAAGCCATTTTAAAATTCCAATTTCTATCATTTGCAAACTTACGTTGCTCTTTTGGCGAATCTTTTGAAACTAAAATAACTGAAATTACTGATTCAAGGTGGGGTAAAAATGAGTTTATACCATCACCCCATAATGTGCAATATCGACAACCTTGCCCCATATTATGTATGACCAACAACTTATCTTTATCTTCAAAAAAATCTAACAAATTTGATCTACCATTTAAGGTAGAAAAATCATAGTTTTTTACTTCTTGTTTTACATTCTCTTTTTGAAGCTTTTGAAGTTTTTGCATTAATTCAAAAATTCTATTTTCTAAATCTCTGATTTTATTTTTACTCATATATTTTCCCTTAGCTTACCCTTTTTCCAATACAAGATGATTAAATTAATATTATTTTATAGAAATATTTTGAACTTCTTTCCATCGAAAGCATCCAACCTCATGATCATTGACCATCCCAACAGCCTGCATAAATGCATAACATATCGTAGGTCCAACAAAACTAAAACCTTTCTTCTTTAAATCTTTACTCATTTCCTCTGACTCATTTGTGAAAGCTGGGATATCTCTCAATTTATTAATATTATTAATTATTGGCTTACCATTAACAAAACTCCAGATATACTTATCAAAACTTCCAAAATCCTTCTGTATTTCTAAAAATACCTTCGCTCCTGTTATAGCAGATTTAATCTTTAATCTATTTCTAATTATTTGAGAATTTTGCATCAGGTTCTCAATTTCTTCTTCTTTAAATGTACCAACCTCTGAAGGGTTGAAACCTTTAAAAGCTATTTGATAACTTTTCCTTCTCTTTAAAATTGCAGACCATGACAAACCTGCTTGAGCCCCTTCCAAAATCAAAAACTCAAAAAGTGATCTATCATCATGTAAAGGTAATCCCCACTCCTTATCATGGTATTCAATCATTAACTCTTCATAAGCCCATTTACATCTATTAATCATTTTATTTCCATCGAATTATACTATTATATGTAACTGAGTGGAATAGTTTTGGCTTCTTTGTTAGAGGAATTTTCTTCATTTTCACGATGTTAAGAAAAATACTGCTACAATAGCCGCCAGCACAGCACTTGCTCGCAGTAAAATGAAAAAGAGAATCTGTCTGTGGGCTACAACCAATCACCTGAATGCAAGGATTGCAATGAAAGGAGCTTGTGCAACAATAAGCAGCTGAAAGATATGCGCAGCAGTTCCTTCATCGGTTTCCTCAACAATACCAAAAATTGCGAAATGAACAAGCACCATAGATAAAGCGACAAATGACATCACTAATGGTAGAAAGACGGTGGGCTGTCTTATCGTAGGCTTTTTCAATGGGCACATCCTGAAGTGTTTTCAATTATCTTCTTGTGCAATAACATTTTCTTAATAATAGTTACTTGACAACTGGGTCAACATGTCGTTTTAGCTCATCATCAAAATTCAACCAATCTACGTGGGTATCAAAATAGACATGGGCCTGTGGTTGTAAACCTATATCATTTTGGACATTGGCCAAAGTAATGTGGATCTCATCTGCCCATTTGGTTGAACGAAACAGCATGGAACTGCCGCAACGGCTACAGAATCCATATTCTGATTTTTTAGAGGATGGAACCCATTTTAATAATTTTTCACCTTTTTCCAGGGTAAAATATTCTTTGTTCACTCCAAACCATGTAACGAACCCAGCGCCATGGGATCGCTGGCAGCGTGTACAATGACAATGCGCACACCATTTTGCCGGCAGCTCTACCGTGAATTCAATCTGTCCACAGAGGCATTCTCCCGTTACTTTTCTGTGTTTTCTTCCCACAGGTTAGATATCATCCCAAAAGGATCCTTTAGATAACAGTCTTTTCCTTCCTACTTAATTATCCGACAGCCTTTGCCTACCAGCCTGTCCCTAGCAACATCCAAATCATCCACACAAAATTCCAATACGGTTCCTGTCCAATCTGAATCATGAATAACATAAAAAAAGGAATCGCAGGTTTTGAAAACTAATTGTTTATCTGTAAAGTTAACTAGTTCCAGTTCCATAACAGTTTCTTAAAAGTCCTTGGCAGCTCTCAGGTCCCGAGCCAGTACCGCCGCATGATTACTTTTTCTGAATGGTGCTTTCATAATAAACTTTTTATTGTCCAGTCAACATGAAAGAGTGATAAACTTTTTCCAGGACCGGACCCAGGTCGCCCGATTTTCTGAATTCAAGACCCAATTGTTTACCCTTATGATTTATGACATAGGACTGTACCAGCATTCCAAAAAAAGCATCGTAATGGATATATTCATATTTTTTCCCTTGGACACCATTCAGCAATATATCAGCAACAGGTCGGTGTTTTACCCATAAACCACGTTTTCTCCCTTCAGTAGAATCAACAAAGTTGACGCAAATTATGGGGTATCCGTTATATCGAAATAGTGCATCCTTTCCATCTCGGCTCTTGTCTTCTTCCAGTTCATTCGGGTAGGATAGGGTGTAACCTGCAATTTCATTAGTAAACGAGTTCCAGGTCTCTGCCTTAATTGAAGCAAACTCTTCAGGAGCATCGGAAACACAAGCAGTAAAAAATAGAAAGAAAAGACCTGCTCTATTTTTCATCCCGAATTATAATCTTCTTTTTGATAATACGAACTTCTTTTTCTTTATGATCTTCATTGTGGTCATCATCAATATCAATTACTATTATTTTACCATCTTTTGATCTCCACTCAAAGCTTCCTCCTTTTATGTCATACTCTTCCGCATCCACCTCTTCGCCATTGACTATAACTTTCATTATCGTATCTCCATCCACTATTTCCTGATCTACCCAGACATCTATTTCATGGTCGTCATCTCCATAAAAGGACATCTCATGTTTGCCATGGTTAAAGTGTTTTTCCATCATTTTGAAATGAGGTTTTCCAGAAAATCGAAACAGGCATACTGCTATGACAAGCAACAATAGATATTTCCACAACAATTCCAGTTTTTCTTTTGTATTCATCTTCTCTCTCCTTTATTATTTAATTGAAAAGGTATTGAAATTTTAAAAACAGCTGACGGTCTTTCGCTTGTCCGTCCCGTATAGAATCCATGCTCAAATTTTCAGCGACCTGGTTTGATGTGGAACCAATATAAAAGATCGTAAACGGGCTGGGCTGATAGCTTAATAAAGGCTGCAGTTGAAATGTCTGGTTAAAATCATTATACTGCCCCAGTAAACGAAAGCTGAGTGCTTGATTGTATTGATAATTCATCCGTATTCCTGTTAGATAACCGGAATAATGTTCTTTCTTTTTATCCTGAGTAGTCATTTGATAGTTTTCATATGTTCCGCCCACTTGTATTCGATCCGAGACCTTTAGTTTGGTCCAAAATGAAAAGGAAGCACTGTTTCCTTTTTCAGGGACATCTAGGAACGTCACAGTATTAACACCTTTACTGAAGCTGCCACCAAGTGCGATCGATTTATTGAAATGACTATTTATGTTTACACTTAGATCCCACAGGTTTTCTAAATCTACATTTTTGAATCGGCTAAAAGGTTTCACAGAAATATTAATATTTAAACGTGTTTGGCGGGGTAGCACTACATTGCCAAAAAAACTGGTATAACGTGATTTTTTCTCCCCCTCAAAATTGATTTCTAAGCCGGAATGGAATCCACCCACCACTTTTCTGATCATTTTATTTGGTGTGTATACCCAGTAACTTTGCAGGTAGACCCGGCGCTGGTTATTATTGGAAATAAATCCATTCTCTGCCCTGAATGCAGGTGACCTATGATCATAACCTGTTTCTAAAGCCCAGTGTTCGGTCTCGCGACGAAACTCAAGCTCAATTGCATTTCCCGTAAAGGATTCCCCATCAAAGGTGAAAGTATTATTATTCCCAAAGGTAGCGTTGTTCACCAACAAAGAGTCTGTTGGCTCCTTGGTTTTACTAAATACGGTCTGAAACTCCACCTGGTAGGTTTTATTAAACTTATAGCGTGTATCAAAGCCAACCAAAGATCCGCTACCGTCATTGCCAACCATGCGACGATTTGTTGCTAGAATACCAAAAAAACTTGCTCCGTCCAATGTCCGCTTGAACCTGAAAATATTGGATATGCTTTGTCCTCCGGATACAGAAAAACTTTGCTCCTCTCCGGGAATGATGTATGGGGAATCCTCATCCATAGCTGATAGCAGATACCAAGAATTTTTCTGCCCCCGGTTAATCATTCGTCCGGAAGCGATAGGATTATTGATTGAGCGGGTATAAATGGCATTGATCCAGGTATCGATCAGGTCGTTTCCGGCATTAAAGAAGGGGCGTTTTTCCGGGAAAAATAAAGCGAAGGTAGTGTTCACATCCAACTGCTCCACGTCAGCTTCCACCTGACTGTAGTCAGGATTGATGGTAAGTTCCGCAACCTGATCAGAACTTAAGCTGTATTTTATTCCCAAAGATGCTTCGCCCAACGCTGTACCATTTTGAAGCGTATTATTTTTGTCAAGCTCTGAAATCCGTGAGCCGAAAATTGCAGGTAGAAACTCAAAACTTCCATGTTGTTTGATACCCTGAATACCTTTTAACGTTCCCATCTGGCATAAAAAACAAGGGTTGGTGCGATCAAACCCTCCCCAAACGATCTGTGACCGTTTTTCCCGGGGTAAACTACGGTAAAATCCCACTTTCCATTCCTGTACATTGTTATCAGGAAAAGATAAACTTGAAAAAGGGATTGCCATTTCCACCTGGTATCCTTCATCTGTTATTCTTCCCTTGGAATAATAAACCAGGTCAAATGTTGGATCATCATCCCCACCGCCATTATTTTTCGCATCCATTTGTATCCCATAGGGGTTTGACCCAATCATTATCCCTGTGTTGGCATCTCCGTAAGTATCGAGAAAAATGGCAACAAAATCATCCATCCATGTTTGGTCGCGCTTCTGGAAAGAAGCTCGAATATCCTTGGGATCAGCAAAGGCCCAGAATGCCACATACAGGTTTTGGTCATCATAGGCAACCTTCACTTCTGTTTTTTCCGGCGGTCTTATATTTTCCCCTGGCTCGATTTCCACAAAATAACCTGTGCCTACTGCCTGCCCCCACTCTAAATCTGTGAGATCTCCATCAATTATTATTGCATTATGAACACGGTTTATATCTAAAACAGGGTTTTTCAGGATATCCATTGTTTCCGCTTTCACAATAGATCCAGCAGATAAAATTCCTAAACCAATTAAGTTTATAACATTTCGATTAATATTCATTTTCCCCCTTAATAAAAAATAATGGTAATAACTCTAAGACACTAAAACTATATAATAAATATGGATTTTCTTAATAAAACCTAAATATTATATTTAGTTTAAACATTGTAATATAATTAAATGTTAAAGTATATTACAATAAATATTTAATTTTCATATTAAAGAAACACAAAATAAATGACACAAACTGATTCTTACATTATCGAAGATCGTAAAGTCTTAAAAGAAATCGTAGATATCACACGGCAGAAAATCGTTTGTCAGTTATATGATAAACCATTAACAGCTGAGGAGGTTGCAATAACTATTAACTTTCCGCAGGAAAAAATTTATTACCATCTGAAAAAATTAGAAGCAGCTGGTATTATTCAATCTGAACACGCTGGTGTTGTGAACGGTATTAACCAAAAGCATTATTTAAATGTTGCAAAGAATATCATTGTGAAAATGGATATGCTTAAACCCTCTTCAGACCAGGAAGATAAAAAATTCATTCAAAATGTTCTTTCAGAGGACCATTTAAAGGTCATGAGCCTTGTTGATCAAATTACCGGGTATAATGAAGAACCGATAAAGCCGGTGCTGCGAAGTAAAACTTTTAATGTTCCGGAAAAGAAATATCAGGAGATTGCCGCACAGTTGAAAAAAATCTATGACCAAATTGAATCGACCCAGGTCGGTGATAAAAAATCTGATACGGTATCCGTCCACCTGGATATGAAATTCTTTATTTTTAAGAAATCTTCGAAAAAGCATTAGCAAAAAGTAAAATATCTACCCCTCGGGCTATGAGACTGACCTAAATCCACAAACAAGAAACCCCACGAATGTATGGCTTGATGTAAACCTAAATATTTTTATTAATCTCCATTTGCAGAATCTTCCGCTTTAATTTTTTTCTTTTGTTTAGAATACATTGCAGCACCTATAGCAGCACCTAAATACTATACCAACCCTACATTACCGATAGCTGCACCAAATGCAACCCCAAAAGCAACTCCTAATGCTACCTTCTTCTCTTCAAATGAATCATTCAAATTTTATTCCTCTATATACTAATAAAATTATTTAAAAAAATATGGTTTAAATATTTTTTTTTATATCTATTTTTGAAGATGCGAATTAAAATCTTACAAATGGTGGGGCTTTTACTAATTATCCCATTAATTGCTATGCAGTTAACAGATGAAGTGGAATGGTCATTATTTGATTTCATAATTATGGGCACATTACTCTTAATTACAGGTCTGATGGGAGAAATAATATTTAAAAAGGTTAAAAAGTATAAACATAGAGTGATTCTTTATGTAGTTATTGCTATAATATTCTTTTTAATATGGGCAGAACTTGCAGTGGGTATTTTTGGGACACCATTTGCAGGTAGTTAGATAAAATAAATTTTAATGACTTAGCAAGTTTTATATATATCTACCCAGTATCCCACAAATAAAAGTCTCTTCAATTTACCCAGAGGAATCAATTTATTTCAACAGCACCATCTTCTTGGTCTGTACAAACTCACCAGCACGAATCTGGTAGAGGTATACTCCAGCACTTACTGGCTTACCAAAGCTATCTTTAGAATTCCATTGAACAGACTTGTAGCCTGCTTCTTGAGTAGTGTTTACCAATTGGGTTACTTCCCTGCCCATTAAGTCATAGATTGTGAGTGCAACCTGTGCCTCCTCTGGTAAGTCATACTTGAGACTTGTAACGGGGTTGAAAGGATTGGGGTAGTTTTGATGGAGGGAAAAGGCATCAGGAATCAGTATTGTTTTTGATTTTTCCAGGGTAAATGATTCGCCTGCCTCAATGTAGGAAATTTGTCCTATTCCGGTCAGGATATTCGTTTTACCAGTTTCAACATTTACTAATTTCCACAACTCTCCCGGTCTGATAGTGAATTCCACAGAAAAATTATTTCTTGTATTCATAATTTCAATGTTGCAATTCTCTTCGCAAATTTTCCAACCACCGAAAAACCGAACATCATTTCCCCCTGGGGGTTTAGGCGGTAGACTATAACTAAGTTTTTCTTCTTCCGATATTTTTTCACCAAAATAAAGAGTTTGGTTAGCGATTATGATAGTATTTGGGTTTTCCAGAGGTTGTATGCTACGTACTTGGCCTACCGGGAGGGTATCAGAAATTGTGATTTCACCGGCCCCATAACTCCGGAGCCAATAACCATTACCCGGTTCAATGGTTTCTGTTTCAACATAATTCCCGTTAAAACCATAAATTGTTCCCGTAATGATTAATCCGCTCGGATCACCAATGTTTGATGTAGGAATACCTGTTGATATCCCAGCCAGAAGATTCCAGCCCATTGTGAGAGGGATTGTAACTTCATTAAAAGGCAAACCAATGACAGGGTTTGATCCAGCACTGGTAAACCTCAACCAATATCCATTTCCAGCTATTAAATCTGTTTCATTTTCATATACTCCATTTTCCGTAAATGAATAGAGTGTACCGTTCATGGCATCGGGAAAGACTTGTTGATAGTTTGTATTTGGCACTTCAAGTGGCAATCCCACTAAATTCCAGGATTCCAAATGGTCAATATAAATGGCTTGGTTATCAGGGCCAATATTATCAAAAACATAGATATAATCATCAGATTCATCAATTCCTGTTAAATCAAGGTCTCCGTCTCTGTCTCTATCGTGCAGCGTTGCGCATGAAGCAGCATTTACCGAATACAATATCCGGGGGTTACCGAAGTTTCCGTACCCGTCATTCTCATAAATAGTCCATGCGCCGGTATCCTCATCTACTGAAGTGAGGGAGGCAAACAGCAGTGCACGATTATCATCATGATCATGGGCTACTCCCAGACTGCTTATTACAAGATCCAGATCTCCATCCCCGTCAATATCTCCCAAATTGATATCTAGGGGAAACCCCACAACCGGGTAGAGTGTCGGGGGAGAAAGGTTTCCCTGTCCATCACCAAAAATGACCGCCGCCTCATCAGTATACGAATTAGCGCTCACCACGTCAACGTGGCTATCACCATTTACATCGCCCGTAACTATCATCCATGCTGATCCCTCCAATTCGACTGAAGACGCAGGGATTAATCCACCATTACCATCGCCTAAAAGCAATAAGATCTCTTCGCTTTCGTAGGTGCCTACAAAAAGATCCATGATTCCATCTTCGTTAGCATCACCACAGGCAGAGGAATTTTCCTTGCCTCCACCTACCTCGATTGGAATTCGGGTCGTGAATACACCTTCCCCTAAGTTTGGGAGAATGGTAATATTATTTCCATCTCGATTAGTTGTAATTACATCAGAATCGCCATCAGCATCCAGGTCCATCACGCTGAGACCCCGGACACTTTGATCTGCTTCATAGCACACAGAAGGTGCAAAAGTGCCAAGCCCGTCTCCTATGAATACACAAATAGTATTTGAGTGAGTGTTTCCTACTACAAAATCAAGTAAACCATCATTATTGAAGTCAGCACCGTGATTTGTGCTGGGGTATGAATCATCAGGAACAGAATAAACCGAAAAGTCGTTATGAACATAATTCCCTTCACCATCGTTCAGCCAAACTCGAATATCATTGGATCGTTCATTTGGAACAGTATAATCGTGAAACCCATCACCATTCAGATCTCCAGCATAGGAACCATAGGTCTGAATCCATCCTTCAAAGGGTAAGCGGGTGGAAAATTTATCAACCTCAACAAGGTCAAGAGACCCGGGTCCGCTGGCTATCCAGAATTGCCATGCATAACCGTGTACAAGGGGGTCACCGTTAAAGCTCAGTACGTTTTTTGAAATCGTAATGGTGATATGTTCCCCGGCAGAGAATGCATTAGCTGGTGTAAAGAGAACCCGATGATTTCCCTCTTCCAACGAAATGATTCCCGGCATTATTCCAGTCCATTGACCAAAGACTCGGATTGTGGAACTGTTAACTGTTGATGGATCTACTGCATTATCAAAATCAATTGTAATATTTCCATCCACCGGAGCTGTTATTAACTGGGATGATGGGGCAACAGATACAATATTGAATAAAATTTCCTCTGGATTGATAATAATATTTACTTCATCAAATATATCCGGTGGGATTTCTCCTCCGTTAATATCCACAAGACGCAGTTTGATTGTATTCTCTCCTTCAATAAGATTTGCAACGGTTATGGAATCCGGTGAATAGTAGTTAGCGGTAAAGCTCCCATTGGTGTACAGCACAATGTGTCCATCGGAGAGATTTTCGTCACCTGGCTCAAAATTATTTAGTTCAAAGGAAACTTCACGATATCCGGGATCAAAGCTCTCTCCATCGGCAGGATTAATAATGGTAATGGAAGGTAATGGAACAGACAAAGAAACAGGAACAGTACCATTACCTCCATTGCTTGAGATGAGGATAGTAGTAAAGTAATCTCCATCTTCCAACCCGGTACTGTTGAGCTCAACATCCACGGTCTGGCTAGCCCCTTGCTCAATCTCTCCCTGTAACGGCGAAATGGAAATCCAATCCGGTCCGGTACTTCCTCCGGTACTAAGACGTACGGAAAGATCGGCGTGCACATAATCGTTGTTCGTGTACGCAACCTGTAATCCTGTATCCCCTGTTGCATTCTGAATTCCAATAGTAGCAGAATGAGTCCCTGTAATTTCTGCGTAATTAAATTGAATATCGCCGGAAGGATAAAGCACAATTTGGAAATTATAATGGCTGTTTTCTTCTCCTTCTTCCCAATGGGCTACCTGATTAAACCACACAACCATTCTAGTAGAATCAGAATGATAATAAACCTCTCCAGAGCAATATTCGTTACACTCGTCGTTCACTGGATTCAGGTCGTCCCAGAAACCGAAGATGGCAGGGCGAGGAGCATCAACCCTAGGAATCTCTACATTGTTCCACTCTGTGTTGTCGCTACCGAATCCCAACCATCCATTAGCGTTTACGATACAATACAAATAGGTTTGTTCATAGAAAGTAAAGTCGAATCCTATACTGATTGAATCTCCGGCCTGATCATTATGGGGAAATGTAATCTGTGTACCTATCCCGGAGATATCGATCCAACCAACAGGAAGAGAGGGCTCCCCATCGGAATCTGCCCAGAAGTAACCACCCTCATCGGGACCTCCTCCAGGATTTTGAAACAGTGTCATTGAAAGATCATATGAAAGAATAGAACCCAGAAGACCAAGATTATGGATAGAGAAAAAACTGGTAATGATTTGATCCGGATCAAGAAAGAGGTTGAAGGAATTGGGTGTATAGAAAAGAGACGGTTGAGGTCCTTCCTCGACAGAAACATTCACCTGTGCCTGGGATTCGCCTCCAACTTCATCTATTACGGTGTAGAAAAACGTATCCATTCCACTGAATTCATCGTTTGGAGTGTAGAGGATATTATTGTCCTGAATTACAGCTATCCCATTTACCGGGTTAGATACAATAGAGACAGTGAACGAGTCATTTTCGTAATCGCTGTCGTTCGCCAGTACATCAATCAAAACGGGAGTATTCATGGGTGTCAGTGCGTAATCATCCTCTGCAGTAGGAGGATAGTTGAAGCGGTAGATGTTTCCATCAAAGGAGCAAATATAAAGTTCATCGTTTTCATCGATGCCGAAGGACGAAATGTGGTGTGGCGTATCTAGCAGAAGTTCGTTTGAAGGTGGGATATTCTCGGTGTACTGCAGAGCCCAGATGCGTCCCGTGCAGTAATCACCGTAAATATAACGTCCATATAGTGCTGGAATACGACCCCCGCGATAGACAAATCCACCTGTAATGGAACAATCTCCAGCGTCTTGGTTGTATTCCCAAACCGGGAGTTCCAGACCCGTCTGATCACAGTCAACAGGAGGGTCGTAGCAGTGAGCCCCTTCCATGGTATTCCAACCATAATTGAGTCCGCTCTCCACGATATCAATTTCCTCCCATTCGTACTGTCCAACATCCGCAACCCAGAGCCAATTGGTAACAGGATCAAAACTGAACCGCCATGGATTTCGGAGTCCCCAGGCATAAATCTCTTCTCGATAGCCTTGCGAGTTTCCTGCAAATGGATTGTCATCGGGAATGCCATAGTTTTCGCCGCTATCGGGATTGTCCACATCGATGCGGAGAAGGGTCGCTAATAGTGTCTCAAGATTCTGTCCATTCTCTTGAGGATCTCCCGCAGATCCCCCATCTCCCATCGCTATGTAGAGATAATTATCATGCCGTTCTTCTTCCTCAAGACCAAACTGAATTTGTCCGCCGTTGTGATTTGTGTACGGCTGATTAATCTCAAGAATGACTAACTCACTGTTTGGATCCGCTGAATCTGGATTCTGTGGGTTGACACTGTACCTAGCAATCACTGTTCGCCTTTGGTTTCCCGCTGTATAGTCGACAAAAAAGTAACCGTTCTCTGAGTATTCCGGATGAAAAGCAAGACCTAAGAGCCCCATCTCGTTACCACTGTCATCTACCTTGTCCCGGATGTCCAGAAAAATGTATGACTGGGTGACGCCCGAGTCGTTGGGAAAGACGTATATGATTCCTTCTTGAGTAACCACAAAGATGCGGTCGGAATTGTCAGGCGGGTGCTGAAGGTCCACGGGCCTGACAAAGGAGAGATTCGGATAAGCTACTTCGAGCTGAACCCCTGACAAAGCTGTAAATAGACCTAAATATAAGAATACAGGATAAAGTAGTCTTTTCATAAAGAAGCCTGAATTTCTTAATAGCTAATTAGTTACATCATTAAACAAAATTATAGCAATACTTATTTATTGCTATACCACTTTATAACGGCTGACCATTATAAGTGTACTCAAAAATAAACTTTTGTGTTTGAGAAAACACTGTGTTATCTTATTCGATTTCGGAACAGTCATCTCATTATTGGAAAAAAACGACCTCCAGATAAGGTATGTTTATATAAGTTAGTTAATACTATAATTTTGAGTGTGTGCCATCACAAAAAGGTTTGTTTTGGGAATGTTTACATCCACACCAGGCAATATATTTCTCTTCTGTGCATTTAATGATTACCGGTAAAAATTCTGTTCCTTTATGGCTCCCATCGCAAAACGGTTGGGACTTGGAATTGCCGCAGGCACACCAGGCATACTTCCTTTTTTCTCCCTGAATGACAAATGGTGATTTTTGAGCAACATTAGGTTTCGGCACTTATAATATCTCCTTGGCTTCATTGTTTCTTTGCAGTTCTGTTTGGGTTTGTGCATATTCAGAAAATCCGCCGTTTAAACTATACACATTTTTAAAGCCTTGGTTCATAAGAAACTCGGCAGCATCCCTGCTTAAAATTCCGTGGTAACAATACACAATCAAATGATCATACTTATTTTTCTTCTTAAGAAACGCATCCATATTATTTTTCGTTAAATGAATTGCATTTGGGATATGACTATTTGAAAATGAGGATTCATCGCGGACATCAACAAATGCAGCGTTTTTTGATTTTATAACTGCTTTTGCCTCAGTTATGGAAATATATTTAAAGTATGCCTTCCTTTTAAACATTCAGAGATTGTACTTCAACTATCATTCCCGCTTCGAAACAGGTTCTCTACAGAAATTGCCAAATCAACACATTTGGTAGTAACTCCTCCTAAGTCGTGTGAAGTAAATGCAACAGTTACCTTTCGCCAGCCTATATATAAATCTGGATGATGGTTATTTTTTTCGGCAATTTCAGCAATTTCATTAACAAATTTTATCCCATCTGTGTATGCATTAAATGAATATGTTTTTCTGATTGACTTGTTATCATATTCCCAAGCATAAAGAGATACTAATCCCTTTTTAATGTCGTCTTTTGAAAGTAATAGCATTTGTTTTCCTTTCTTTGAAT
>Ga0310122_10000840_pt1 | contig 19556 bp, 19 predicted proteins | sample CB6_Bottom_1051__FD_203503 | JGI IMG/M metagenome (GOLD analysis project Ga0310122, IMG submission 203503) | Marine microbial communities from Western Arctic Ocean, Canada - CB6_Bottom_1051 | ecosystem: Environmental > Aquatic > Marine > Oceanic | place: Canada: Western Arctic Ocean | collected...
CCTTTCCAGAAGAAATCATTACTCTGCCTATATTGCAGACATCTACAGAAGGAGACTTGATATTGGATCTATTCATGGGATCAGGAACTACAGGTAGAGTTGCCAACGATCTGAATAGAAGGTTCGTTGGCTATGATCTAAGGGCTTTTTAGACTGACAATAAATGGTTGGTTAAACAGTCGACTTGAAACCCAATGAAATCGACAAATCAAAGAAAAATCTATAGGCTTATGAACAATATCCTTACCGCGATCGAAGCGCTGATCGAAAACGATCAGTCGACAGTGGGTGCCGCGCCCCCTGCTCCGTTGAGTACCCAATGGATCTCAGCCAGCAGCGACAGCGCGATAGACTCTGGCGAATCGGCGCCGATATCGAGCCCGACCGGTCCTTTGAGTCTGCCGCCCAATGCCTTACCAGCCTCACCGAGTGACTCGAGCAAACGCTCCTTGCGCGCGAGCGGTCCGAGGACTCCGATGTAAGGCAGATCGATGCTCGCCAGCTGCTCCAGATAAGTCTGGTCCGTCAACAGATGATGGCTCATGACGATCACGGCATCGAAGTCGCTCAGAGCGAATTTTTCGCCGATACTTGCAGGATCGAGCAACACAGCACGATCCGCAACCTCGAAGCGGTCGTTCTCAAGATACGCCGGCCGATGGTCCGCAACGCTGACGCGCCATCCTAGTTCTACTGCAATACCGACGACCGGCACGGCGTCGAGCCCGGCACCCAAAACCAAAAGGCTCGGGACCGGGCGTAAGGGCGCGTATAGAACGGCCAGGTCATCTTCGACTTGATAACGCGCACGCCCTGCGACCTGCGCCTCTTCGCAACCGGCGATCAGCCGCTCGAGGCCGGGTGCGGATGAAGACTGGGCCTCAGCGGGATTGCCGTCCCAGATCAGCGTCGTGCCGCGTTTCAGCGACGGACTCCGGCTGGCAATGACTGTCGCGACGACGTTCAACCCGTCCGCCAATGACAGCCGCGCGATCGACGCAAACGGTTCGTAGCCGGCCTCGTGTGTCAGTTGCTGCAAAAATACACGAATGAGCCCGTTACAGCCGATGCCGAGACCGAACAGATCGTCAGCTTCATCGCGCATATCGTAGGTGACCGCAACCGGCTCGCCGCTCTCCATGACGGCCCGCGCGCGCTCCGCGAGGTCGCCCTCAAGGCAGCCGCCACTGACGAGCCCCTGGTAGTCGTCGTCACCGCGTATCAGGATCCGCTGGCCCGGCTTCGAATACGTCGATCCCGCCGTGTCATAGACGGTCGCCAGCACCAGAGGCTCACCGCCCTGCTGCCATTCGTGAAAGGTGTTGATTATGCGCCGAACGCTCATGACAGCTGCGGAGCATAGCAGCAATGGAAGGGACCCCTTTCAGCGCCAGTTGCGCCGGTCAATTCGCCGCCTTAGACTGGCCGGTCCTCGCCTTAACGCGAGACCAATCGCAGCCAGACGGAAATCAAAGGAACTCACGTGACCCGGCCAAGCAGAGAGGAAACCGAACAGGCGATTCGAGTCCTATTGGGATGGATAGGCGAAGACCCGGATCGCGAAGGTCTAAAGGCGACCCCCGGGCGCGTCGTCAGGGCGTTCGAGGAATGGTGCAGCGGCTATAAAAGCAACCCGGTGGAGTATCTCCGGCGCACGTTTTACGAGGTCGACAGTTACGACGAAATGATCGTGTTACGCGACATCAGCTTCGAGTCGCATTGTGAACACCACATGGCACCAATCATAGGCAAAGTTCATGTCGGCTATCTGCCGGACAGAAAAGTCGTCGGTATCAGCAAGCTGGCACGGGTTGTCGAAACATTCTCCCGGCGTCTGCAGGTTCAAGAGACCATGACGGCGCAAATCGCTCACTGTATTCAGGACGTACTCAAACCCAAAGGCGTCGGCGTGGTCGTCGAAGGCGTACATCAATGCATGACGACGCGGGGAATCCATAAACCCGGCGTAGCGATGATCACGAGTCAGTTGCTCGGCCACTTTCGCTCCGACTCCCGTACCCGAGCCGAGTTTTTGAATATTATCGGCCGCGCACACCTGCCAGGCTGAGCGCCGACTCAAACGTCGACCGTGTCTCGCAAGCCGCGCTCGCCTGTATAGGCATCAGGGAGATTAAAGGCGATTTGAGAACTGGGTCACCGTCACATTCAGTTTCCGCCGGTATGGTCCCAGTCTGTGGACTTTCCGCGACTGGAGGGGGCATTGATGCGATACCAGGAACGACAACGCGGCTTTACATTGATCGAGCTGATGATCGTTATCGCGATTGTGGGGATACTCGCGTCAGTCGCCATTCCTACCTATCAGGGTTATCTCATTCGCGCCCAGGTCTCCGAAGGACTGTCGATCGCCGCGCCGACCAAAGCGCGTATTGCAGATTCCTTTCTGAGCTCGGGCGAAGCGCCGGCAGATCGAGCCGCAGCGGGCCTTAACGGGGATACTGCCGATACCGCCGGAAAGTATGTCACGGGTATCGAGGTCGAGGACGGTGTCATCTCCGTCACCTACGGATTCTTCGCCAGCACCCAGATCGCCGGATTGACGTTTACGATGACGCCCTATGAAACGGGTAACTCCGGTGTCGTCTGGCGCTGCGGTAGCTCGCCGGCTCCCAACGGGCTGAGCCCCATGGGAACCTCGGGCGGAAGCAATACCTCTTCCTACTCTGCGCCGACCGTACCCTCACGCTACCTGCCTTCTGCCTGTAAACCGTAGTACGATACAGCTCACGCGACCCCCGCCCGGCCGATCACTACTCTGCGGAAGAATCCTTGAGGCCTTGCCAGCGTCGGACAAGACCCGAACCCACATCGAACAGGTCCAACACGCGGCCGACACTCTGATCTACCATGGCCTCGATACTCTCGAGCTTCGCATAGAAGGAAGGCACCGGCGGAAAGATAATGCCGCCCATTTCCGTCACGGTTGTCATGTTTCTCAAGTGCACTAAGTTGAGCGGCGCCTCCCTGACCATCAGTAGCAGGCGTCGACGCTCTTTCAGTACGACATCGGCAGCACGCGCGACGAGATTGTCGGTCAATCCAGTTCCGATCGCCGCCAGGGTTTTCATGGAACAGGGGGCGACGATCATTCCGTCGGTCTGATACGAACCGCTCGCGATATTGGCACCGATATCGCGATCGGAATGGACGACATCGGCGAGTGCCTCGAGGTCGCGGCGGTGCATGTTGAGCTCGGTGGCGACGTTCAAAAGGCCTGCTCGGGAGACGATTAGATGGCTCTCGACGTCTTCTACCTTCTGCAACTCCTGAAGGATACGCACGCCGTAGATCGAGCCCGCAGCGCCTGTCACTCCAACGATGATGCGTCTGGTCATATCTGCAATTCCCGTCCGATCTCGGTCGGATTCTTCAGAGAACCGGCGGAAGCCGATATCTGTCCCGCCATGCGTGCGGCACCGCCAGTAGGGCGAGCATACCATGTGCGGTCATGGCAGCTGAGCGCGTCCAGATTGACAAAACCGGCAACGCCTGGCTACATCGAACGTTTATTGACAACGTTTAACTGCATGCGCTTGTTGCAAACCTCATTGCTGATTCTTACCGGGCTGACGGTCGCTGCGCCGAGCTCTGCGGAATCGGTCGCCGTCGCCGTCGCGGCTAACTTTCGCGCACCGATGCAGACGCTCGTCGAGCATTTCGAAACTGAAACCGGTTACGACGTGAAATTGATTAGCGGATCTACGGGCGGCCTTTACGCGCAGATCGTTAACGGCGCACCCTATGATCTGTTCATCGCCGCCGATACGCGGCGGCCGGCCCTGCTCGCGACGGCAGGATTAGGTCTTGAACAGACCCAGGCCACGATCGCCATCGGCCAACTGGTCCTGTGGAGTGTCGATGCCGACCTGATCGCCGCGCAAGAACTCGGCGCTCTGCGCGACCAAAGCATACGATTTCTCGCGATTGCGAATCCGGATCTCGCGCCCTATGGTGCAGCCGCTCGCCAGGCGTTAATGGCGATGAACCTGTGGGAACAGTGGGTATCGCGAATAGTGTATGGAGAAAATATCGCGCAGGCATACGCGATGGCTGCAACCGGCAACGCCGAGCTTGCCCTGATCGCACGCTCACAGGTTTCAGCCGACGCCGGCGCTTATCTTCTGATCCCGCCGGAGTTCCATGAGCCGATTCGCCAAGACGCTATTCTGCTCGAGCGGGGCGCCGCTAATGCAGCCGCGGTCGCGCTTCTCCAGTTCCTTTCGACTCCCAATGCTGCGGCCGTGATCCTCGACTTCGGCTACCTGGTATCGAACTAGGCGGATGGAAATAGACCTCGGCCCGATCTGGATCAGTCTGAAATTGGCGAGCGTGACCGTGATCGTGCTTCTGCTACTAGGCACTCCACTCGCCTGGTGGCTGGCCTTCACGCGGTCCCGTTCACGAGCCGTTATTGAAGCGCTCGTCGCGCTACCGTTGGTACTGCCACCGACCGTGCTGGGTTTTTATCTGCTGATACTGCTGGGCCCCGCAGGGCCGATCGGCAGATTCTGGGTCGAGATTACCGGCACGACACTGACATTCTCGTTTTCCGGCCTCGTCATCGCCTCGGTAATCTATTCCTTCCCGTTCGCGGTGCAGCCGTTGCAGACCGCATTCGAAGGTATCGGACGGTCACCGCTCGAAGCAGCAGCCACACTGGGCGCAAGTCCTCTGGACACCTTCGTGCGCGTGGCGTCACCACTCGCGTTGCGCGGCTACGTGTCGGCGATCGTGCTGGGGTTCGCACACACGCTGGGCGAATTCGGTGTCGTCCTGATGGTCGGCGGCAACATCCCCGGCGTGACCAAGGTTGTGTCCATAGCCATCTACGAACAGGTTGAAACGCTGTCCTACTCTCAGGCGCACTACCTATCCGCCGGTCTATTGACGTTCTCCTTCGTCGTATTACTCAGTGTCTACGTCTTTAATCGGCGTATTCCCATCACTCGGCTCTAGGTCATGACCGTACTTTCCCTGCGCGTCGATCTTCGCCTTGATGACTTCGCCTTGAACGTCGCCGAAGACCTAGATCTGCAGAACATTACCGCGTTGTTCGGGCCGAGCGGCGCGGGAAAAACCACCTTGTTGCGAATCATCGCCGGCCTGGAAGTCCGCGCTACGGGCCGAGTCATGCTGGACGACGTAATCTGGCAGGACCGGGAGCGAAAACAATTTGTACCAACACACTCGCGTAGCGTCGGCTACGTATTCCAGGACGGCCGGCTCTTTTCTCATCTGAGCGTCGAGAAGAACCTGCTGTTCTCGGCGCAACGGGCATCGAACTCGGACGCGTTGACACTCGAAAATGTTGCAGCGGCGCTGGATCTCGGCGCGCTATTGCAACGAGATCCCGCGTCCCTATCCGGCGGCGAACAACAGCGCGTGGCGATCGGCAGAGCGCTGCTCCGAAATCCCGCACTCATGCTAATGGACGAACCACTATCCGCACTCGATGGGAAACGCAAGGCGGAGATCATTCCCTATATCGAGCGCCTGCCGCATGAGTTTGGGATACCGGTACTCTATGTGACGCACAACGTGGATGAGGTGACTCGCCTGGCCACGCGAATCGTTCTGCTCGCGAACGGTAAAGTCGCCGCGAACGGTGACGCGATCGAGGTCCTCGAGCGAATCGACCTCATGCCGCTTGCTGGATACCTTCAGCCCGGCGCGGTCCTCGAGGCCCGGGCGACGGAGCACCGGCACGGCATGACGACGCTGGTCGCAGCCGGGCAGAGCCTATACGTACCCGGAACCGCTATCGCGTTGGGCAGTAATACGCGCTTGCGGATTCAGGCACGGGACGTAGCCCTGGCCACGCAGCAGCCGCAGGGCCTCAGCATCCGCAATATTCTGCAGGCGAGGATTCTCTCTATCGATATCGTGGAAGAGATTTTCGCTGAAGTCCTGCTCGACGTTGGCGGTCAACATCTGCGCGCACGAGTTACCCGCGAAGCCGTTGACGACCTCCAGCTCGCCAATGGCCAGGAGGTCTATGCGCTGATCAAGAGCGTCGCCATCGATCGTGGCTTGCTTGCCTAGCCTACAAATACGGGGACGGTCTACCTAATTACCTAATTATCTAGACAGTTCAACAGGGTTCGTGAGTTAGGTAGACCGTCCCCGTATTTGTAGGCTCTGCTTGCGTAGCTTAACAATCCTTAAGCAGCGCCGGCCGGCGCCGATCCCAGTGATATCATACGGTCTCGATCGACGATGGAGCCGACTAGTGCCCGCACGCGCAGACGACCTGGACATTCGCGACGATTTTTCGCTGCTAATCGGCGGCGAACTCGTCACGGGCGACAATTGGCTGGATGTTATCAATCCGGCCACCGAGCAGGTCTTCGCCCGCTGTCCGGCGGCGAGTGAGGTTCAATTGGATGCGGCAATCGCTGCCGCACAGAGCGCATTTCCCGTCTGGAGCCGACTCGATTACGAGGCGCGAGCAATTTACGTCAAGCGATATACGGCACTCCTCGCCGAGCACTACGACGAGCTGACCGTGCTGCTGGTCAGGGAGCAAGGCAAACCGATCGCACAGGCGCGCGCCGAGCTGGATTCCTGCCTGCAACAGGCGGACGACACGGTCGGCCTGCAGATACCCGTCGAGCTGCTGGTCGAGGACGACACCCACCGCATCGAGCTGCATTATCGGCCACTCGGCGTCATCGGCATCATCACGCCTTGGAATGCCCCCGCCGCCCTTGCATTGGGGTCGCTGAGCTCGGCCGTGTACACGGGTAACACGGTTGTCATCAAGCCGTCTCCGTACACGCCGCTGACGACACTCAAGATGGGCGAACTGGCTCAGGAGATCTTCCCGCCAGGCGTCGTAAACATTGTGGCCGGAGGCGACGAACTCGGCCGTCAACTGACCGAGCATCCCGAAGTTCAGAAGATTTCATTCACCGGTTCCGTGGCGACCGGCAAGAAAGTGCTCGCGAGTACCGCGCCGAGCTTGAAACGCGTCACGCTTGAATTAGGTGGTAACGATCCGGCGATTGTGCTGGACGATGCCAATCCCAAAGCGATCGCCAAGAGACTATTCTTCGCCTGCTTCGTTAACAGCGGCCAGGTCTGTATGGCGATCAAAAGGATTTACGCACACGAAGATATCTATGAAGAACTCTGTGACGTACTCGCAGAAGAAGCGCGAACGGCTCCCTACGGCGATGGCCTGGATCCGAATAACAGGCTCGGGCCATTGCAGAACAAGATGCAGTACGACAAAGTCGTGGACATCTTCGAGGAGACGAAACGCTGCGGCGCACGGATTCTCGCGGGCGGCGACGTACCGGATCGACCCGGCTATTTCCTACCGCCGACCTATGTGACCGACATCGATGAGGACAGTCGCCTCGTCAGAGAAGAGCAGTTCGGCCCGATCGTGCCGATCTTGAAGTTCAAGGATCCTGAAGACGCGATTCGGCGCGCCAACGATACTCGCTATGGACTGAGCGGCTCGGTCTGGACCACGGACTCGGAGCGCGGCAAAGACATCGCCCAGCGACTCGAGGTCGGCACCGCTTGGGTTAATCAACACCGGGCAATATCCGCCTATGTGCCGTTTGGCGGCGCCAAGGAATCGGGCATGGGGCGCCAGCACTCGGTCCTCGGCCTTAAGGGCTATATGGAACCGCAGGTTATCAGCGTCACGGATCAGGGATCGGGAGAGCGCAATGTTATTCGGTGAGACCTTACGCGTCGCGCTGCAGTCAATCAGGGCGAATTTGTTTCGCGCGGCCCTGACCATGCTCGGTATCGTCATCGGCGTCGCCGCCGTGATCACCATGCTGGCCGCCGGCTCGGGCGCGCAGAGAGCTGTCGAAGAGCAGATTGAGGCGCTCGGTGCAAACGTATTGAGCATCTCCGCTCAGAGTTGGTTCCTGCGCGGCGTGTCGCGGCAGCAACTGACGCTCGAAGTGGAGGATGTCTGGGCGCTCGAAGAGAAGTCCAAGTACATCGATCTCGTTGTACCGAGTCTACAGGATCGCGGCCAAATCAAGTATGGTAACCGAAATCTTAATCTGCGGCTGGTTGGCACGACGAGCGGCTATACGGAACTAAGAGGTTACGAAGTCGAGTACGGAGAGATGTTCACTCGTGCCGACGATGAGAGCAAACAACGCGTCGCTGTACTCGGCGGTGCAATACCGCAGCAACTCGAGTTAGACGACCCCGGAGAGATCGTCGGTCAGCAGGTGGCCATCCGCGGAGTGCCCTTCACTATTATCGGCGTGTTGGCCGAGGTGGGATCCGACAGAAACAGTCCCGACGAACGCGTTCTGATGCCGTTACGCACGGCGGAGTCACGCGTCCTGGGCTCGGAAGACCTCGACGAGATAAGCGTTCGAATCGCGGACGGCGTGCCGCCCGAAGTCGCGATGGTGGATATCGAGCGCGTACTGCGGACGGAGCATCGGATATTGCCCGGACAGCCGAACGACTTCGTGATCTTCGATCAAAAACAATTTCTCGAGACCCGAGAACAGGCGACGCAGACGTTTACGTTACTGCTTGCCAGCATCGCGGGCGTGAGCCTCGTCGTTGGCGGGATCGGCATCATGAATATCATGCTCGTCTCGGTCACCGAAAGGACCCGTGAAATCGGCGTGCGCATGGCGCTTGGCGCCACCCGTCTCAACATCATGCTGCAGTTCCTGATCGAGTCCACGGTGTTATGCATGCTGGGTGGACTCACGGGAGTACTTGCCGGCTGGGGTCTGGCCGTACTGCTGTCGAATACGGCAGGTTGGGCCGTCTACGTATCGCCGGAATCGGTCATACTATCGTTCGCGTTCAGTGTCGGCGTCGGCCTGTTCTTCGGCATTTTACCTGCCAGACGAGCGGCGAACCTCGACCCGATCGACGCGCTACGTTACGAGTAACTCGGATAGCGGAAACTCAACCGGGTGAACGCGGCACGGAGTCGCGCCGGCGAGAGTAATGCAGCGTCTCGGGAACAAGAAACAGAAACGAGCCGGCGCCCAATAACCCGAGCCCGGCGACTGCGAAGCTCGCCGTCCCCAGTGTCGCGATATTCACCAGAACACCCGCGATCAAAGGCCCGCTGACAACGCCCAGGTCGCCGAGCAGACGCCACACGCCGAGAAACTGACTACGCCGGTCCGCGGGCGCCATATCCGTTCCGAGGATCATGACGATACCCGTGCTCAGCCCGTCCGCAAACGCCAGCACCAGCCCGGCCCCCAGCAGACTGTAGAAGCCCTGAGAAAACGGTAGCAGCGTCAGGCCCAGGACGAAAACCAACATCGCCGGGACTCCTGTCCACTTTCTCCCCCAGCGATCCATGATGACACCCACGGGATAGAACAATGACATAGCGAGCGCCGCACACAGGGAGTAGATGAGACCAATCGTGGCGACGTCCAGCCCGGCCATGATTCCGAACAACGGCACGAGTAGTTGCTGAGTCGCGCGCATCAGTTGAATAGTGAGCGCCGCGAACCCCGCCGTCGCGAATAAACGCCGATTGCCGTCGAGCGTGCGCCCGATGACCGCAAGAACGGTCGCTTTGACTGTCTGCTCGGGCCGAATATTCTCTGTATACCCGACCACGATGACGGTAGCCAACAGGGCAAAGACTGCCCCCGCGACGAAGGCGACCGGGTAACCGTACAACCCCACGATGAACCCGCCGGCGACCGGGCCGATGAAGAACCCGGAGCGATTGATGCCGGCCATAACGGCGATCGCCCGCCCACGCTCGGCCGGCGCGCAGCTATCGGTGATATAGGACTGCCTTCCCAGGAACCAGGCAGCCATGCTGCCGCCCAGAGGAATCGCCAGCAGTGGCAGGACCCAGTCCGCCGAGGCAACCGCCAGCGCGAGCATCACCAGCACGTGCGTAATGAGGCCGCCTAGCAGTAGGGTCTTATCACCAAAACGGCCGGCCAGCATGCCGGCCGGTACGTCGAACACGAGAATACCGAGACCGCGGAAACCGACCACAAGCGCCGAATAAGCGGGGCTATCGAGCACCTGCAACGCATACAGCGGCAGCAAGAGAATCATCGCCTGGTTGCTGATTGCCATCAGGAACGATGGCACGTAGATTGGGATCAGCAGCCGATCGTACGGAGAGGGCAACGGCATTGCTTAGCCCGCCGTACGAGCGACTACGCTGTGCCCGTTAAAGAACCGCTACGATCGCGTCGGCGACGGTATCGGCATTGGATCGATTCACACCGGCAACATTGATGCGGCTGGATTCCACCATGTAGACATGGAATTCCTCACGGAGTCTAACCACCTGCTCCCTGGAGATGCCGAGAAAAGAGAACATGCCGCGCTCTTGAGCAATAAACGAGAAGTCACTTGGCGAATGTCGCTCCACTAATTTGTCGACCAGCAAGCGGCGCAAGTCATTTAAGCGATTGCGCATCTCGCCCAACTCTTCGATCCACAGCGCTCGCAACGCGTCGTCACGAAAAACCGCTGCAACGATGGCTGCGCCATGGTCAGGCGGCATCGAGTATATCCCTCGTGCAACGTTCGATGCGTTGCTCAGCGCGAGCTTCGCCGCGTCTGCGTTTCTCGAAACAACACTGACCGCGCCCACACGTTCGCGGTAAAGCCCCAGGTTTTTCGAGCACGACGCTACGACTACGACCTCCGGTAATCGCTCAGCCATCAATCGAACACCGAAAGCATCTTCGTCGAGCCCCTGGCTCAGCCCCTGATAGGCGATATCGATGAATGGCACGATGCCGCGGCGTTCGAATAACTCCGCGAGCGTCTGCCACTGTTCCTGAGACAGATCCGCGCCGCTCGGATTGTGGCAACAGCCGTGCAGTAACACGAGCTCGCCGGCATCCAACTTCTCAAATGTCTTCAGCATGGCGTCGAAGTCGATGCGATGATTCTCGTAATCGTAGTAGGGGTATTGTTCCAGTTTCAGCCCGGCGAGCCGCAATAGCGGCAGATGGTTCGGCCAGGAGGGATCGCTTAACCATACGCGCGCATCGGGCTGGGCGCGCAATATCAGATGGGCAGCGATACACAACCCGCCGCTGCCGCCCGGCGTCTGCACCGTGGAGACGCGGCCATCTCGCAACGCCGGATGATCGGCGCCAAACAAGAGCGTTTCCATGCCGGCGTTAAAACCGGCGTTGCCGGCGATCGCCACATAACTCTTAGTCTGCTGCGCCTCGAGCAGTCGCAGCTCGCCGCGCCGTACACACTCGAGAATGGGCGTGTTCCCGTTTTCGTCCTGATAGACACCGACGCTCAGGTCGATCTTGCCGGGATACTGGTCCTCACGGAACAAGGCCATGATGCCGAGAATGGCATCGCGCGGTAATACTTCTAACGTTTCGAACACGATCGATCCTCAGGCGGGTGAACGGCACCGCAGGCTCAGGGAGCTGCGACCCGGCACGAAAGATACAGCAGAACGGAAAAAGGTGCCGGGTTTATCCTTGCTAGCCGAACAATGAGATACCGAATAAGCGCTGCAGGATCAGAATTAGGCACATTCCGCTAAACACGACGAAACTAAGCCAGCCGAACCAGGTCGCGAAAGTCGATGGATAAAACATCTTGTCTTCTTTCGGAATAATGGTGAGACAGTAGTAGAGATTCAGGAAGAAGATAACGGGCGCAACGAAAAAGGCGAGCGCCGAGGCGACCAGTACCAGGAACACCGGACGCGGCAGCCCCGCGATGATCGCGACGGAGGCAACCAGCGAAAACACCATGCTGATCCGATAGATGTTGTACTCCGAGTACCAGCGGCTCCGGTTTTCCTCGCCGATATCTTCGCGGGCTATTCCGGGAAGTGCGGCTGTGCAGCGGAATAGGTTTCGGCTACACGCGCCCACGACGCGCGGCCAACCGTCGAAGTAGTTGAACGCGGTCGAGAATGTCGCCGCGAGAGCGCCCATCAGGAAGATGATCATCGCGCCAGGCCCGATGCTGTCGGTGAAGATTGTCGCGATCTCGCCGATGACGGCATTACCCGCAACTTCACTCGGATACATCCACACAGCGGCCAGCAACAAGAAGACGCTCGCGAGAATAAACGAGATCAAATGACCCGCGCGAAAATCCCAGAGTCCGATCTTGAACCAACGGCGACAGTACTCCCGCGCGTGGTCCGGTAGTCGCAATGTGTCGACACTCAGATCTCTCTCTCCGTCAGTGAACGGGTCGTAAGGCTTCGCCAGACCGCGCGCCTCAAGCTCGCCTCGAATCCGGCCCATGCCGACTTTCTTCGCTTTACCCCATTCGGAGGCTTGTAGCGAGACATCGATACCGGTCGGAAGCAGCCCAAGAAACGACGCAATGATCAGCCACGAGCCTTCGGGGGCATCGAGCCGGAAGAAATGTACAAATTCGCTGACCGGTGCCGGCTGGACGAAGTAAACGCCTATCGTACAGACGATCAGAAATCCGGCGGCGATTTTTGTCACGACTTCGACGGCGGCGTAGTTGCCGCGGAGGATGATCAAGACCGAGGCGATGCCTAAAACCAAACCATACAGTGCCAACTCCATGTCGTCCTCAAGACCGGGGATATCGAAGCCGACATACTGATGGATCAGATAGAACACAACCGCTGCCGCAGCGATCAAACGTCCGGCTTGACCGATAGCGGACTGAATGATCGTGGTGACCAGCACGTACCATACGGGGAGTTTCATCCAGGCTGTCGAGTACGCGTCCAGCATGCTACGCCCGGTGGCATTCGTGAAACGGAACGCCATCTCGAAGCCGTAGTACTTAAAGACGTAGGCAACAGGAAGACACCACAGCAGCGCATACTCGAATCTTCCGCCCGCGACCGGCGCGGTGATCAGATGACTCGTGCCGATGCCTGTCATCATCAGGATCATGCCGGGACCGAAGTGGCCGAACAGACTTCCGGGCGCCATTGACGGCAACTCCAGTTTGTCCAGTTCGTCTTCGTGCGTATTGGTTGTTGTTTCGCTCATAACGGGCCGTACCCCCTCAGGACTGCGTCTTTATAGCGGGAACCGGCGGTGGTATCAAACGGGCAGCCGGACGGGAACCGGTTAGAATCATCGGATCCAACAGTAGGAGCGATAGATGAGAGCAGTCCAGATGGATGGCGTTGGCGGCCCCGAGATCCTGAAACTGGCCGAGGTGGCGACCCCCGAGCCCGACGAAGGCCAGGTGCTCATTAAGGTTGCTGCGACATCGGTCAACCGAGCCGACATCAGCCAGCGGCTCGGAAACTATCCCCCGCCGAAGGGAGACTCCGAGATCCTGGGTCTTGAGGTCGCGGGCGTCGTCGAGAAGCTCGGCCCGGGCGTTACCGCCTGTAATCCGGGCGAACGAGTCATGAGTCTCGTCGGTGGTGGCGGGTACGCCGAATACGCGGTTGCGTACGCGAGCCACCTTATACCGATACCGGAACGTTTGAGCTTTGAGCAAGCTGCGTGTGTAACCGAAACCTACATCACAGCCTATTTGAATATTTTCGACGTGGGCGGACTCGATGACGGCGAGATCGTGCTGTTGCACGGCGGCGGCGGCGGCGTCAATACGGCCGGGATCCAGCTTTGCAAACAACTGACACCGACGAGCCGTGTTCTCGTCACGGCATCACCGGGAAAGCTGGAGCGGGTGGCCGAACTCGGCGCCGATCTTGTCATCGACTACCAGAATGAGCCATTCGATGAAGCAGTCATTAACGACACCGACCGACACGGCACGGATGTCATCCTCGATCATATCGGTAGCAAATATCTAACGCCCAATCTGAAGGCGTTGGCCGTGACTGGGCGACTCGTCATCATCGGCGTCATGAGCGGCGCCAAGGCTGAGATTAACCTTGCGCGTCTGATGGTCAAACGTCAGCGCGTGATTGGATCGGTACTGCGGTCCCGCCCGGTCGACGAGAAGGCCGCTATCACGGCTCGCTTCACTGAACAGGTACTGCCGCTATTCGCAGACGGCAGGATCGAACCGTTGATTCACGAAGTCTTGCCTCTGGCAGATGTGGCGGACGCGCATCGGGCAATGGAAGCCAGCGAGCATTTCGGCAACATCGTCCTCTCGGTGACGTAATGCCCAGAGCCGTCGGTATATAATGATGGTGTCGGCGGCAGCGATCCTCCCGGGGGAGTGCATCGGATGAGCAAGCAGGAACGACACGAGTGACTCACGGCGCAGCCAAGACTGCAGCGCTCGGAGTGGTGAGCGTTTTGTTGGCCTGCTGCGGGATCGAACTCTGCGCCCAGCCTCCGTTCGCCACCGGCGCCGATGCCGGCATCAGCGAGGATGGGCTGCATCGGGTCGATCTGGTGGCCATGGACGACGCATGGGTAAAGCCCGATCTCGACCTCTCATAGTATACGAAGGTCTACTTTCTCGGTACTGGCGTCTCGTTCCGAGAGATAGGCGACTCGATGTACCGGGCCGGTGCGCGTGTCGAGCAAATCGAGTTTCCGGTCAGCACGGAGTCCGCAGGAGAATTTCGAGCGCCCTTTCGCACGACGTTCCTCGAAGATCTCGGCGGAGTCGATCGCTATGAGATTGCGACGACGCCCGGCCGAGATGTGATGATCACGCAGGGCTTCCTCGTGGACGTGGTCTCACATGTACCCCCTGACTCGGCAGGCAATATAAGCACGACCGTGCGCAGCACTTGGGAGGCGACCATTGTTCTTGACCTGCGCGACTCGATGAGCCATGAGATCCTCGCGCGTACCGTGGAGCGTGAGCGCCCGGAGGGGGCCGTTAGCGTCGACAATGTCCGGCGAGAGACGCGGTTGCTGATCCGTCGCTGGTCACGAATATTATGCGTACGCCTTGAAGAACTCGCCGCGATCAGCGTGCCCTAGATCCGCCTTGACCTAACGCAGCGGCCGGAATAGGGTGGGTCGCGCGCACTCTCCTGTGCGATGACATCAGGCAGGATACGACATCAAGCCCAACGAGAAATTACGGCTCGTCGAGTTCGTTTCGCTCATGGCTCTGCTGACCTCGCTGGTCGCGCTCTCAATCGACGCGATGCTTCCCGCCCTGTCGACTATCGGCACCGACCTTGGCGTGCAGCGGGAGAACGGCACACAGCTGGTTGTTTCTGCGCTGTTCGTCGGCTTTGCCGTGGGGCAGCTATTTTACGGCCCGATATCCGACAGCACCGGACGGAAGCCCCCGATCTATGTCGGCCTGGGCTTGTTTATGCTCGGCTCGATCCTCGCAATGAGCGCCTGGAACTTCCCCGTCATGCTTCTCGGCCGCGCCCTGCAGGGATTCGGAGCGGCGGCTCCGCGCATCGTCACGATCGCGATGATCCGCGATCAATACGAGGGTCGCGCGATGGCTCGTGTCATGTCTTTCGTGATGGCGGTATTTATTCTCGTGCCGATGCTCGCGCCAGCGCTCGGACAGGCCGTCCTTCTCGTCGCGAACTGGCGCATGATCTTCGCACTCCTACTCTTACTCGCGTCAGTCGTACTACTTTGGTTCGCCATCCGTCAACATGAAACGCTGCCTCCGAGTCAGCGCAAGCCGTTTTCTCTTAGGCGAATAGGATCGGCCATCCTGGAGGTCGGTCGCGATCGCTGGGCCGTTGGCTACACGATCTCGTCAGGTCTAGTCTTCGGCGCATTCCTCGGTTATCTGAATTCCGCTCAGCAGATATTTCAGTCCCAGTTCGCGCTCGGCACGCGCTTTCCTCTGTACTTCGCAGCCCTCGCTCTGTCGCTCGGTTGTGCATCGGTCGTGAATGCACAACTCGTCATGCGTTTCGGTATGAGACTCTTGTCACGACGAGCACTTCAGGGACTGTGCCTGGTTTCAGGTGGATTCTTATTCTACGCCTGGACCATGGATGGAAATCCGCCGCTTTGGACATTTATGACCTGGGGTGCACTCACGTTCTTCTGCATGGGTCTTGTGTTTGGCAACTTTAACGCGATGGCGATCGAGTCGCTCGGGCATATCGCGGGCGTGGCGGCGGCGATCATCGGCTCGGGCGCCACGGTGATATCACTACTGCTTGGTCTGCTGATCGGGCAATCGTATAACGGCACGGTACTGCCCCTGGTCGGTGGTTTCGCCATTCTCGGCATTCTCTCTCTCAGCGCAATGCACCTGACCGAAAGCGGCCTCGAGAGGCGATAGACGGCGGAAATAGCTCAAACTAGAGACCAGGAAACATTGCTAACAGCGTGTTCTGCCCGTATGTTGCGAGTCAAACGCCAGAACTTTAAACAATAAATCGCTCCTTTTACCTTTTTCACGTTCAAACATCAGAGGTAACCGCAACATGTCCGGAGCCGAACTCGACGTCAAGCGAGATCTATCTCGGCCGCAGCGCGGCGGTTTTTTCCGGAGTCTGCTGCGAGAGCCATTCAGCGTGGGAGCGTTGGCCCCGAGCAGCCGTTCTCTCGCCAATCTGATGGTCACCGACATCCGGCCGGGCTCGCGCGTTGTCGAACTCGGCGCGGGTACCGGCGCTGTTACTCAGGCGATTCTGGACGCGGGTGTCCACGCGAACGACCTGACCCTGATCGAACAGAACGAAGAGTTCGCAGCTTTACTCACGCAAAGATTTCCCGGCACAACAGTCGTCAGAGCGAACGCAGTTTCGTTGCGCCGGCATATCGCACCGGATTTCGAGCCTGCGGACTTCGTCGTCAGCGGACTACCGTTACTGCTGTTTCCAGCGAGAACCAAGGTCCGCCTGCTCTCGCAGATCTTCAAGTCCCTGAAAGATGACGGCTGCCTCTATCAGTTCACCTACGGCGGCCGCTGCCCGATTAGCCGTTCGGTGCTTCGGACTCTCGGCCTAAAGGCGTCGCTGATGAAGTTCACGCCATTCAACGTACCGCCCGCATTTGTCTATCGGATCGCGCGCGCGTAGCCGCCCCACGGTCGAGCAGACACTTCGGGGTCGCAGTCGATACCAATCAACTCGAGATACGGCGCATAGTCCCACTCCATCGTGCCGGCGAAAGGCTCGGCAAGGTAGTCGGGATCTTCCACGAGAAAATCGATCAGTAATCGTCTGCCGTCTTCACTAAGCGAGAACCGCTCGACGATAGTCCGCCTCGAACCCATCGGCGCGCCATCGATCAGCGCAGAAGGGTGCTCTGCCAACTGCGTGGTCTCGACCACTAATACGTCACCCTCCCATCGCCCAATCGAGTGTCCCTGATTCGTCAATTCGCCGTCTTCGGGATGACCGCGCCCATCCGTATAGATGACTCGCTCCGAGTAGAACAGCTCGGCGCTAATCGTCACTCTATCGTCTTCCAGCGTAATTTCATTCAGGTACGGCACCCCGAGAAAGGTCGGCGTGGGATACGCGGTACATCTGCCTGCGGGACTGTCGCGCGTTACGTCGTATCGAGCCTGTGCGGCAATACTGTCCGGTGTCAAAGTACGTACTGTACGTCTGAGCGCCCAAAGATGAGCGTTCGTCGCTAACGGTGTCGACTAAACTCCAGAAAAATCGGGCGCAATCGCAATCGTGTCGGACTCGCTAGCCCGTGTCGCAAACGATGAACGCGGGGTCAACATCGCACCGCTGCCCGTTGTAACCGATATCAACCGTCCGTGAGCCCGTTGCGGATTTCTGTCGGGATTCGCCCTTACAACGACCCGATCCCCCGGCTTAAGCGTTTGCGAGGACCAGCCACTGCGCGTCAGTATCGGGGTCGCATCCGTCTCGATTTCCCACTCGACCACATCACCGCTGCGATCCGTCGTCTCTACGTAGATATAAACATGCGGATTCGTCCAATTGAAGCGGCTGACTTCGCCCTGCACGGCGACTACCGAATCCGGGTTGAATATTGAACCGCTGTGATGAGCCCATGCGATCGGGGCAGCCGCCAGAGCGATAGCGACTACGACAAAACGTTCGGCTCGCACGGGCAATCGGCCTCTAGAACTCAAACGCGCTCTATGTAAGAACTATCGATCTGTGAGACCGATGTGACACCGGCTTCCATCATGACGCGGCGAAACTCTGTCCTGAGTATCGCCATGACCTTCTCGACACCCGCCTGGCCGAAAGACGATAGCCCCCAGATATAGGGCCGGCCGACACAGACGGCATCGGCGCCGAGCGCCAGCGCTTTGAAGATATCCGTCCCGCGGCGGAAGCCGCTATCGACCAGCACTGGGATGCGGCCTCTTATCGTCGCGATGATCTCCGGCAGACTCTCAATCGTTGATCGACCGCTCGCTTCCGACCGACCACCGTGATTCGACACGATAATGCCATCGACGCCGTGCTGCAGACACAAGGCGGCATCCTGCGATGTGACTATGCCCTTCAGAACGACCTTCATCGACGTAGCGGACTTCAGGCGTTCGACAAAGTCCCAAGTCAGTCCAGAGGCCTGAGTGGTCATCACCTGACTCAGATCGATCCCCTGGTACATCGCCCTTCCGCTCAGCCGCTGTTCGACCGTGCTGCCCTCCGGGACATGGCAGGCGGTGCAGTCGGCTGTGTCCGAGCGAACGTAACGCTGGAAAGTTTCCATATTACGCGGCGACGCCCGGTCTACCGTCAGTGCAACGACCGGACAACCCGCTTGTTCGGCGCGTTTCACCATGGCCTCCGCGACATGCCAGTGATTGGTGGGATAGAGCTGGTACCAGATTGGCGCACCACGCGCGGCCGTCACGCCCTCAACTGGACTCGATGTCGCGGTCGAGAGAATCTGCGTGTGCGCGCCCTGCCGGGCGGCACGTGCAACCGCAACCTCGCCTTCGACGTGGTACTTCTTCTGGCCTCCCACGGGCGCGAGCGCGATCGGCGATTCCCAGCGAGTACCGAATATCTCTGTCGATGTATCGGCGTTGCGTATATCCACGAGTCGACGTACGCGGATACGAAATCGATTAAAGCCCTCACGGTTCGCCAGTAAGGTCTCGTCACCGTCCGTGCCGGAGACCGTGTAGCCATAATGAGCCGGAGACAGCATGTTCTTGGCGACGGGATGAAAGTCGAACACGTTTAACGCGTCCTCAGCCGCCGTAATCAGCTCAGCAGGAAGCTCGTCCGCAGCCCAGAGCTTCTGGGCCAGGAATGGTAAGGCTCCAGACCCCGCCAACAGCGGCGTCCCAGCCAGGAAACGCAGAAACTGCCGCCGATTCTCGGTCGACTCATGGGAATCTGACATGCCCTCGCCCCTCGCGGTTTTCGAATTCGTTCAATCTGGATTCTGCGCCAGAGATGAGGATAGCAGAATGATTGCTCTGTAAAAGAATCTAAACTTCTATGAAGTGACTCGGATAGAATCAGCGACGATGAAAAACACTTATCGGTTTAGTCAGGATTTTAAGCTCGACACGATGGATATCGTCGTCGCAGTGTTGCTGGGCGTAATCCAGGCCGTCATCGAAATCTTCACACTTCTCGGCTTTCTGGAGCGGACCGTCTGGGCGACGGGACCCGTGGGATTCGCGATCTACGCCTTCTGTAACGGTACGACTTGGATTCTGTTTTACGCGGGGGTCTATCTGCGTAAGCGCGCAATGATCGTCATCCTGGCGGTCGCCGTCACCGCACTCGTGCGCTG
>Ga0310122_10000841_pt1 | contig 19553 bp, 7 predicted proteins | sample CB6_Bottom_1051__FD_203503 | JGI IMG/M metagenome (GOLD analysis project Ga0310122, IMG submission 203503) | Marine microbial communities from Western Arctic Ocean, Canada - CB6_Bottom_1051 | ecosystem: Environmental > Aquatic > Marine > Oceanic | place: Canada: Western Arctic Ocean | collected...
AATTTCCGTCCCGGCGAAGTCACCGCAAAACCTGTATCTGCGGCAGTTCCTGCTCCATCCCCGCGCGTCGTTGCCGACCATCCGGTTGGCGATCTGTCGGGGCAAGCAGCGATTCCGTCTGCAGTTCTCCATGACTCGCAGGAATCCTTGATGCAAGCCCTCGAGGGCGCGCTCGAGGCGCAGCAGAGGCTATCCGAAGCGCAGCAAACTGCTGAAGGTCTGCTCGAGAAAAGTCTCGGTGCAAGCGTCGGTGAAGTTCCCTCCATCGTCATGCCAGCCGCTAGCGCGGCACAAGTCCCGGACGTGATCCCTCCAGCTGAGCCCGTGGCAGTATCCCCCATCACAATCGAGGCTGCTGCGACGCCTGCTGCCGGGCAATTCCCTCCAGCGGTACAGATTCGTGCCACCATCGTGAAAGTGGTCGCAGAAAAAACCGGCTATCCGGAATCTGCAGTAGCAACCGATCTCGATCTGGAAGCAGATCTGGGGATCGACAGCATCAAGCGAGTCGAGATCCTCTCGGCCTTGCGCGAAAGAGCACCGCAACTTCCCGCGATTCCACCCGAGTTGCTCGGGACACTACGTAGCATCGACGCCATCGCCGACTGGTACCAGGAGCAGCAACCGACTCCACAACCAGCGACGGCCCGGCAACCCACCTCGACCCCCACGGCGACCGAGCTGAGCACCCCGGTTGCCACGCCCGGCCGAGAAAAGATGGCTGATTCCGGGGCCACCAGCACGCTCACCGTCGTGATCCAGCAGGTGGTTGCCGAAAAGACCGGATATCCACAATCGGCGATCGGTACCGATCTCGACCTCGAAGCCGATCTCGGCATCGACAGCATCAAGCGGGTCGAGATCCTCTCGGCGCTGCGTGAGAAGAGACCTGATCTGGCCGCCATCCCTCCTGAGATGCTCGGCACTCTTCGAACCATCCTCTCCATCGTCGAGTGGTACGCGAATACTCCCACCCAGGAAGCGCCAGAGCAGGATTCCGCCGTCGTGGAAACCACAGCAGCTGTCCAGGCACCAATCCTCGATATCGACCCGACACCCGAACCGATCGCTTCCCCTCGCGAGCATGAGCAGGAGCCGCTGAAACTGCTCGAAGCGATCCCAGTAGCGGTCTCCCGTCGGCGAGTGGCTCGAACTTCTCACTTCATTCCCGGCGGTGGATTGCCCTTCTGGGTCGTTTGCAACGATCTCCATCTGAGCGAGATCCTGATCGGTCAGTTGCGTTCAGCCGGAATCGATGCACAACCGAGGAGACTCGAAGCTGCTCAGGAAACACCGGAGCAGGACTCCGATGTCGGCGGAATGTTGGTCGTGATCGATACCCCACCAGATCCTGACAGTGCCATTTTGAACAGTTTTCGGTGGTTGCGCAGGGTCGGGAGAGCATTGCAAAAAGAAACTGCAGGATCGGATCCACTGGTGGTTCTGGTCCAGAGGTTCGATGGACAATTCGGTCTCGATGCCGACCGATCCAGCAACACGGATCCGACCGGCTCCGCGCTCGCTGGACTTGCCAAGTGCGCCGCCAGAGAATGGCCAGAGATCACCGTGCGCACCATCGATCTCTCTCCCGATTTCCATTCCGCAACCGATGCAGCCAAAGAACTGATCGAGGAACTGCTCGATGGTGAAGATGTCGAGGTTGGACTCGCTCCTTCACAACGAATCGTGCTGGAACTACGTCCAGAAGGACGTATCTCTGACAACCCACCTCTTCTTCATCAGCCACGGGCCATGAACGGTGGTCTGGTCGTTGTCACCGGAGGAGCACGGGGCATCACCGCCGCTTGTGTCGATGAACTGGCTGCCAAGTATCGACCAAGCCTACTGTTGCTGGGACGTACTCCAGAGCCGGAGTCGCAACCGGATTGGTCGCGCGAACTGCCAGATGATCGCCTCGAAGAGCACCTCTTTGATAACAACGCAGAGGACTCGACCCCGGCACAGATTCGTGAACGAGCACAATCAATCCGAAACTCGAGAGAGATCGCAGCGCGGATCAGTTCTCTCGAAGCACTCGGGGCAAAGGTTCTCTATCGCTGCGTCGATGTCAGAGATCGCGATGCACTGGAGAAAGCCATCGATGAAGCTCGCGCGGTGGACGGCCCTGTACGTGGAATCATCCACGGCGCTGGAGTACTGGCAGATAGCTGGATCACCGAGAAGAGCGACGAGCAATTTCAACTGGTATGGAGCACCAAGGTCGATCCTGCCCGCCACCTCCTATCGATCTGCCGAGATGAAGAACTCGATTTCATCTCGTTCTTCTCCTCGGTCACTGCCCGGTTGGGTCGCAAGGGGCAGAGCGATTACGCCGCGGCCAACGAGACTCTCAACCGCATCGCTCAGATCGAGCGAACTTTGCGACCGGATTGCCGAATCCGTAGCATCGGGTGGGGCCCCTGGGATGGTGGAATGGTCCAAGATGGGCTGCGCACGATCTTCCACCAGGAGGGTATCGACCTCATCCCGCTCGACCTGGGTGCCCGACTATTCCTCGAAACGATGGAAACGGAGGGTTCTCCTCAGTGTCTCATCGTTGCAACTCTCGATTCGCCAGAAGATGCCCTCGAGCGCCTTTGTCAGTTTCCCGATGGCCAGAAATTGGTCCAGACACAGTCGCCTCGACAACCTCAGATGGAAAAAGGAGATCACTCTCTCGAACGTGGAGCAACCGTTGTCATCTCGATCGATCGGATGGCGCCTCTTCGGCATCATGTGCTCGGTTCTCGAGCGGTGGTCCCTGCTGCGTTGTTACTGGAGTGGTGCGCCACCGCCGCTGTACACCGTCATCCTGGTCTGGATCTGCACGGAATCGACAACTTCCGGATTCTCAAAGGAGTGGTGCTGGAGAATCCAACCGAGCAGGAGGTGGTTTTCTTCACCGGTGCTCCACAGTCGCAGGGCGAACTGTTGCAGATCCCCGTCGAGATCCGCTCGGTGACATTCCCCGATCAAATCCATGCCCGCGCCGAGGTGTTGCTTGGAACACGAAGCAGTGCTCGCTCGAACCTCATTGCACCGATCTACTCCGATGAAGATGATCCCGGCTATGGCAAGGCACTCTTCCATGGCGCCACTTTCCAGTGCATCGAGACCATTTCGGAAATCTCGGTCGACAGCATTTCGTTCCGATCCCACGGTGCGGATGCTCCCGAGCATTGGTTCCGGGAGCCGCTGCGACACGACTGGCTCATCGATCCACTGCGCATCGACGCCCCTTTCCAGGCACTGATCCTCTGGAGTCGTGCTCAGCACCAGTCCCCCTGTCTTCCCTGTGGAATCGACAGACTCCGCTGCCATCAGAAACTCGACTCTGGATTGCTGGAAACTCGAGTCCATATCGATGGAACCGAGGGATCCATCGCCCGAGCACGTGTCGAGATCCTCAACCGATCCGGAATCCCCGCCATCACCATCGAGGGTGCAGAAGTGCTCATCGATGCTTCTCTGGAGAGTGCATTCCGCGGCGATCGTCTGCCTGAAGAAGCAAGTCATTGAAGCCGATCGCGGTGGTTGGGTTCGGCCTCCGTTTTCCCGAGTCCCCCACCCCTGGTTCTTTCTGGCAGGTGATTCGAGAGGGCCGGGATACTTCCCGTTGCGTCCCGCCGGGGCGGTGGGCACTGCCGGCGAACCTGGCACTGGCAGGATCCGAGCCAACTTTTGATCGAGTTCGATCCCAACGAGGCTGTTTCATCGATCTTCCCGAGGGCGATCTGGGAGATCTCGACGAAAATCTGGCACATTCCCTCGACCCATCGGTACGACTGGCGGTCATCGCAGGTGTCGAAGCCGCCGGATCACTGGGCAAGGATCTCGATCCTGATCGGACGCGGGTGATCCTGGGGCAGTTGCTGTTACCCACAGACTCCACTTCGGCCATGGCTGATTCCATCATCGGAGATACCATCGAAGAGATGGTCCTGGAATCCCGCGGCCGTGAAGATCGTAGACCTCGCGGAACCCCCAGTTGTCATCCCCTCGATCGCTACGACGCATCCCTTCCCGCTGCAGCACTTCAGCGAGCGTTGCGATTGCGCGGGGGCGCTTCGACTCTCGATGCCGCGTGTGCATCTTCTCTCTACGCCATCGCCATCGCCTGCCAGGATCTCTCGGCTCACCGATATGATGCAGCCCTGGCGGGAGGAGTTTCGCGACCCGATAGCCTCTTCACCCAGATGGGATTCTCACAACTTCGGGCACTCTCTCCTGAGGGAAAATGTCGCCCCTTCGATGACAGAGGACAGGGCCTTCTCGTCGGTGAAGGAGCAGGAGTGCTGCTGCTCAAACGGCTCGACGACGCGCTCTTGTCGGGGGATCCGGTGGTCGGAGTGATCCACGGGGTGGGCCTCTCCAACGATCGCTCGGGAGCACTGCTGGCGCCATCGGGAGAGGGACAGATACGGGCGCTGCTGGCTGCATACCAGCAGGCGGGATGGTCTCCCGAGGATGTGGACTACATCGAATGCCATGCCACCGGGACTCCCATCGGAGATGCCACCGAACTGAGAAGTCTACTCGAGTTGTGGAAATCACGATCGTGGCGTCCGGGTCAATGCGCGCTCGGTTCTGTGAAGGCATGCATCGGGCACACCCTCACTGCCGCCGGAGCTGCAGGTGTCATCAAGGTACTGCTGGCGATGGGACAAGGTGAGATCCCGCCACTTCCCGGGCAGGAAACTCCACCTGCGGGAATCTCTCTCGACGAGAGTCCGTTTCGGATCCCTGCTCGTCCAGAACCCTGGTTGAGACGATCCGGAGCTCCCCGTCGAGGCGCAGTGAGCGCCTTCGGATTCGGCGGTATCAACGCTCACCTTCTGCTGGAAGAGGCACCACTCTCACCGGATCCGCTGGAGACCTCCGTCGCCACCGCGTTCTCTCCGGCGATAACGGTCACGCCACCGGCTACAGTGGCGATCGTCGGTCTCGGTGCCATCGCTGGCCGCCATCAGGGATTCGAGCAGGTGGCAGCGGCGTTGATGGGTCTTCCATCTCAACGGTCGCCACAGCCGATGCCCGGCGACTTCGGCGTCCCGAAAACGCAGTGGGCACTGGAAAAGGGGCTGAGGCTTCCTGTCGGAGAGAGCTGCGGTCGGTTGAGCGCATCTGCGCTGGAGTACCGGATCCCCCCGAGGGAACTGGCCGAGTTGCTCCCCCAGCAACTGGCGCTACTGAAGGTCACCCGCGAGGCGATGGAGAACTGTGGATTGACGCAACTGGGAGAGCGAGGAGGCCTCTTTGTCGGCCTCGAACTCGATCCCAGGAGCAGCCTCTATCATCTGCGATGGACGCTTCCCGACCGCGTCCGGTTGTGGTTCGAGGAGTTGGGTCTGGAGGTGGATCCCGGGCAACTGCAGCAGTGGATCTCGGCACTCCAGGACCAGGTCAGCCCGCCCCTCGATGCCAATCGAGTGATGGGATCTCTCGGTAGCATCGCAGCGAGTAGGCTTGCGCGTGATCTGGGTGCAGGTGGTCCTTCCCATACCGTCAGTAACGATGAAATCGGATCCTACCGCGCCATCGAACTGGCGGTTCGATCCTTGCAAGAGAAACAGGTCGACCTGGCGATAGCTGCCTCCGCCGACCTCGGACTCGACATCCTGAGCCGAACCAGTGATGCGATCGATGGAAATTCTCCGAGAGCAGAAATCGCTGCTGCGGTGCTACTACAGCGTCTCGAAGACGCTCGAAGAGATGGACATCGGGTCATCGCCATCGTCGAGGGAATCGGAACTGCTTCTGCCGGAGTTCTGCAGCGACAGGATGCTCTCTCACCGTCAAGAGAAGCTTGCCGATCTGCAGCGCTGGAGGACGCCGGACTGACCCGGGATCAGATCGATGTCATCTGCACTGACGAATCGATCCCTGATCAACCTGCCGGCTCCGATCAGGATCCGCGACGAGAAGTGCTGCTTCCGCCAGCACTGGCCAGAGGGGGCAGCGCGAGTTTCCTGCTCTCTGTACTGCAGGCCGTGACTTCCGTGTCCCGTGACATCATTCCGTCGCCGGGAAAACCCGATCATCCAATACCCTGGATCACCCCGGAAAACCAACCCCCCAGGATCCTCGTGGAAAGATCCGGACGTCTGGGCGACTGCGCGGCGATGGTGATCGGCCGGGCACAATCGGGCTCGGAGTCGCTCGATAAGGGACCCGGTGAGTTGCACTGTCTGGGAGAGCCGGGCTGGGGAGTGATCGCTCTCGAAGCCGCTGATGTCTCGGCGCTGCTCGAGAAATCTCGTCAGTTACAGTCATGGGTCCCTGAGCATGAGGGTTCCGCAGCGCAACTTGCCCGCCACTGGCTTCGAATTCATCGACAAGATGAAAAAGCCGCCAGAGCGGTGACGATCGTGTTTGGTTCACGGCAAGCTCTGCTCGAAGCGGCCCGGTCCGTACCACCATTCATGGAGGGTGCAGAGCAGGAAATGAGCGGGCCGCTGTGGGAGTTGCATCGATTTTCAGAAACCCCGCTGGGATTCTCTGGAGATGTCACCTTCATCTATCCGGGCTCAGGCAGCCTGTATCCAGCAGCCGGTAGGGAACTCTTCACTCGTTACCCGGGCTCGCTGAAAGCCACCCTGGCTCACTCAGGCGATCTGTTTGCTCAGTTCGGATCACCACAGAGATGGGAATCTTCTGCATCGATTCCGAGTGATCCCATCGATGGCATCCTCACCCAGGTGTCCCTCGGATGCATCGGTACCGATCTGTTACTGGGTTGTGGAATCACCCCTCGACGCGCCGCTGGCCACAGCCTGGGAGAGACCACGATGCTGTTTGCCATGCGAGCATGGCGCGACCGGCGAGGTATGCATCAGCGACTGCGAGAAAATGACCTGTTCACAACATGGCTCTCCGGTCAACACCGTGCTGCAGCTTGCGCCTGGAATCTTCCTTCCGGAACCGTTGCCAGCTGGCAAGTCGCGGTGATCAACGCTTCCGAAGATGAAGTCCTCCGTGCCATCTCAGGGTGCTCTCGACTCCATCTGCTGGTTGTCAATGCAGACCAGGAGACGGTGGTCGGAGGAGACCCCCAGCAGCTGGAACAGGTAGCCCGGTCGAACAACTGGACGATCCTCCCTCTCGAAGGAGTGACGGCGGTGCACTGCGATCTGGTCGATCAGGTCGCATCCGAGTACAGGGATCTCCACCACTGGCCAGTCCACCAACCGATCGCAGGGGCCATCCTCCACTCTTCGGCCACCGGAGAGCCGCTTCTTCTCGATTCCGATAGCGTGGCCGATTCGATCCTCCAGCAGGCACGGGAAGGTTTCCATTTTCCGCGACTGGTACGGTCACTGTGGCAAGCAGGCGGCCGCATCTTCATCGAACCGGGACCCGGAGCCTCCTGTTCGAGGTTGACTCGCAAGGCACTCTCGGGGCTTCCGCATCGCACTCTGGCACTGTGTTACCGGGGAGAGGATCCCGAACTGTCGCTGGCCCGAATCCTGGCGGTGTGCATCGCCGAACGTGCTCCAGCCGACCTGGAAGCGTTCCTGGGCATCGGTTCGAGCACTGAAACCAGCCCGCAAGACATCGAGATCCGAGACGGTAAGGATCAGATCATCGTTTCGCCACCGCCAGGCTCGTTTCCTGCTGCCGACTCGACAGATCGAATCCCGACGATGGTCCCGCCTCCCTCTCCGGTTGTTATCGAACCCACACCGATGCCATCTGCTGGCGCCTCGATGACCAGTTCCGGATTGGTGTCGGCCGTGGGAGAAACAGGTTCCGTTGCCGAGCGCCTGGTCATCGCCAGAAAACGCCGACAGGAACTCACTGATTCAATCCCGTCCAGAATACTGGCGACACGTACTGTCTCGGTAATAACCCCTTCCACTGCCACCGAAGTCGTCGAGCAAAAGGTCCAGGTGCCTGCTGTGTTGTTCGATCGGCAAGCCTGCCTCGAGTTCGCAAGGGGCAATGTAGGATCGGTGCTTGGAGCGCTTCATGCACCCGCAGATGAATTTCCAACCCGGGTGCGTCTACCTGACGAGCCACTGATGCTGGTCGATCGCATCCTCACCCTGGAGGGAGAGCCCCTGTCGCTGGGCAAGGGTCGAATCGTGACCGCACATGACGTGCTCCCTGACGCCTGGTATCTCGATAGCGGCCGGGTCCCCACCGCCATCACGGTGGAGAGCGGCCAGGCGGACCTGTTCTTGTCTGGATTCCTGGGAGTGGATCTGCATACGCGTGGGCTGTCGGTCTACCGTCTTCTCGATGCTCAGGTCATTTTCCATGACGACCTGCCCACCGCCGGGAAGACCATCATCTACGACATCCACATCGATGAGTTCTTTCGACAGGACAGCACACTGCTGTTCCGGTTCCATTTCGAGGGTACGGTGGATGGGAAACCACTCCTCTCGATGCAGGATGGATGTGCGGGTTTCTTCTCGCCGGAAGAACTCTCCTCAGGACGGGGAATCGTACCAGTACCACAGCGGCCCAGGACTCTTCCGGTGTTTCCCGAGGGCTGGAGCCCTCCTGCCGGAACCGATACTCGGGTTCTCGATCGCAACCAGGTGGAGGCGCTCCGACGAGGAGACCTCGTTGGTGCCCTGGGATCACGTTTCAACAATTTGTCACTGACCTCACCACTTCGATTGCCAGGAGGAAAACTGCGACTTCTTGATCGAGTCACCTTGCTCGAACCCATCGGAGGTGAGTGGGGACTCGGAAAAGTAGTTGCCGATCTGGAGATTCATCCAGACGACTGGTTCCTCAGATGTCACTTCACCGATGACCCGGTGATGCCGGGGACGCTGATGTACGAGTGTTGCCTTCATACCTTGAGAACCCTGCTCATCGCCTGGGGTTGGACCGGTGAGGAAGACGCCGTGACCCCGATGCCGGTACCCGCCGTGGCAAGCAAACTTCGCTGTCGCGGCCAGGTCTTGCCTGAGACCCGCAGAGTGACCTATGAGGTCCAGGTCAAGGAAATCGGCTTCCGCCCGGAACCCTACGTCATCACAGATGCCCTGATGCTCGCAGATGGTCGTCCCATCGTCGAGATAGAAGGAATGTCTCTACGCCTGGAAGGTCTCGATGAGGCTCAGATCGACAAGCTATGGCGTTCACAGCATCCCCAACAACTCGAGGTGTCTGCCGCTGATGCGAACAAGATCCCGCTCGATGCACCCGGCGGCGGAGGAGACTCCCCGTGCATCGCTTCCGACGAAACAACTCGATACGGTCACGATCGGATTCTCGAGTTTGCCACTGGACGTCCATCACTTGCCTTCGGCGAAAGGTACCTACCTTTCGATGACGAACGATTCATAGCAAGACTGCCCGGCCCACCCTACTGTTTCCTCGATCGCATCATCGATGTCAAAGGAGACCCGTGGCAGGTAAAAGCGGGCGCCGCTTGCACCGCGGAGTACTTCGCCGGTCCAGACTCCTGGTATTTCGATGCGGGAGGAACCGGGGAGATGCCTTTTGCGGTGCTGCTGGAGATCGCCTTGCAACCGTGCGGTTGGCTCGCTGCCTATGTCGGTTCCGCCCTGTCTCAGGATCGCCCGCTCCACTTCAGAAACCTCGGCGGAGAAGCCACCCTTGTTCGGCCGGTCGATCGTAGAAATGGACTGCTCACCACGGAAGTCGAGTTGACCTCGGCGGATCAGGGCGCCGGGATGTGGATCCAGCACTATGACATCGAAGTCAAAGATGAAGTCGGACCGGTCTATCGCGGAAGTAGCTACTTCGGGTTCTTTCCACCGGAGGCTCTGGCACAGCAGGTTGGCCTTCCAGGTGCCGTGGCCCGGACTATTCCGCCGCGTGAAGCGAACCGAGCACGCGCATTCACGATCCCGCGCTGGAAAACCACAGTTTCAGAACCTTTCCGGATGGTCGAAGATGTCGAGATCTACGTTCCCCAGGGGGGTGTGGCAGGTCTCGGTTTCATCCGCGGCGGAATCGACGTCGATCCCGAGGCGTGGTTCTTTGATGCCCACTTCCAGGGTGATCCGGTGTGGCCAGGAAGCCTCGGCCTCGAGTCGATGTTGCAACTACTGCGGGTGGTCGCAGAAGATCTGTGGAAGGATGACGGTCCCTGGATCCCGCGTACCATGGCCCCGAACATCCCCCATCGGTGGTGTTACCGTGGCCAGATCATCCCGGAACGAAATCGTATCTCCCTGGAGGCAACGGTGAAAAGCATCGACCGTGACCAGCGAATTCTCATCGCCGATGGGATGCTCAGCGTCGACGGGCTCCCCATCTATTCGATGGAGGATTTCTCGATGCAACTACTGAGGGAGGATCGATGAAAACCGATGCTTCTTCACTCGGGACCGTTCATCTGGCTTCCATCGGGATCGAGATCGCTCCCGATGTGATCACCAGTGATGCTCTCGAGGATCAACTCGCTCCAGCATGGAGCGCCATGGGGATCGAGCCAGGCCAACTGGAGTACCTGACGGGTGTCCGGGAAAGACGTTGGTGGCCCGCAGGAACCAGTATCTCCCGGATGGCGGCTCTGGCGTGTCAGAAGGCACTTGATTCAGCAAACCTACCGGCCTCGATAATTGGACAACTCGCCTACACTGGTGTCTGCCGGGAGTCTTTCGAACCGGCCACCGCCTGCGCCGTGGCCTCTCATCTGGAACTTTCTCGAGAAACCGCCCTTCATGACATCTCGAATGCTTGTCTCGGTGCCGTCGACGGCATCGTGATGGCCGCCGATGCCATCCGTCTCGGTCGCACCGACGCTGCACTGGTGGTGTGCTGCGAGAGTGCCCGTGCCATCGTCGATGTTGCCTGTCATCGGCTTCTGTCAGATCCCCGGATGGATCGATTCATTCCAACCCTTGCCACGCTGACGGGAGGCTCCGGTGCTGCAGCGATGCTGCTGGTCTCGTCGCGTGTGTCGACTGAAGGTCCGCTGCTGCTCGGAAGCAGCCATGGCAGCGATGCCCGCTGGCACGAGTTGTGTCGCTGGGGAATCCACACCGACGAGGAAAGTTCTGATCCGGCCGCGAGAATCGAGTACATGGAGACGGACTCCATCGGAGTATTGCGTCACGGAGTTGAAGTGGGCCTGGAAACCTGGAAGCGGTTCCTGAAAGAACTGGAGTGGCGCGCCAGCGATGTCGATCGAACCATCTGTCATCAGGTCGGATCGGCGCACAGGGAAGAGATTCTTGCCGCTCTCGGACTCTCTGCAGAAAACGATTTCATCACATACCCATTTCTAGGAAACATGGGTACGGTATCGATCCCGATGACTGCCGCCCTCGCCTGGGAAAGGGGTTTTCTCTGTGCTGGACACAGAGTCGCATTCCTGGGAATCGGAAGTGGATTGGTATGCCGCATGATCGGCTGGGAGTGGCGATGAACCGACTGTTCGTCGACGAGGAATTCCCTTACAGAGGGCATATGTGGGACCGTGGCTCCGGCATACGGATGCACTATATCGATGAGGGTCGTGGTGATCCCATCGTCTGTGTCCACGGCAATCCAACGTGGTCCTTTTACTTCAGAAAATTGATCCAAACGCTTTCACGATCGCATCGGGTCATCTCGGTCGACCATGTCGGCTGCGGATTCTCCGATTTCCCTGATGAAGACGAATACGGTTACCGACTCGCAGATCGCATCGATGACCTCGAAGGTCTTCTCGATCATCTGGGCATCACCTCCGATGCGACGCTGGTAGCTCACGACTGGGGAGGGGCCATCGGATTCGGTGTTGCCGGGCGAAATCCAGACCGATTCTCTTCACTGGTCGCGATGAATACGGCAGCGTTCAGACTTCCAGAAGGAAAAAGACTGCCGAGCATCCTACGTCCGGTTCGTGGACCATTGGGAGAGTTCCTCATACGGAGACTCAACGCGTTCGTCGAGGGTACCCTCCTCATCGGTACGCGGCGTAGAAAACTGTCACGTGCTGAACGTGCTCATTATCGATCTCCGTACCACAACTGGCGCCGACGACTCGCCGTTCACAGATTCGTTCAGGACATCCCGCTGCAACCAACGGATCCTTCCTGGCAAACACTGCTCGAGGTGGAGGCTGGGCTCTCTGCTCTGGCAGGACACCCGCTACTACTGCTATGGGGAACGAAGGACCCGGTCTTCGATGAAGCCTTTCTCGACGAATGGAGATCGAGGTTTCCAGATGCTCGTCATAAAAAGTGGGATGACTGTGGTCACCTTCTGCTCGACGACGAGCCAGAGGGTGTGATCTTCCAGTTGCGCTCCTTTCTGGAATCGAACGCCAGAGAGAAGGCTCACCAGTGAAGACGAGTGCCCATCCCCTCACTCCCGAAGCAGGTGTTGCGCGATGGCTACGGCGTCACTGCAAGGAACGTCCCGACCAGATTGCAGTTCGCCAGCATCGGGGACATGGCTGGGATGAAAGCACCTTCAGGGAACTGGACCAACTGGTCGATCGAACATGTCATGCCCTGGTTCGCGCGGGCATCGAACGGGGCATGAGAACGGTTCTGATGGTCGAACCAGGTCTCGAGTTTCTGGCCTGTACCTTCGCGATGCTTCGTATGGGGGTCCCCCCTGTCCTCATCGATCCGGGCATGGGAATCTCCGGATTGGCAAGTTGCCTCCAGCGGGCGCGCCCCAGGGCATTCATCGGTATTCCACGAGCACATCGGGCCCGTGCACTTCTGGGCTGGTCTCGCTCGACCATCGAGCACCGGATCTCGGTCGGGCCAGGCTGGATTCCTCCGTTCACAAGCCGACTGGAAGATTGGCGAAAACGCACTGAAGCATCGGTTCCGTTTTCTGCGCCGGTTCTGGATAGTGACGAGACAGCAGCCATCCTCTTCACTTCGGGAAGTACGGGTCCGGCAAAAGGCGCCATCGCTCATCACGGAATGCTCGAGAAACAGGTCGAAGCTCTGCGTGATTTACACGGGATCGAGCCCGGTGAGGTCGACTTGCCCACCTTTCCCCTGTTCGGGCTCTTCGGAGTGGTACTCGGCATGACCTCGACGGTGCCCGTGATGAATTTCACCCGTCCCGCTGAAGCGGATCCAGCCGACCTGATCGATCTGATCAAGCGTTTCGGCGTCACCAGCTTGTTTGCCTCACCAGCACTACTGGGGAACCTCTCTCGTTACCTCGCCTCGCATTCACTGCAACTGGATGGATTACGACGTGTCATCAGTGCCGGAGCCCCGGCGCGTCATGACGAGATCGCAACCTTGATGGCCACTCTTGGCCCAGGAGCCCGGGTCCAGACCCCCTACGGCGCGACCGAGGCGCTTCCCCTGTGTTGCATCGACCACCAGGAACTGCTCGAAACTGCACGAGATAGCGCCCGTGGAAAGGGAATCTGCCTCGGTCGTGCCGTCGATGGGGTGAAGATTCGCATCGCTCGTCTCGACTGCCTCCCGAGCAATGACCATCTTCTTGTCGATTCGGAGGCAGGTGAAATCTGGGCCTGTGGCCCGGTGGTCAGTCGCGGATACCTCAACGATCCCGAGGCCGATCGATTCCACAAGTATCAAGATCAGCAGGGAAACCACTGGCACCGTACCGGAGATCTTGGATTTCTTGATTCTCACTCGCGGATATGGTTCCTCGGCCGCCTCGAACAGATGGTGCGCACCGCCAGGGGTGATCTTCACACCGTCGCCATCGAGCGCGTCTTCGACGTCCATCCTGCAGTTCTGCGCACGGCACTGGTCGGGGCAGGACCGGAAGGTTCCAAACTTCCCATCCTTTGCATCGAAACTTGTGACGATATTGCCATCGACAGGAATATTCTCATCGATGAACTGCGCGCACTCGGTGCCAGGGTCGCGGGTGCTGACAGGATCGAACGGTTCTGCTTCCCGGGCCCGTTCCCCGTCGACATCCGCCACAATGCCAAGATCAATCGAAAGCTTCTGGCACGATTCGCGGCGAGGAGCCTTTCATGAAAATACTGGTCACCGGCGCCGGAGGCTTCATCGGAGGGGCTCTGGCACGAGCTCTCCTGCGACTGGGACATCACGTGCGTGGTTTCCAGCGCGGTTCCTACCGGCAACTGGAAGAAGATGGCATCGAGGTGGTGCGAGGCGATCTGGCCGATCAGAAGCGCGTTAGCGCAGCGGTGGAAGGTTGCGATTGTGTCTTTCACGTCGGGGCCATCGCTGCAGTGTCCGGCCCCTATTCCCTGTTTCATCGCACCAACGTCACCGGAACCGATCACGTCATCGAAGCCTGCCGCCGCTACGGTGTTCAGAAACTGATCTACACCTCATCCCCGAGCGTGGTCTTCGACGGACAAGATCAGCAGGGAATCGATGAGAGTGCTCCCTACCCGGACCGATACCTGGCGCATTATCCCAGAACCAAGGCGATGGCTGAAAGAGCCGTTCTCGCGGCCAACTGTGCAACCGTGGCGACGATCGCCCTGCGACCTCATCTCGTCTGGGGTCCTGGTGATCGGCACCTGGTTCCTCGCATCGTGGAACGCGCTCGGGCGGGCAAACTGAAACTGATCAAGCGTGCCGGGACCAGGATCGATGCGACCTACATCGACAATGTCATCGATGCTCACATCGCCGCGTTCGATTCATTGTCGATAGGATCTACTTGCAGTGGGAAACCGTATTTCATCTCAAATGGCGAACCGATGGCCCCACATCAACTGATCGGAGGAATCTTGCAAGCTGCAGGACTCGATCCGGTAGAGCCGACCATCTCTCCAGCCATGGCCTGGACACTCGGGACCGTTCTCGAGTGGGTTCATCGAACCGGGTTGTGGAGTGGAGAACCGCTACTGACTCGCTTCATAGCGCGACAACTCGCCACGAGCCACTGGTTCGATCTGTCGGCAGCACGTCGAGATCTTGGTTGGGAACCCCGAATCTCCACTGAACAAGGACTGCAGAGACTGGCAAAGAGTTTCTCCCTCACCAGCGAGCCCGTGCTGTGACCATGGACAACCATCCCCCGGAGAATACCATCGAGATCTGGCCTTTCGGACTCGCCGAATCTCCGGACCGGACAAAGACTTTGCTCGCATCCCTGGCTGCCGACGAACAGAACAGGATCAACGAGGGCATCTTCCCGGAGATCGGTCGGCGACACGCCATCTCCCGGGTTGGACTACGACGGGTCCTCTCCAGTTACCTCGATGTTGCTCCGCAGGAGATATCCCTGGTCGAAGGCGAACACGGAAAACCGTCCCTGGTCACGGGAGATCTCGCCTTCAACCTGTCCCATACCGGTGACCACGCGCTCGTTGCCGTCAGTCGTCAGGGAGACCTCGGTGTCGATCTCGAAACAATACGCGAGAGCGCACCGATCGAGGATCTCGCGCACCGGTGTTTCAGTCCTGAGGAACTGGAGCAGTGGCAACGGTTCCCGTCGAAACTTCGAGTCACATCCTTCTTCCATCTGTGGGCTCAGAAGGAAGCTTTTCTCAAAGCCCAAGGAGGAGGGATGACGATCCCCCTCAGGGAGTTCGACTGCAGCGTCGATCCTGCTGTAGGTTCGGGGACCATCCGATCGAGGGTCGATGGTGATGCGACGAAATCCTGGCGGTTCATCGCTTCTGATCTGGGACAGGATCTACGATTCGCCATCGTGTGGGATGGTGAGGAGAAAAGTATTTCCGAGAGAAATCCGGAAGATGTGGGACTCAGTCGATGGTGATGGAGAGGACGCCCGCGCCCGAGGCATCTTGATTCCAGCCACCCACACGAACCAGATAACTGGTTCCTGAAGTCACCGGGATGTTTTGTACCTCCGAGGTGAGAAATGGGCATCCAGCTACGTCTCCGCTGCACCCGATCTGCAGCAAGGAAGCGCAATCTCCCTGGTAAACCACGAGATCGGTATCGAACAGGACCTCCTTGGAACACAGAGAGAAGGTCGCGCTGCCACTACCGGGCGCGGTGAATTCGAACCAGATATCCTGGAACATCGCCCCCAGAAAACTCCCAGGACACTCCAGGTCGTCATATGCATCGATGGAAGAGGTCATGTTGGTGGTATCAAAATCGGTACTCCCCAGACCGATCGAGATCGCCCCGAGGCATTCATCTCCCTCCACGCCACCAGAGCAGTCCGTTTCTGGACACGGCTCGAGACAACCGAGGTTATCAGGTGTGGGGTCGGTTCCTGGCAACGGATGGGGAGGCGCCGGCGGAGTGCCACCGGTAAATAGATAGGACAGTAGCGACACGGCATCCGCGAGATCAAGGGAACCACTATCATCATGGTCGGCAGCAGAAGCACAGGGCATGTCTCCACCGAGGAACAGATATTGAAGAGTGGTCACTGGATCAGAAAGATTGAGTTGCCCATCGGTGGTGACATCACCACGAATGAAATACACCGCGGAACCAGGGATCTCGATCATGCACTCGCTTGCTTCGCCAAGTTCCCCATCGATGGTTCCCATCACGTGGTAGATGACCAGAATCCCCTCGATCGGTGAACTGTCGACGAAGGTCGATGTATCAGCGGGCAAGGTCTGATAGAGACTGCCTTGCCGATTGACTGTCAGCGACGAATAAGGGAGATGGTTTTGCCAGCTCAACAACACTCCCGTGCCACTATCGAGGCAGGTGAGTGCATCGGGTGCATCGATGATGCCATCTACGGTCACCGAACATGAAGATGGTGGAGACGGAACAGAAGCCGAAAAGCCGCTGATCTGATAAACCGACGTCGATCCGAACTGGGCACCTGGATCCTGGTATTGCCCGACACCGGCTGCGATCTCTGCGATGGCAACTCCATCACGTTCGATGCGCACAAAATCGTAGGCGGTCGGTTCGAGCCAGTCCAGGTAGACGATTCCAGCGGCCTCGGCACACTCGAATGGCGTTGGATTGGCCAGATCACTGACCTGGATCGTCTGAACTTCGGCAGTGGTAGCGATGATGTCTCCCTGTGCATCGGTGACGATGGAGCCGAGCCAGCCACAGGTGAAATCAGGAGGCGGAGACGAGAGAAGTGTCGCATCGTTGGGAGCACTGGAGAGAACACGCATCTCCATAGATGCCAGTGGCGTGAGACTTTCTGTCCAGTCTCCAAGGATCACGAGCCCGAAACTGAAGGCTTCCGTACCGTTTCCATCCCACCATTGACTGCAGCCTGTCGTCCCACCTGGGCCTGCAGGTGCAGGAGCGTTCCATGCCAGCACCTGCGGGGTTGGAGAACCCGCGAGTTCGCCGGGTAGTGTCACGGACAGCAGCTGCAAATAGGAGGAATCCCAGGAAACCACGTGCTGGATGCCCTGAATGGATAACTCTCCCGGATTTTCCAGAACTACCGTCACCTCGAAAGTCGCTCCCGGGGCGATCACCGTGGTCGGGGTTTCCAGAACCAGGTTCACTTCCTGGGCCATCACAACCGCAGTCAACGACGAGCACATCATTAGCATCGCCAACCCCAGCACACGAACGCCACAGGTACGGCCCAAGAGAATGGCTGAGTCACTCGAAATCATCATGAACTCCCGCAACAGGGATAAAGCCGACAGTCCCTGACCCTCCAGGATATCACCGCTTGTAGATCTGGCGAATAGGGACCTCAGGCTTTCTCGTCAGAGCCGTCCGTAAGCGTGTTGAGGGCAGCACCCGCCCACAACCACTTCACCTGACTTTCGCTGAGAGTGTGACTGCATCGCGCTCGATCCTCGGTCCCGTCCTCGTGCTGGAAGACCACGGTGATCTCGCTTCCGGACGCAAGAGTATCCAACCCGGCTATCGACACTCGATCGAGTTCCTCGACCCGATCGTAGTCGGCAGGATCGTCGAACTTCAGCGCAAGGATGCCCTGCTTCTTCAGGTTGGTCTCATGAATCCTGGCATAGGATCTGACGACGACTGCTGCGCAGCCCATCAACCGCGGAGACATCGCCGCATGCTCGCGGCTCGAGCCCTCGCCGTAATTCTCATCGCCTACAACGATCCACGGATCTCCCGCATCACGGTACCGGGCAGCAATCTCGTGAAGTGCACGACTGGTACCATCGTCGGTCGCGTCATGCCCCAAACCGGTCACCTCATGAAAAGCGTTGATTGCACCCAGGAACATGTTGGCTGAGATGTTCTCCAGATGACCGCGGAAACGAAGCCATCGACCTGCCGGCGAAATGTGATCCGTGGTGCATTTCCCCTTCGCCTTGAAAAGCACTCTCATATGAGAGTATTCCGATTCTTGCCGTGGCAAGAAGGGCTCCAGCAGTTTTAGTCTCTCGCTGGTCGGATCAACTTCGACTTGAACACTGGAACCATCTGCCGGAGGTTCGACATAGCCACTGACGTCAGCGACGAATCCAGCAGCGGGCAAACTGTCCCCCGACGGCACATCGAGCAGGGTTTCTGCCCCTTTATCATCGGTCACCGTATCGACCAGAGGATTGAAATCGAGCCGACCTGAGATGGCGAATGCTGTGACAATCTCTGGACTGGCGAGGAAAGACAGGGTTTCTGTATTGCCATCGTTTCTACCCGGGAAATTGCGGTTGAAGGAACTGACGATGCTGTTGGTTGTCCCCTTGTCGATGTCCGTCCTGTGCCACTGACCGATGCAGGGTCCGCAGGCATTTGCGAGTACGGTTCCGCCCAGTTTTTCAAAGGTGCCGACCTGCCCATCCCTTTCGACAGTGCGAAACACCTGAGTGGATCCAGGTGAGATCAAAAAACGCGTGGCAGCCCGCATACCAAGTCCGGTGGCCTGATCCGCCACCGCCGCGGCTCGATCGAGATCTTCGTAAGAAGAGTTAGTGCAGGATCCGATGAGTGCCGCACTGAGTTCCAGCGGCCACCCTTCCCGTCGAGCTTCTTCTCCCAACTGCGAGATGGGCCTGGCTCGATCCGGAGAATGAGGACCAACCACATGTGGTTCGAGAGTATCCAGGTCGATCTCGAGCACCTGGTCGTAGACCGATGCCGGATCTTCTTCCACCTCGGGATCCGGTTGCAACAAGTCGGCGTGTTCTCGGGCGAGTTCAGCAATCTCTGTTCGACCGGTAGATTCGAGATATTTGCTCATCGCCTCGTCAAACGGGAACACCGAGCAGGTCGCACCGATTTCCGCACCCATGTTGGTGATGGTAGCTTTACCCGTACAGGAGATGCTCCTTGCCCCTGGTCCTATGTACTCGATGATCGCGCCGGTTCCGCCCTTGACCGTGAGTTCTCCCGCAACCTTGAGAATCACGTCCTTGGCGGAAGTCCAGCCGGAGAGTTCACCCTTCAGGTATACGGCGATCGCTCCGGGCCACATCACGTTCCACGGCAATCCCGCCATCACATCGACCGCATCGGCTCCCCCGACACCTATGGCGACCATTCCGAGGCCCCCTGCATTCGGCGTGTGGCTGTCAGTACCGATCATCAATCCGCCCGGAAAGGCATAATTCTCCAGCACCACCTGATGGATGATCCCCGATCCTGGCTCCCAGAATCCGATGCCGTACTTTTCCGAGGAACTACGAAGAAATCTGTAGACCTCTGCATTGCTACTCTGGGCCTCGGCAAGATCCCGGGAAGCATCGTGTTTCGCCTGGATGAGGTGATCACAGTGAACCGTCGAGGGGACCTGAACCTGATCGAGTCCCG
>Ga0310122_10000842_pt1 | contig 19546 bp, 24 predicted proteins | sample CB6_Bottom_1051__FD_203503 | JGI IMG/M metagenome (GOLD analysis project Ga0310122, IMG submission 203503) | Marine microbial communities from Western Arctic Ocean, Canada - CB6_Bottom_1051 | ecosystem: Environmental > Aquatic > Marine > Oceanic | place: Canada: Western Arctic Ocean | collected...
GTCTCCTTCAGACGTGACCGCCTCGGAGAAAGTCGTTGGACCCATTCTGACCACGGTAGTACTCCGAAGTGGACCAACCCGTCACCCGAACAGGACGACCGTGCGGTTCGGTCAGCGTATTTCTACCGCCACCACTGTTGTCTTGGGACCTATCCGAAGCGGCACGCCTTTTGTATTCCTAGGTAGCAGGTCGCGCGGAGTCAACGGGATGCGTTAACTCAGGCAGGCGCTGGCATCGCCGCATCCCGTCTCGTGGGGCACTGGCGATTTCGCGCGGCCCCTTTTCCCTTCCGGTTCCCTCCAATCCCGCCTGGGTCACTTACCCGCCTTATTCACGAGGGTTCGAGCTGAGGGCGTGGAGATGCCGCCAGATCTGCGTTCTCAGGCGAAGCTTGATGAATAATGCGGGTTGGGATCGGGCTATACTGATCGCATGGAGCCGTTGCGCCTGCCGCTCGACCAAATCGCGATCGAGCGCATCCTCCCGCACCGCTATCCGTTCCTCCTGGTTGACCGGATCACGGAGTTCGAGGTTGACAAGCGGATCGTCGGTATCAAGAACGTGTCCCTCAATGAACGATATCGAGCGCGCCGACCCGGCGAGCGTCCGGTGCTGCCGCCGACGATCCTGACCGAGGCGGTCGCCCAGGTCGGCGCCATCCTAATCCTTGCCAAACCAGAGAACCGCGAGAAGCTCATCATGCTTGTGGGCATCGAGCGGGTTCGCTTTCGCCGCCCGGCGTACGCCGGCGACGTGGTCAACATTGAGGTCAAAGTGAAACGGCTGCGCAGCCGCATGGGCCAGCTGCATGGCGTGGCGATGGCCAACGGCAAGGTGGTGCTTGAAGGCCGGATGACATTCGCGCTCGGCGCCGCCACGTGATGCGCCTAAAGGCGCGTCAGACCGCCGGCGTCGTGGGGACCGACGGTGTGTCGGGCAGTGGCGCCTCGCACACCTGGTTCCGTCCAGCGTTCTTGGCACGATAGAGGGCCGCGTCGGCGCGCCCGAGCACCGCGGTCGCGTCCACTTCCTTCGGCAACGCCATCGCCAACCCCACACTGGCGGTGGTCGACACGTCCTCTCCGTTCCAGGTCACCGTGATCTCGGCAAGCTGTTGTCTGAGTGACTCAGCCACGTGCAACGCACCGGGTCGCGGTGTGTCAGGTAGGAGCACCATGAACTCTTCGCCGCCATAGCGGCACTTCGTATCGCTGTTTCGCAGGATGTCACGGATACGCTGTCCGACCGCGGCCAGGATGGCATCTCCGCACAGATGACCATAGGTGTCGTTGACCGCCTTGAAGTGATCGAGGTCGAGCATGATGAGCGCAAACGGCGCGGCTTGCCGACGGGCACGTTGCAGCTCGGTCTGGAGCACCCGCATCGAATGGGTGCGGTTGAAGCAGCCCGTCAGGCCGTCGTACACCGACCTCGCGGGCGAGCTGGACATTCCGGCCGGCGATGCCCACAAGCGTCGCCGCCGACCCCGTCACTCGACGCCATGCCGTGTCGTCATTGTCAGCCCGGTCGCCGCTGGACTCCACGGCCAGGACGCCGGTCGTCGTCTCCCCGACCACGAGCGGATAGTAGACCCGCCCGTCCCACTCCAGCCCTTCCGGCTCGCCGCCGCTCCCCTCGAAGCGCTGAAGGCCTGATCGGCAAGCCGCTCGACCTCGGCCATGACCAGGTCCGGCGACTCCTCCAACCCCCCGGCGACCGACTCCCACTTGCCTTTTGCCCGCACGACAGCCCAGAACGGTCGGCCGCCGGTGAACTGCGGCAGCGCCTGTTGCACGACATCACGCACGATGCCCATGTCGCTCGCCCGCGCCAACGCGAGCCCGAATCGGGTGAGATCCTCGAGCACCGAGTCCCGTCTCTGGCGCTCGCGAGTCGTGGTATCGCCCACCGAACGTTGCATCCGTTCTTCGTGGCGTCGCGCTTGGAGATACCACAGCAACACAACCACCAGGATGACGGCGCTGGGCACCAGCGCCAGACCGACCCGTGCTTCGAACGCGTGTATAGCCTCCAGAGCAAGCCGGAGCTGAAGCTGGAGCAGCACCAGGACCGCCACCAGCAGACCGACCGCGAACAAGCGGGTTCGTTGTGTGTCGCGAAGCATCGAAGTCGTTGACGTCCAGTGGCACAACGCCGAGAGTATTCTGCCCGAACTCGAGAACGCACACCAGTTCTTGATTCAACCTCGTCGACGAGATACGCAATGAAGGTGATAGAATTTGGAGCATGAGTTCGAAGAAGAATCGCAAAGAAGACCGTCCGACGCCTGTCGCCCAGCCACCGGCGAAGGGTGCCCCGTGGGCACTCATTGCCGTGGTGATCGTTGCGGTCGTTGCGGGCGCCGGGATCGTGGCGTCGCGGTCCTCGGATGATGACCCGACGACCCTGACGACCTCTAGCGCGCCGGCCACCGCGACAGACCCGTCGCTGGCAGCCGACCCTGGCCCCGGCGCGGCAGAGACCAGCGCGACGGCGTTCACGCCTGAGGGTCCCAATGATCTGCCGATGCCGCCCCTGCCGTACGCATCGCAGATGAGTGGCCCCGCTGAACAGGTCAGAGCGGCCTATGTGTTCGCTGCCCAGAACCCGGGCCTGCTGGAATACGTGCCGTGCTACTGCGGGTGTGAGCTCGACGGGCATGTCTCGAATGTGGACTGCTTTGTGGAATCACGAACCCCGGACGGCGCCGTGCGCGCGTGGGACTCCCATGGCATGACTTGAGCGCTCTGCCTGAGTGTCGCGCGTGACGCGATGCAGATGCATGCTCTGGGTGCTTCGGTGGCCGATATTTCGGGGGCGGTCAAGACCAAGTACGCCGCCAATTACCCCAGCTCGACGCCCACCCCGGCCGTGCCGCAATAGGGTGACGGTCCTGCAGGAGGCAGGAGACAGAAGACAGAAGACAGAAGAAGCTTGATGGGCTTCGTCGTCTTCTGTTGTACGGTGTCGCCGTCCTCATGACGCGGACCACCACCGGCGCACGTCGGCGGTCGCGTCGGCCGCGCGCCGGGTTACTCGGCAGCCTCTACGACTCGATTCGGGAGGGAGTGTACATCGGGACACTCGACTCTGACGACGGCGCCACTCTCGGCGCCAACCCTCACCTCAAACTAATGCTCGGCTTTGCCCCCGAGCAGCCGGACGACGCGGTCCGACCGTTCGCGGAGGATCGCTTCGTCGACCCTCGCGCTCGTGAGGCCTTCATCACCCAGCTTCGCCGTGACGGGGCGGTCAGCGACTACCTGCTGCGGCTCCGGCGCGCCGACGACAGCTCGATCTGGGTCGAGGTGACGGCCACGCTGCACACGACCGACGACACCGACGGGCCCCGCATCGACGCGCTCGTACGCGACGTCAGCGAACGAAGAAAGATGGAGGACCAGGGTCGCGATCTCAGCCAACAGCTGCTGCAAGCCGAGAAGATGGCGGCGCTGGGTCAGACGGTGTCGGGTGTGGCGCACGAGCTCAATAACCCACTGGCTACGATTCTGACGTGGGCGGAGCGGCTGGCAGCGCGGCCGATCGATGCCGACACAAAGCGAGGGCTGGAGACCATTCGTAGCGAGTCGGAGCGCGCCGCCAAGATCGTGCGGAACCTGCTGACGTTCGCCCGCAAGCGCAACACAACCCGGGCCCTGGTCGATCTGAACAGCATTGTCCGAGAGACCCTAGCGCTGCGCGCGTACGAGCAACGGGTCTCGAACGTGACGACCATCGAGGCGCTCGCCAGTGGGCTGCCACAGGTGTTCGCCGACCCTCACCAAGTGAAGCAGGTGCTGTTGAACCTGATCATCAACGCCGAGCAGGCGATGCTGACAGCGCATGGCCGGGGCACCCTGGTCGCCCGCACCTGGTATGACGACGCGGATGAGATGGTGCTGCTCGAGATCAATGACGATGGTCCGGGCGTACCCGCGGAGGCCCAGACACGAATCTTCGACCCCTTCTTCACGACCAAGGCGTCGGGAAAGGGGACCGGACTCGGGTTGACGGTCGTCTATGCGATCGTGCAGGAGCACGGTGGACAGATCCGGGTCACGTCGACGCCGGGGTCCGGCGCGTCATTCTACGTCTCGTTCCCGGCCGCTGCCGGCCCTCGCCGCCCGTCGCCGCCGCCGGTGCACGCGCCGCCGCCGCACATCGCCGCCGGGTCCGCCGTCCTGATCGTCGAAGACGAGCCGGCGCTCGCCGCGGCGGTGGCCGACGCGCTGACCGATGCCGGGTATCGCGTCGAGCGTGCAGCCGATGGAAAAGAAGCGCTCGAGTGCATAGACGCCAGGGTCTTCGACCTAGTCATCTGCGACCTGCGGATGCCGCGGGTTGATGGCCCGTCGTTCTACCGGGTGCTGTGCGAGCGCAAACCTGCGCTCGCACGACACGTAATTTTCGTCACCGGCGACATCGCGGGGACCGACGCTGAGCGGTTCCTCGCCGAAACCGGGTGCCGCTGGCTGCCGAAGCCGTTCCGCCTGAACGACCTCCTGCGGGCCGCGCACGAGGTACTCGGGTAGCAGAGATGACAGGTTAGGCGTGTCTTCTCGCACGGCTCTCGGCCAAGGTTCCCGACAGGCGGGCACGGGCTGGCTTCGGCTTCCGACATGCCATGACCACACCGCCGGCGGGCTCGGCCACAGTCTGTGTCGCCGCGCCCATCCGTCGGTCGGCCGTGTTCAGACGCGCCTTGGCCATCTGCAGCACGGGTCGCTTCGCCCTCGACGGCTTGGTCTGTTTCTTCACCACGGCGGCGACCTGGGTCGGACTCAGGTCGCCGCCCAGCGATCTGCGTAGCCGCTGCACCGCTCGCGCGTGCAGCTGCGACACACGCGATTCGTTCACTCCGATCTCGCTGCCGATCTCCTTCATCGTCACGTCGCCGTAGTAGTAGAGCCCGATGACCTTCCGCTCGCGCCACGGCAGTCCCTTGATCGCTTCTCGAATGCATGCCGCGACCTCGCCAGCCTCGCACGCCTTGTCGGGGGTCGGTCGCTCGATCGGCACCATCACCGGTGGCAGGTTGGCCGCGGTAACGCTGTCGACCGTCGCGAGCGGCGAGGTCGACTCAATGGTGTTGATCCGCACGATGGTTCGGCCCAGCCGGGTCTCGTCGGAACCCATGAGCTCCGCCAAATCGGCGAGCGACGGCTCGGAGCCCAGCTCGTGGCGGAGCTTCTCGCGGGCCGCTTCGAGCTCGCGTCGCACGCGGCGGATACCGCGGGGCCAGGCGTCGCGGCGCAGCGCGTCGATCATCGCACCGCGCACACGCCGTTCGGCAAAGGTTTCGAACTTGATACCGCGTGACTCGTCGAACCGGTGTGCGGCATCGATCAGTCCGATCATGCCGTCCTGGACGAGGTCGCCGAGGTCTATCGAGTGCGGCATGGAGGCCGCCATGCGACGGGCCAGCGCCTCGACAAACGGCAAACCGCCGGTGATTCGGTCGTGATCCTTGCTAGCGAGCACATGAGCCTTCATGGTGGTCGTCCTCCGATGTCTGCGCCGCGTCTGCCCAACAGACACGTCGTTGTGCAGGCATTGGATATCGCAAGGGAGATACCAAGCCCCAGACGATGAACAGAAGAACGCGATACGACCAACAAGAGTATCTGTAAACTACTTATTAACAGCTAGTTACAAGATGTAGTGTGTGTGTTCTCAGGATTCCTGGATCGAGGGCCGACCAGTCCGGACAGACAAATATTTGGCGGTCCTGAAGATAAATCGCCAAAATATTGACAGACGGAAGAGGAATAGTGTGACCGGGGTGACGACTACTGGCCCTGGCAGCGGTCCCGGATGTTCCGGGCCACGCTGATCGCTTCGACAGCGCTCGTCACGATCTGTGTTGCTCGGGAGCAGCTGGCTTGGTCCTGCAGCTTTGCCTCAAGGAGCTCGGCGTTCGCCAGGATGATTCCAAGCTGGTTGTTCAGCCGATGGAAGAGCGTACCGAAGTCAGTCGGCTGGTCCATCTGGAATGGATCCGTTCGAAGATACGAAAACGGGACCTAGCTCCCCATCGCCTCAGCGGGTGTGCGCCGAGGTGTGCGCGGAGCTTGTCTGCGAGGAGCCGGTCTCGGGCTCCCGCCACAGCGTGTCGACGAAGATGCGGACCGATCCGCCGGCCGTGCGCACATATTCGACCTTGTTGCTGGCGATCCAGTTATAGATCGTGCGTCGGCTCACGCCGACCAGCTCACAGGCCTTCATGATTGAGATTGTTTTTCTATCAACTATCATTGCTGGCGCTCGCATCTGACCCACCACACTTCCCCGGCCCATCCGGTCCGCCTCGAACATCTCTCTCCCGCTGGGCTCGAACAGTCGTATCGGCACCGTGTCGCGATACCATTAGGACCGTGGTTAGAATACGTTTGCCCTCTGGGGCGCCGCGGGAACCATGGCTGACACCGCTCTTTTCACGAGAGTCTCTGGTGTCCGCTCCCAAGAGCTCGGGACACGGTTCAACGCCGCGCACCAGGCCGGGTCCTTGACGCGCCCAAGCCCTGGCGTCAAAATGTTGGCACAGTCGACTAAATGATTGAAAAAGAAGTACATCTGCTGTTGGTCGAGGATGAGGCGCCTCTCCGTGAGGCGACGGCTGAGCGGCTGGTCGACCACGGATATCGGGTAGTACAGGCCGAGAGCGGTGAGGCAGCGGTCGAGCACTTGGCCGACTTCGCGTTCGACGTCCTGCTGACTGACCTACGTCTGCCTGGCATCGACGGCACCCAGGTGCTCGGGGCAGCGCTCGAGCGCTACCCCGAGATGGTCTGCATCGTCGTCACCGGCTTCGGCACCGTCAAGGATGCCGTCGCGGCCATCAAGCGGGGGGCCGCGGAGTTCATCACCAAACCGTTCCAGTTCGACCAACTGCTGCACGTGTTGACCGCGGCACTCGAACAACGCCGGCTGCGCTCCGAGAACGCGTACTTGCGGTCGCAGCTGGAGGAACGCTACCGGTTCGAGGGACTGGTCGGGCGCAGTCCCGTCATGCGAGAGCTCTTCGCACTGCTCGAAACAGTGGCGGCGAGCGCGAGCACGGTCCTGGTGCAGGGTGAAACCGGCACTGGGAAGGAACTGGCGGCCCGGGCCATCCATCACAACAGCCCTCGCCGGAGGCACCGGTTTGTCGCCCTGAACTGCAGCGCGGTGCCGGAAACGCTCCTCGAATCAGAGCTCTTCGGGCATGCGCGCGGCGCCTTTACCGGCGCCATCGCCACACGCCAGGGGAAACTCGAAACCGCCCACCTCGGGACACTCTTCCTTGATGAGATCGGCACGATGAGCGGCGGCCTGCAGGCCAAGCTGTTGCGGGTCTTGCAGGAACGCGAGCTGGAGCGGTTGGGAGATACGCGCACGATCAAGATCGACGTCCGGATTATCGCGGCCACCAACGCCGACCTGCCGCAGCTGGTCAGCGACGGGCGGTTCCGAGAGGATCTGTTCTACCGGCTGAACGTCATCCCCATTCTTCTCCCGCCGTTACGTGACCGCCGCGAGGACATCCCCTTGCTCGTCCAGCACTTTGTCCATCAACTGACCCGGCAACACGTACCACCCCGCACGATCACGGTCACCCAGGGGGCGATGCGCCGGATGATGGGGTACGCCTGGCCCGGTAACATCCGGCAGCTCGAGAACGCGGTGGAGCGGGCCCTCGCGCTCGGCGGCGACCGCACCCAGATCGATGTCTCTGATCTCCCCCCTGAGCTGCAGCACGCCCCGGCGGGGGCACAACCGGCCAAGGCGTTGTTGCCCACAGGAGGGCTCGACATGCCAGCCTACATCGCCGACACGGAGCGACAACTGATTCGTCAGGCGCTGGACCAGACCGATGGGAACAAACAGCAAGCGGCCCAGCTGCTCGGGCTGAAACGGACCACACTGGTCGAGAAGACGCGGCGGCTGTTGTAATTTTAGACGGGCTGCGCCCCGAACCCCACGCGGCCGTTACTTGAGGACGAGATACGTCCCGGCGATCCGGTCCTGGATCCCTCGTTCGGTGTCGACGATCGCGTAGAGCGCGCCGATGACGAAGACCGTGCCGCTCACCCAGAACAGCCCCAGCAACGCCGCGTCCTGCTCTTCGAAGAGCGGCTCCACGAAAGCGTAGAAGCCCGCCGCCGCCGCACCGATGGCGGGCAGCCAGGCGATTGCGGTCCGGAGGAAGACGCGTCCACGACCCGCCTCCGCTCCTTGCTGGGTGACCAGCGCGATACCGAGCATTCGCAGCAGCAGACCGCCGCGGCACACCACGGCGGAGACCAGCGCGACGAGCGGCGCCCCGAACAGCCACACGACGATGGCCACCGGCACAGGGCCTGCCTGATGATTCCCGACACCACATTCCGCCCTCCGAAGGCCTCCCCGAGGATCCTGCCAGCCTCGGAGACCTCCTCGGGCGACGGATCGGGATGCGCGGCGACGATCCGATCGATCAGCGGCTGCTGGTCGCCCGACGGCGTGAAGCTGAGCGACACCCCGAGAGTCGAGTCCAGCGTTCGCAACGTCCGCAGTCCATCGGCCACCTGCACCTCGAGCGCCCGCCGTCGGGCCTGGACCTCCGCTGTCAGTTCGCCGTCGTCCTCGAGCTCCTCGAGCTCCTCGAGCGAGGCCAGGCTCAGCTCGAACTGCAGTCTCTGGTCGACCTCCGGGAGGAACACGGGAAGAAGGAACGCCACCGCGAGCACGCTGACGGTGATGACGATAGGCAGGAAGCCGGTGCCCGCGAGGTGCAGCGCCCGGTCGCGTCTCGAGACCGCCGCCGGGCCATGAACCAGAGCGCCGGTGGCATTCGCGAGCTCTGCCTCGCTGGCGAACTCGCCCCGCATGAGACGGCCGATGACCGCGTGCGCTCCGAGCGGCAGAGCGGTGGTGGCGCGGTGACCGGGGCGGTCGGCCGTGAGGCAGAAGGTGGTCACGCCCGCCAGAAATTGTTGAATCGCCCCGAGCACCGATGCAGGTGCTTCTGGACCGGTCGGTGTCGTCAAAGGCTCACCCGGGCGTTCAAGGTCCGCGCCCGGCGCCGGCCAGTCGAGCAACCGCGCACGACCATCCGGTGTGGTCCAGACGCGGTCGAGCGCGAGCACCGGCAGTGTGCCCTCCGCCTTCGCGACCTGGAGCTCGGTCGCCAGATCGGCGACCCAGTGCCGGACCGTTTCCCACGCGAGTGGACGCTCGGTGAACGCACCGATCGGCCGGCCGTCAAACGCCTCATGCACGTCCCACGCCTCGCCCTCGGCCCGCCGTCCGGCCAACCAGCGCGCCCGCCCGGGTCGGTTGGCGTCCCGACGGGCCGCTGCGACGGGGACGGCGACCAGCCCAGGTCTATGAATCCACACGCGCCGACGCAGTTGAGGGTCATGGCCGAGCGCCAACGTAGCGTCGGTCGTCTCGAGCAACTCGTAGCCGCCAACCAGAGGCGCGCCAGCGGGCGAACGTCGTGCGCGCGGTGTCGGACGCGACCGCGACGACTCGCGTGCGGCTCGCCAGTCCATGCAGCGTGGCAAACCCGTTCCTCGCCCGCATCGTCGAGAACAGCGCCACCGGCCCCACGATGCTCAGCAGCCCCAGGACCACGCCGAACAGCGGACTGGCTTCCGCGAGCGTCCCCACCCCCTCGAACCCGAGCACCAGGATCGGGATCTGTTCCGGACCTTGCGACAAACCCCCGTAGACGAGGGCTCGGAGCATGCCGCGGCGGAGACCCGGCGCCGCCCGGTCGACGCCGATGACGCGGAGCCCGAGCGTCCGTTTGCCTGGCGTGGTACCCCACAGACCCTCGAGCAGGCCGAAGTAGAGGACATACGGAGCGATGTTGGCGACAAGGTTGAAGACCGCCAGCGGGCCTGCCGGCGACCGCTCTCCAGATCCTCTGCCTCGTAGACCTCGCCCATCCCGCCACGGCCGAGCAGGCGCTCGATGCGGTAGCTACCGAAGCATTGTCCGGGGGTCAGACGTGGAGCCCCGGCGTCAGGCGCGGCGCGCGTCTCCGTCTGCATGACGGTGCGCGTGGCGTCGTGGTCGTCGTACGGCGAGGACGGGTTGGCCGGGTGGCTCAGGTTCGTCCATGACGGTCGTCGAACAGTATAGGCTTTGAGAAGATCATGTTTCACATCGGGCGGGCGATCACGCCAAAGGGGACCAGCCGATGCACAGACTGACCACCGCCGCAATGTTCGTGTCTGCCGTGTTGCTGGCGGCGTCCAGCGGAGCGCAACCTGCACCTATCACACCCGATCCTGGGGTGGCGGCTACCCGACTCATCAACCGCGACGAGATCCGCATCTCGCGTGTGGTGCTGCAGCCGGGCGCGGTCCGGAGTGTCCACGCCCACAACGATGTCGAGTATCACGCGTGGATTCCCCTCGAGGGCACCTTCGAGCTGTCGGTAGGGACAGATGCACCGGTGTCGGCGGCGCCCGGCCAGGGGTTCTTCTTCGAACGGGGTACGATGCACGGGTTTCGCAATGTGGGCGACACCGAGGCCGCCGTCATGGAGGTGTTCGTGAAGGATAGCGGGAACAACGCGTCTCGAGACGTCCTGGACCCGGCGGCGCTCCTGGCGTCGTACGCGGCCCTGGTCGGAGCTGGAACCGGGGCGAACACCGCCTGGGACCAGCCAGAGAGAGGGAAGAGGCCATGAGGAGCATGAGGCGCGCAACCAAGGTGGGATTCGCAGCGGCACTGATGTTAGTCCCGGCGCTTGCCGTGATTGCACCGTTGGGACGGGCGGGGTTCGCCGCCGAGTCCGACAACTGGCCGCATTTCCGCGGGCCGACGATGAACGCCGCGGTCGCCGACAACCCCGACCTGCCCGAGACCTGGAGCCAAACGGAGCACGTCGAATGGGTCACCGACGTTCCGGGCCTCGGCTGGTCGAGCCCGGTGGTCTGGGACAACCGCGTCTTCCTGACCACGGTGACGGCAGTGGGCGACTTCGAGCGACCGAAACCGGGGCTCTACGCACCGCGCGGGCGTCCCGAGCCGCCGCCGCTCGAGCACGACTGGCTGGTGTATTGCCTCGATCTCGAGACGGGCGACGTTCTGTGGCGCCGGTCGGTGAACGCCGGCCGGCCACCGTTCCCACGCCACATGAAGAACACCTACGCGTCGGAAACGCCGACCACCGACGGCGAGCGGGTCTACGTGCGCTTCGGCGAGCTCGGACTCTACACCTTCGACATGGACGGGAACCAGGTCTGGAGCCTCGAGATCCCCGACAGACAGACGCGGTCCGACTGGGGCTCGGCGTCGTCGCCGGTGCTGCATGAAGACAAGCTGATCATCGTCTACGACAACGAAGAAGAGTCGTGGATCGCCGCGCTCGACAAGCGCACCGGTAAGGAGATCTGGCGCACCCCCCGCGACGAGGTGTCGAGCTGGGCCACCCCCTACATCTGGCAGCACGAGCAGCGCACCGAAATCGTCACCTCGGCGGTCAATCGCATCCGCTCCTACGACCTCGACGGCCATCTGCTGTGGGAGATGGACGGGCGCATGTCCTGGGCCTCCATCGCCACCCCGTTCTCGAGCCACGGTCTCGTGTTTGTGAACTCCGGGTACTTCCGGGACGAGCATCGGCCCGCCTACGCGATACGCCCGGGCGCTAGCGGGGACATCACGCTGGCCGAGGGCGAGGCGTCGAACGACCATGTCGCCTGGTATCAGCCCAAGGCCGGCAACTACAACACGTCACCGCTGGTCTACGGCGACATCTACTACAGCCTGCTCGACCGGGGGTTTTTCGAAGCCTACGACGCCCGAACCGGCGAGCCGGTCTACGGCCGACAACGCATCAAGGTGGGTGCCAGCTTCACGTCGTCACCCTGGGCCTACAACGGGAAGATCTTCGCCCTGAGCGAGCAGGGCGACACCTACGTCATCCGGGCCGGGCGCGAGTTCGAAGTGCTCGGGGTCAACAGCCTCGACGACATGGCGATGGCCTCGCCGGCCATCGTCGGCGACCGGCTGCTGATTCGCACTCGGACCAAGGTCTACAGCATCAGGAAGTGACGCGACACGCACCGACCACCCGCCAGGTCACGGGCGGTGGACGGGATTGGGGGCACACATGATGACAAGAAGAGCTATAAGCATTGCAGTATCTGCTGGCGCCGTGGTGACGATAGCGGTCGCCAGCGGCGCAACCCTTGCCTCGGCGGCTGAACAAGACTGGGTCGAGCGCGCGGTACACAACTTTGGCGAGCCAATCAATACGATGTGGGCCGAGGGTGAGCTGTCGTTCGCCGACGATGGAACCATGGTGTATTGCAGCGCCAGAGAGGATCTGGCAGTGGCGCCGGAAGACCCGAAAGATCTGTATATCGCCACGTTCAACCAGGACACCGGCAGCTGGAATACACCGGTGAACATGGGCATCCCGGTGAACGCGGCGCCGGCGACGGATGTCGACCCGTTGCGTCTCGGCGATGACAGGGAGCCATGGATCACCGCCGATGGGAACACCATCTATTTCAAGTCCGACCGGCTGGCGACCACGAGTCCTCGCAACGCGAGCGACCTCTTTTCCACCCACAAGGTGAATGGGGAATGGACAACCCCGGAATTGATGCCCTACCCGATCAGCACCGACGCCGGCAATGAACATTGCCCGGCCATCCTTCAGGACGGTCAAACCCTGTGTTTCGCCTCCATGCGGGACGGTGGCTATGGGGGTTCAGATATCTGGTGCTCACGGCAGGATGCGGACGGCAGCTGGCAGGAACCGGTGAATCAGGGCCCGGAGATCAACACAGCGGCCGAGGAATTCCATTTCTCACAGGATGCCGAGGGCAGGGTGTATTTCACGTCCGGTCGACCGGGAGGGTTTGGCGGTATGGACATCTGGGCCGCGACGCAACTGGGAGAGAATCGCTGGGGGCCGGCAGTGAACCTGGGACCGCAGGTGAATACCAGCTCGGCCGATATGTGCCCCGCGCTGCCTCCGGGTGCCGAGACGTTCACCTGGTTCTCCAATCGGTCGGACAACAGCTTTGGGTCCATAGATATCTTCTGGACCAGCAAGACGAATCTGTCGACCGCGCCCTGAGGAGGTGCCTTCGAAGGCCTGGGGTGTTCGCGTGCAGGCACCGCGATCACGCTCTCATGGATACACCACGGACAACCCGAGCAGCTGCTCGAACGCATCGAAGTCGCGGTCGCAGTGCAGAAGCGAGTGACGTTCGCGAAGGCAGTGGGATGCGATGAGGCAATCAATCGTCTTGCGCACCGTTCGCCCTCGCGCTCGCAGCAAACGGTAGTTTCTGGCTGCGTCCACCGCCAGTTCGGTCCCGCCGGTCTCGAAGATCTCGAACCGTCGCAGATGCCGCAGCACTCTGGCCGCCTCCCGGTCGGTGGACAACCCCTGCAGTACCTCGCAGACCATCAGGTCGAGCAGTCCGAGACGCTGGCGCGTCGTCTGCTCGTCGAGCCAGTCAGTCTCCGGTGTGGCCACGCCGTTGAGGTAGTCCACCCAGACCGTGGTGTCGACGATGACCACTGGCTACCGACTCGCGTCAAGACGTTCGAGGCGACTCTGGTGCACGTCGCCGTGCCAGGCGACGCGCCCGCGTAGCCGGCGCACCCCAGCCTGGCCGTGCGTCTGCACGAGCAGCCGCAGGGCGCGCTCGACGACGCCCCGCTTGGTGCGTTCGCCGCTGGCCTGCAGCGCTGCGCGCATCAGGTCGTCGTCGATGTCGATGTTAGTTCGCATGCGACCTCCATGTGTAATGATCGCTTATTTATGTGTATTGATCAACGAGAGCCGCAGCGTTGCTCGAATCCGCGCTGGACAAGGTGCTGATGGTCGCCTACACCCTGAGGAGAGCAGGCAATGTCGAAACAATCCGTATCATCAGCGCGCGGCAAGCGAGCCGCAAAGAAAGAACCGCGTACGGCCGTCGCGCGGAAGATTGACTTCTCGGATCTTCCGGAAGCATCGAGCGAGCAGCTTCGCGTGATGCGGCCGGTCGGCCGTCCGCGGAGACGCCGCGCGTCAACTGATTGCGATCCGCCTAGATCCGGATGACCGCGAGCTTACGCGGCTCCTGCCGAACCAGCGTAATCTTTGCTCGTGCGGACACTGCGGCGAGCAACGCTGACCTTCGCGCCTGCTTGGCGAACGTCCGTTCCGGCAGGGCGAGGTTCACGGTACCCGTTCCGAGTATCCTCGCCTTCTATGCGGGCACGCGCCGGAGAGGGCGAAGCCAGAGGCAGTTCCTCGAGTACACAACGAAGCAGAGCGGCGGCGGTCAGGCAAGCGTCGAAATCGTCCTCATCGTCAGGCTGCGTCGCCCGGCAGGCTGAAGATCCGTTCTTTCGCCAGCTCGGCTGCGTACTCCAGCGCAGCCTGCACATCGCCGGGCGTCACATGATAGGCCGTGGCGACCGTGTCGGCCGACTCACCCGCGGCCAAGTTGTCGAGGATGACCGTAACCATCACACGGGTCCCTCGGATGCAGGCTTTGCCGTGACAGACGTTCGAGTCAACAGCGATGCGGTCCTGCCGGCTCATGGCGTACGTTCCCTGGACGCTGCCATCCGAGGCCAAGCGTCCCCTTTTAATCGACACTGCAAGTTTACGCGATGAGCGTTGGTCGGCCCACCGGCGCGGTCTCACGAACCTAGGGAATCAACGGTCGCAGATCCAAGAGTCTCTTTGTGCCACGAGCACGATGACGGCGATTCCGAACTCCGATAGCTTCTGCTGGTGATTGAGATGTCGATCGACCGTGAGGAAGACGTCGAGCTTGCGTTCAGCAAGGCGCAGCAACTCGCCGCTGCGCTCGCCGGCCCAGCCCATCTCCGGCACGGTGCGTACGTGGTATTCGAGTAGATCGCGCTTCAGCCTGCTGGGGAGGCACTCATCAAGCAGGACGCGCACGGGCCAGGAGGGTTTCTTTCGAGAGCGGTGCTGTCAAGGACACACCGCAGCAGCAATTGGCGCCTGAAGCGATGTGGTTGCGACGATGCGTCGTGGCGGTCATCATACGCATGTCTGTTATCGAGCGAGACGCACCTGAGGAGCGAGGCGACCCATGAACCATCGCATTTGCGCGGCGTTGCCGGCGGCGCTCGCGGTCGTGGTGTTGGTGCCCGAGCTGTCGGTGGCCCAAGCGCCACCCCGGACGGCCTGGGGGCAGGCCGATCTGCAGGGCATCTGGGACTTCCGCACCATCACGCCGTTGCAGCGGCCGGAGGATGCGGCGGAGTTCCTGACCGAGGAGGAAGCGGCGAATCTCGAACAGGAGACGATCGATCGAAACCGCACGCTGTGGGAAGCGGACGCGCGCCGCACCGAGGCTGGCGGTAACGTTGGCGGCTACAACAACTTTTGGCTGGATTCCGGGACGAGACCGATCGAGACCAGACGCACCTCGCTCATCGTCGACCCGGGCAATGGACGGTTGCCCGCACTGTCCGCCAACGGGCGGCAGCGGGCCGACGCCCGGCGGGAGTATCTGGCCGAGCACGCCTTCGACGCCTACACGGACCGGAATACCTCGGACCGATGCATCGTTGGGTTCAACGCCGGTCCGCCGATCACACCGCTGGCGTACAACCAGAACATGCAGCTCTTCCAGACGCCCGACCATGTCGTGATCTACACCGAGATGGTGCACACGTCCCGCATCGTCCGGCTCGACAGTCGCCTGGCGATCGATGACGGCATCCGGCTCTGGTCGGGCGACTCCCGTGGTCACTGGGAGGGCGACACACTGGTGGTCGAGACCGCGAACTTCAACGAAGAGCGACGGTGGATTCCGCTGGGTGGTGTCGGCGGCGGTGTCTTCACGACAGCGCACATGACGTTGGTCGAACGGTTCACCCGACTGGATGGGGAGACGCTCGAATACACCTTCACCCTGACCGACCCGGACACCTGGACGGCGCCGTGGAGCCTCTCGATGCCGATGCGGAGGACCGATCAACCGATCTTCGAGTATGCGTGTCATGAGGGGAACTACAGCATGACCAATATCCTCGGCGGCAAGCGGATGGAGGAGTTGGCCGAGGCCCGCGAACGGTAAATCGAGCAGCACCCGGGCATCGTCGCTCCCCAAGCTCGCGGGTACTGTTAGATGGGTCGAGCCTGCCTGGATCGTGGCCTCCGGTTCCCCAGTTCGGGACGGATGGTTCCTGAACGCCAGTCGCCAAATTTGCGAGAGGTCATCGTGGCCAAGTAAACGTGTCGTGTACCGTGAGCGGGCGACTCTGTGGAGATTGTCACCGTGTTCCGTGGCTCGCGAGAGTTCGCCGACGGCGGGCGGTAGACGCGGCCCAACCGAGCGGGGCTAACCGACGATCTCAACCAGACCGTCGACCACGCTGGCCATTTCCTCATCTGAGGCACGAGCGAGCCGCCGCCCGATGCGTTTTACCGAAAGAGTGCGAATCTGGCTGATCTTCACCCAGGAGCGCTTGGGCAATCTCGGCGCGCTGAGCTGTAGCGTGAGGGGAAAACCGGCGCTGGGCTCTTGACTCGTCAGGGCGACCGCGATCACGGTGCCGGAGCGTTCGTTGAAGATGTCGTGGCTGAGCACCAGGACCGGACGCTGGCCGGCTTGCTCGTGACCGCGGACAGGATTGAGGTCGGCCCAGCGGATGTCGCCCCTCAATATTCGGGCCACGTGTCACCTGCGAGGCCTTCCTCAGCGAGGCGCTGTTCGAGGGCAGGGTCGAGCTTTCCGCACTCGGTGGTCAAGCGTGTACGAGCCAGACGGGCGAGCTTCTCGGCCAGAGCGGCTTCCACCGCCTGACTGCGGTTGCGATATCGCTGTTCTGAGACGAGGGTGTCGACCCGGGCAACGAGCGTGGCGTCGAGCGTGAGGGTAACCTTGGTTTTCGGCATCGTCGTCGTGGTATGATGTTTTATCATACCATCGAGTGACACTTCGACAACCGGAGCAACTTCGTCGGTGCGGTTGGCGACTTGCTGGTCCGGCTGGCCGGGTTGGTGGGTCCACAGGTGCTGCGGGAGTGACCAACCGCTAGCCAAGCTAGAGCAACCGAAGCAATTCGTCGGCGCTCAGCCGCGCGTGCTTGAGGATGTGGGCGAGCGTAGACCGCTTCACAGGACGATGGGCCGGCACGGTGAGCTTGAGGATCTCATCCGGCAGATGCTTCTGGAGCCGGATGTGGCTGCCTCGCTGGCGGACAACCACCCATCCGTCACGACGCAGCGCAGAGATGATCTTTGGGTAGTCGAGCGACGGGACTTTGGTCACACGACCAGCTCATGAACCTCCAGGCCTTCTCGCCCGGCAAGATCATCGTCGACCGGTGCGAGATAGAGCTCGACCGCCTCTCGAATGTTGGCCATCGCGTCGTCTGCGGTCCCTCCCTCACTGATGCATCCCGGCAGAGTCGGCACGTACGCTGTGAAGCCGCCCTCGGCGCTCGGTTCCAGTACGATCTTGAGCTTCATGTCCGTCGTCTCCGGTTTCCACATCGATTATATCTGTCGGGGGCCTGGGTCGGTACACCGCGGCGTCGTGCGGTGCCTACCAACTTCCGACCTGTTTAGCGGGTCCGCGAAGGCGCCCTACAGCGACCGCTGCAGGCATCCGGCAAGGTCGATCGACTTGAACGCCGACTTCTTCCGAGCCTTCCCGGATCTGTACTCCTCCGGGTGGCAGGTGAAGACCAGGATCTGGAATCTGTCGGCGCATTCGATCATGAAGGCACGCAGCCAGTTCATGCGCGACGCGTCGCTCTGGACGAGCTGGTCGTCGAGGACGACGGTGCTTCCAAGGGCGTCGGCGATGGTGAGGCGCAAGACGGTGGCCAGCTGTTCCCGGGTGCCGACCGAGAGCGCCTCGAGGTCGCGTTGCGTGCCACCGAGCTCGATGCCCTCGGTCTCGAGCTTGGGGCCGATGAGCAGGTTGCCGTATCGGCCCCCGGTCAGCTGCGCCATCCGCTTCGTGATCGGGTCGACGAGCGCCTTGCCGGGGTGGACGGCGTCCTCTGCTTCGGCTTTCTGGAGCGTGTCGCGAAGGAGCTGCCAGGCGCCGTAGTCGAGGTCGAGCTCGTGTTCGCGCCGGTCAATGGCTTGCACCGCCTCGTCGGCCTGGTCGAGCTTCTCCTGGACGGCGTGGCCGCCAACTTGTTGCAGCGCGCCTTCCGCCTTCTGCAGCTCGGCCTGGACGCCGTCGCGCTGGTCGGTCGCCGCCTTGACGAGTGCGTCACCTTCGGTCCGTTGCGCGTCGGTGACGTCGGTCTCTGGCCTGGGAAGCGCTTCCAATCTGCTCTGGAGCTCGGCGAAGACCGCCTGGGCTGCCTGAAGGTCTTCGCCGGCGGCCAGCTCGCGGCGGGTGGCGACCTCGCCTGTCAACCTGTCGAGGTCTCTCTGCGCATCTTCGGTCTGTGTTGTGAGAGTGGCGGTCGCCTGACCGGCGCTCTCGACCACGGCCAATGCCTGTTGCACCGCGCCGCGGGCTTGGTCGAGCTTACTGGTCAGGTCATGCTTGAGGGACTCGAGTTCCTGCTGTTTCTGCTGGCGCTCTGACCCCAGTTTATCGAGTTCTTCGCCGGTCTGTTCCAGCACGACCGCCCACGGGTGGGAGAGGGCGTCGCTTACTGCGCGCAGCTGGCGCTCCTGCGCCACGAGCTCCTGCGTCTTTGTCTCGAGAACGCCCTCGTCTTTGGCGAGCTGCTGCTCGAGGGCGCGGGCCTGCGCCGCCCTGTCGTCGACCGCCTGCTTGAGGGAATCCCGCTGCTGTTCGAGCGCGACCTCGTCGCTCTGGTCAGCCGATGCGTGTTGCTGCATGACCGCTTCAAGGTCCTTCTTGCCAGAGAGCGAGGAGACCATGCGCTGTTCGAGTCGGTCGACCGTCTTGTCGAACGGCTCCACCCTGGACGTCGAGCCGACATCGGCGGCGGCTGCAGCGCCGGCGGTGGCCGACTGGGCCTCGCGTTCCAGGGCTTCGGCCTGTTCCAGACGTTGGCTGCAGTCGCGCTGCTTGTCACGGATGTCCGCCAGCTCTGTGACGCCGAGACGCTTGAAGAGCCGAGACGTGCGTGTGCGCCAGCTTCATCGGAGGACCTTCGCCTGTTTGAGCGCCTCTGGGTTGCCTGCGCGGATGTCGATTTCGCCGACGTCGTCCAGAATCAATTGCAGATGAGCGGACGCGTCAAGACTGAGCGACGTGGCTTCGGTGAGGACCGTGTCCTGGGTGTCGGCGTCATCGATGCGGATGCGCGCTGCGATCTGTCGCGCGGGTCGGATGTCGACCGAGATCCCTACCTGCAGCTTGGCCTCTGCCACTTGAAGCTCAGTCTGAAGCGTGCCGAGCGCCTCGATCTTGTCAGCATCAGGAAGGCCGAGTTTCGCTATCTCGGCGCGGATCGCCTGTGCCTCCCCGTGCTTGGTCTTGGCCACAGCACCGAGTCTGTCAGCCTCGCGGACGTTCTGCTGCGCGGTGTCGCGGTCTCGTCGTGCGGCGAGAATTCGTGCGGCCAGCAGGCGCTCCTCGATGCCGGCGATCTCATCGGCGTCGACCTGCTTCTGGCTGAGAGCGTCATCGA